>OLPI01001028.1_pt1 | contig 25477 bp, 24 predicted proteins | sample 1672361 | NCBI WGS metagenome assembly OLPI01 (sample SAMEA3136675, study PRJEB25190) | human gut metagenome
ATCAACGTTCTGCATCGTGTGCCGAAAGCATTATTAGGCTTTACACTTATCTGGGTTTGTTGGCTGCGGTCTCAGATGGGGATGCTGATGAGTCAGAGATTGAATATGTCGGCAAGTATATTCAGACATTGAATAAGTTCTTTTTGGATAATGCTTCATTTGATATTGAAGCATCTGTTTCAGTAAAGCTCACCGATCTTAAAAAGCTTCGCCTATGTCAGATTCCGCAAGAAGAACTAGCAAAGGCCCTGATAGATGGGGTCGCAGACAAAATCGAAGAAACCCACCAGGCTACAAATGAACTAATCCAGCCAGCAAATCAGTCTGGATGGAAAGGCTTAATCGCGAGTTATAAATTGAGTCAGTATGAAAAGGAGCATGCAGAAGAATTAGACAAAAAGGAAAAACAATTACGGTCAGCTAAAGAAGAACTCGACAATGATAAAAAAACCTATGATGACAATCTCTTTATCCTGAGTAATTATGACGACATCATTCCCAAGCAAGAAGCTATCATTATAGATTGCGAAGAGGAAATCGAGAGACTCATTCCTGAACTTGAAGCAGCGGAAGTTGCTCTTGCAGCGGTGACTGCTGATCTCATCGCTTTGCAGTCTGAGCACAGTAAAGAGCTCGAACCCCTTAATGAAAAAAGAACCGATATTCAGTATGAGTATGATGAGATCAAACTTAAGCTCAAAGATTTTGAATACGAAAAAGATGAGCTTGAAAGAAAAAAGGACTATGCTGACGAAAGCGATCAAGCTGATATTCAAAATGAAATTGAAAAGCTTGATTTGGAGATAGAGGACCTAGAACGCAGGCTTAGCAAGATAAAGAGCAGGATCGATGACGTAGATTCCGACATCAGCATCATCAAATCCCGGCATGAAAGTGAGGCAGCGCCTTTAGAGGCGGCTGTTGCGGGGGCAACGTTTACCGCTACATCATTAAGAGACGAGTATGAAACGAATCGAAATCGCCGTGGTTCTGCAAAGTATCGTATTGATCGTTGTAATTATGTTTTCAATAACCCTGAAGCAACTCCAAAGTTGGCTGAGAAAATCAAGAGCGAAGAAGATTCGGTTGCTTCTTTAAATGCGATTGTTGAAGGCATGAGATTAGATCACGAACAACTTAAAGCCGCAACAGGGAAAGGAAAAATGGCGGTAAAGATTGCGATTGGTGTGGGTGTCGCTCTTCTTGTGATTATCATTGCTGTGTGTGTCCTTGTTAAGCCTCCAACAACGACATCAAAGAGCTCAACATCGTCTACTTCGACAACTTATTCTACGAAGTCAGCTCAAAGTTCCACATCAAGTAGTTCGAGTAGTACTTCAAATTATGGTAGAAATCATTACACCAAAATGAGCTTCAACAACGGAAGAGTATCTGCTTCTGTCCCTGATTATGAATACGCTAAGACATCAGGCAATTCGTCAGAAAGCTATTCCTCTCCAGAATTTGGTATCACTTTGCTATATTCCTCTCTTGATAGTGATGATTTAAAGTCTATTTCGACAAAAGCAAAACTCCTTGATCTCTATGATTCTTTGCTCGAAGTCGTGGACGAGAAGAATCTTATTAAAGCTTCAAGTGTTACTTACGGAGCCATTCATAGAGGTTCCTTTGATAAGGGAGATCTGCTTGGATCAACGCGTGAAATAACAGTAGACGGAAATAAAGGATTGGTGTTTATTACGCTTGTTAATGGAACGGTCTATATATTTGCGATCTCATGGACTCCAGAAGACACTGCGGGAGTTTCTCAGGCAGAGCATCTAGTAGAGAGCTTTAGTGCTCCAGGTGGTAAGTCGCTGCCATAGGTATGCTAAACAATTGAGAAAAAGAGAACTGGGGCAGAAGGGCCCAATTGTCGTCGTGCCTCGGTTCTGGTGAAGCCGGTACAGCAATGTTTCCGCATCTATATAAATCGCTAGTTTAACCTGGTGTCCTTCTGGCAATCGGGACGGGAATGCCATTCCAGAGGAAATTGTTCATGGTTGTTTTGGTTCGGCTTTGCCGCTTCGATATAATTGGTAACGTTCAATTTCTGAAATATGAGTATCGGAAGGAAGGGTCGTATGAATAACGTTGAGAATTCAAACATCCCTCGTTATGGCGTATTGCTTACCGATAATGTTGATCCCCAATGGTTGCGCGACTGTTCGCCTAGATACTTTGATGAATACATTAAGTTCACGATAGATCCAGTAAATAATCAGATTGTCGTAGGGATGCAAGTTCACAGAAATGGTAAAGCTCTGTTAAAGGCCGAAGAAAAGGATTTGCTTGGTGGCAATATATTCTTCGATGACCTTCATATTGAATACGAATCGGGGTTAAATGAACCGATCAATGAGCGGGTTGGCACCGAAAGTGATGATCTTCGAATTGTTACCGACCCAAATGTTATAGAACGTATAGATAACGTTTTGAAGTCGTGGGTGGTAGGACTATGATCGAGCTTTCAGTCAAGCTAAAAACGGAATCTGATTTCGATCCGATCGAGCTCGAGATGTGGCAAGAAGGCGGTTTTCTGAGGCAGATTCTTGATATTTATCCCGAAGTGTATCGCTTGGAAAAATATGAGAATAACGAGAAGGCTTTCCGCTCACAATGGGATACGGTTGTAGAATTTGTAAGCATGACATTGCTAGACGATGATGTTGAAGAAACCACAAAATATGAGCTTTATCACAATCTAGAAAAGCTCCAAAGGTATTATGCGGATGCTGGAGTAAATAAAGCTACCGCATTCGGATGGTGGAAACAGTGGAAGTATGACCTGAACAGGACAGTGGCGCGAGAGGGCCATTGATCTTATTCAGCTTGTTGGCAATGCTTTAGCCTGTCGCTTTGGAATTCGTGGGTTCGAGTCCCGTACATCCCGCCAGTATGAATCCAAACCTCGGAGCACCTCCGAGGCCTTTCTTTTTTACGAAGGACAATGGGCTACGTCCCCGTTGTCCGCTAACAGGACAACAAGCTACGTCCCCGTTGTCCTGCGTCCCCGTTGTCCTGGGCTTTCGGCAAGTTCTGCTTCCCAGTCGAAATCGCTAGGAGGCCCCATGGGTAAACCTGATTCATCGGCTGGAACGCCATTCCAAAGAAAGCTCTTCATCACCACTTTGCCTTCTTTGTCGAATTCCACACCTTCTTCTTCGAGCATCTGCTGTTGGATCTCGGGACCACCGAACGCAAAGCCCGTTGCCATGCGACCATCCTTGAACACTACGCGATGGCAGGGGATCGACGCGGGTTCGGTGCCAGGAGAGGGGTTAGCACGCAGCGCATATCCAACGTAGCGTGCAGCGCGCGGAGCGCCGATGATGCGAGCGATCTGCCCGTAAGTTGCCACCTTGCCGCGCGGAATCTGCTTCACCACTGCAAAGACACGATCTGCGAATGCGCCCATGCTCACTCCTTAGCTTGTTGCTCGCGCTGCTTACGGTAGGAGTGTGATTCCTTGCCCGTAAGGTGATCGATCGTGAATTCGATCATGGCGCATTTGTGTTCGGCGGAATCGACCTCTTCGCGCGTACGATCTTCGTGGTGAGGGTTGTACTTGTCGCCTAGATCGAAAAGCGCCTTATGTGCCAGATCTCCTTCAATGAGGCGAACCGTACCGAATGCGATAACGCTCTTATATGCAGTGGAGTATTTGTCGGGAAGCACTGTGTCATCTGCGATCACGCAGAAGCTTGCTTTGGGATCGCGCTCAATCGCATCGATCTTGTGACCTGCTTTTGCGGAATGGAAGTATATCCTTCCAAGTGAACCGTATCCAGCATCTTCAACGTAGAGGTAGTTTACGGGGACGGTATAAGGGTATCCATCGTCGCCTGAAAGGGCCAGGATGCCCGTGTTTCCTTCTCTTAAAATTGCCAGTGCTTCTTCGTGAGGAAGCTGCTGTTTGCTTCTGCGCATTGGTCTGAACATCGCAACCCCTTTTGTAGCGTACGGATATCGCTTGCATCATTAGGATTGTATCGAACGCGCTTGGAAAATGCAGCATCGTTCGTTACCTCTGTCATCTGCAACGCGATGCGCAACGATGTCCTTGCAGGACAACGGGGACGCGAGGACAACGGGGACGTAGCCTATTGTCCTATTGTCTTATGTTTAGTAGCCTGAGTTATTTATTTCTGACAGGACAATGGGCTACGTCCCCATTGTCCCCCATGAGCTAACGGTTTCCCTTAGCGCATCAAGGAACACCTCGGCTTGTTTGGTGAGCTTGGTCTTGCGCCAAAGCACTTGATGGCGCGCTTTAAGCTGGGGCTCAAGCGGACGAAAGCAAAGGTCTTCATGCCCTTTCAGAAGACCTTCGTATCCTAATAGATAGCAGACCTTCTCTTCAGCGAGCATACGCGCATTCGATATCAAGTTGTAGGTTGCAGCTATATCGAGATCATCATCACTCTCTTTTGCCCAGCTGGAAAGCGCGTGCTTCATCCCTTGAGCAGAGATGGCAAGAGGGATGCCTTTCAAGTCGCGCGCAGTGATCGTATCGAGCTTTGCGAGCGGGTCGGATTCATCCATGAAGACGCCCCATACATCCTCAAGTGGTAGCGGCAGCGAATTCAGCTCTACATGCGAACGAGCATCGCATTCTAGGAAGAAATCGAACGCGCCGCGTACGAAGCTATCCATGAGATCGGCGGTCGTTCCATCAACCAGCTCGAACGTTATGGCGGGATACTTCTCTCGGACCATGCGCATGGCGCGTGCAAGATATTGGAACGCAGGCGTTTCACCTGCTCCAATATGAACGCAACCTGCTATAGTGCTCGCTGGCAAACCCACTTCTTCGATGGCTTTGTCGCTGAGCCCTACGATCTGGCAAGCGTAAGAGTAGAGGAGGCGACCATTCTCGGTAAGCTCCGTGTTCCTTCCGCTACGAATGATGAGATCGTTGCCGAGTTCGCTTTCCAATTGGGCTATCTGGCGAGAGAGCGTGGGCTGCGTGAGGTGAAGCGCCTCTGCCGCCGCGGTAAAGCTGCCTTCCTCTACGATCGCTTTGAAATATTTGAGCGCTTTCAGTTCCACGGTTCTTCCCCTGATTCTATAGAGAATAGGCATACAAACACATACATTATAGGTATTGGTAATGAAATGCGAAAGGACGCATACTGGCTAATAGAAAAGAAAGAACGAATGAAGCAGCCTGAAATAGCCAGCCCGCTCGTTCATTCATTCAGTTACGCAAGAGGAAAGAAGGAATCATGCCGAAGCTTGAGATGACTCCCGTCTGGGATAAGGTGTTTCCAAAAAGCGATAAGGTCGAACACAGCAAGATCACGTTCCACAACCGTTATGGGATCGAGCTCGCGGCAGACCTCTATAAGCCTAAGGATGCGCAAGGAAAGCTCCCGGCGATCGCGGTGTCTGGTCCCTTCGGCGCAGTAAAGGAGCAGTCGAGCGGACGTTATGCGCAGCGTCTTGCCGAGCAAGGCTTCCTTACTATCGCTTTCGATCCTTCTTTCACTGGCGAGAGCGGCGGAAGTCCTCGCTACGTTGCCTCTCCCGATATCAACACGGAAGATTTCAGCGCGGCGGTCGATTACCTTTCGACGAGCGAAGAGGTTGACGCGGATCGCATCGGCATCCTTGGCGTGTGCGGATGGGGCGGCATGGCGGTGAGCGCTGCGATCAACGACCCGCGCATCAAAGCAACGTGTGCAATAACCATGTACAACATGTCACGCGTGAGCGCGAACGGTTATTTCGATGCCGAGGATTCTCCTGAAGCGCGCAATAAGCTGCGAGCGCAACTGTGCGCTCAGCGAACGTGCGACTATGCTGCAGGTGATTACGAGCGCGGCGGTGGCGTGGTCGACCCGCTGCCGGAAGATGCTCCTCAGTTCGTGAAGGATTACCATGCCTATTACAAGACTCCGCGCGGCTATCATGCTCGTTCGCTCAATTCGAACGATGGCTGGAACATCACATCAACCCTGCCATTCCTGAACTTTCCCTTGCTCACCTTCGCCAACGAGATCGAAACCCCAGTGCTGCTCGTTCACGGAGAGAAGGCACATTCGCTCTACTTCAGCGAAGACACCTACAAGTTGCTCGAAGCCGGCGTGAAGCCAGAGAACAAGGAGCTTCTGGTGGTCCCTGGTGCGACCCATTGCGACCTCTACGACAACGATGAGTTCATTCCTTGGGAGAGCATTGCAGGCTTCTTCAAGAAGTATCTCGGTTAGGAATGCTCATGGAACGAGAAGAATTCTTCGCCATGCTCGATCGAGGTGAGCGCGTCGTGGGCGGATCTGATGCTCATTTGGTCATGCATGAAGTATCGCAAGAGGCCATTCGTATCTGTGCTGAGATGAATAGCGGATACCAGACCCCCGAAGAGCTCACTGCTCTTATGGGGGAATTGACAGGGCGATCAGTGCCTGATGGATTTGCGCTCTTTCCTCCCTTCAATTCCGACTGCGGGAAGAACATTCATCTTGGTAGGAATTGCTTCATAAATAGCGGTTGCAAATTCCAAGATCAGGGAGGCGTCTTCATAGGGGACCGTGCGCTGATCGGGCATAACGTCGTGATCGCGACCTTGAACCATGGCACCGACCCTGCGCATAGGGGAGATACGCTGCCTGCTCCTGTGCATATCGGAAATGACGTGTGGATAGGGTCGAATGCGACCATCTTGCCAGGAGTCACTATCGGCGATGGAGCGATCGTCGCGGCAGGTGCAGTGGTCAATAAGGATGTTGAAGCCATGACCGTCGTGGGCGGAGTTCCTGCCAAGTTCATCAAGCAGGTTGAACTCGATAGCTAGGATAAGGGGTACCGCGACGATGCCCTGGTGACAAGATTCCCCATTGGCTCTTCGTCTCAATATAGCTGCACCTTTTGGTGTACCCTAGAGAGCATGGTTCTGTAGCTGCTTTACGCGCAGCCCTCAACAGCCGATTTGCAATCTAGGGAGAAATTCGTTGTTCAAGCTGTTCAAGAAATACTTGAAGCCGTTTGGCGGGCTTGTTATCGCTGCGATCCTCTTCACCTTCTTGCAGGTTGTTGCCGAGCTTCAGTTGCCCGATATCATGGCGCGCATCGTCGATACGGGCATCTACAACAAAGACTTGAACTATGTGATCGTGCGCGGCCTCGAGATGCTGGCTTGGGCGATCGGTTCGGTAGTATGCGTGGTCATCGCGGCGCTCTGCGCGGCGCGGGCGGCTATGGGCTTCGGTCGTGATGTGCGCGCCGCCATCTTCTCGCAGGTGCAGAGCTATTCTCTGGCCGAATTCGAGACCTTCGGTGCCTCCACGCTCATCACGCGCAACACCAATGACGTTCAGCAGGTCGAACGCTTCCTGCAGATGCTCATCACCATGGCGGTCATGACGCCGGTCATGTTCATCGGTGCGGTGGTCATGGCCTTTCTCACCAACGCCGAAATGGCATTGCTCATCTTCGTGGCAATTCCGGTCATTATCATCATCGTGGCGCTCTTCTTGAAGATCGGTATGCCGCTGTTGCGTTCGCTCCAGAGCCGTATCGATGCGGTGAACCGCGTCATGCGCGAAGAGTTGCAAGGCGTCCGAGCGATCCGCGCGTACAACAAAGAAGATTTCGAGCGCAAGCGCTTTGGCAAGGTCAATCGCGATCTGGCGGATACCTACATCAAGGTCGGTCGTCTGATGGGTGCGGTCATGCCGCTTTTGATGTTCATCGTGAACCTGACCATCGTTGCGCTCTACTACTTCGGCGCAGGGCAGATAGATGTTGGCACGCTCACCGCGGGCGAGATCATGGCGCTCGTGCAATACGTGACGCTCATCCTCATGTCGCTCATGATGATCTCGATGATCTTCGCCATCCTGCCGCGAACGCTGGCAGCAACCGAACGCATCAATGCGGTCCTCTCGACCGAATCGACCATCGAAGATGTTGATACGCAAGCATCGTTACCGAGCGAAGCAGAAGATAGTGCGCTGCGTATGTTGGGGGCGAATGTTCCCGAAGAAACCACGGTGCAGCCCGCTCAGAAGCGCAGTGTCCCGATCCTTAAGATGGATCACGTGAGCTTCCGCTACCCTGAATCGAAGAAGGATGCCTTGAGCGATCTTACCTTCGAGCTCGCGCCCAATACGATCACCGCCCTTATCGGACCGACGGGTTCGGGCAAATCGAGCCTGATCAATCTCATCATGCGTATGTACGACGCAAGCGCAGGTACGATCTATTTCGATGGCGTTGCGATCAAGGACATCCCGCTTTCTGTATTGCGCACGCGCGTTTCCTACACTCCACAGAAATCCTTCCTGTTCACAGGTACGGTGGCGGATAATCTGCGCTTCGCCGATTCCGATGCAAGCGATGAGGTGCTGTGGCGGGTGTTGCAGATCGCGCAAGCCACCGAATTCATCACGCCAGAGGCAGGTGGCCTTGATTTTGAGATCGCACAAGGTGGCGGCAACCTTTCAGGTGGTCAGCGTCAGCGTATCGCTATTGCGCGTGGTCTTTTGCGTAAGGCCGATCTCTACATCTTCGACGATTCCTTCTCGGCGCTCGACCTCAAGACTGATGCACGCGTGCGCGCGGGAATCGAGGATCACCTTGAGGGGCAGAGCGTGCTTATCGTAACTCAGCGAGTGAACGTGGCGCTGGGTGCCGATCAGATCATCCTGCTCAGCGAAACAGGAGCCATCGAAGCGTGCGGAACGCATGCCGAGCTCTTCTTGTCGTGTCCGGCCTATCGCGAGCTCGCGCTCTCGCAACTCTCGGAAGAAGAGCTCTCTTCCGGAGTTCAGGCAGATGCGAGCACCGCAGACGATAGGGGAGGTGAATAGCATGCCGCCACACGGACCGCACGGCCCTCACGGTGCAGGGCGCAAGGAAAAGCCGAAGAACGCTTCGAAGACCCTGCGTCGCCTTGTTGCGCGCTTGAAGCCGTTCATCCCGCTTCTGATCGTGGTCGTGATCTTCACGGTGGCGGGAACGCTGTGCAATACGGTCTCGCCGCTCGTGCTCGGCCAAGCGACCACGGAAGTGTTCAGCGCCTTCGAACGCGTGATGGCAGGCACTGGCGGGCTCGATTTCATCGCGTTCAACCGCATCCTTCTCACGCTCGTGCTGCTCTACGTGGCCTATTCGATATGCCAGTTCATCTGCCAATTCATCATGGCGAAGGTGACTCAGGAAGTGATCTATGGCTTGCGTCGCGATATGAAGGCGAAGCTCGATCGCGTGCCGCTTTCCTACTACGATGGCCGCCCTAAGGGAGAGATCCTCTCGCGCGTCACCAACGATGTCGACCTTATCTCTTCTACCTTGCAAGAAACGCTCGTGCAGATCATCTCGGCAGTGGTCACGCTCGTTTCTGTGGTCATCTTCATGTTCTCGATCTCATGGATCTTGGCGCTCGTCGCGTTCGCCACGCTGCCGCTCTCGCTTCTGGCCACGGTGGGTATCGCAACGCGTTCGCAGCGCTACTTCAAGAGCCAGCAGAAAGCGCTCGGCAAGCTCAACGCGCACATCGAAGAGATGTACAGCGGCAACACTGAAGTGAAATCGTTCACGCGAGAAGATGCTGCCATCGATGAATTCAACGCACGCAATGGCGAATACTTCGCTCAGGCATGGAAAGCGCAATTCCTCGCCGGTGTGATCCGTCCTGTTATGGGCTTCATCGGCAACTTGGGCTACGTGCTCGTCTGCATCATCGGCGCCGTGCTCTACATCACTGGCGGGATCGCCACGGTCGGCGAGATCCAGGCGTTCGTGCAGTACATGCGTCAGTTCACGATGCCTATCACGCAGATCGCTTCGATCGCCAACACCATCCAGGCCACGCTTGCCGCATCCGAGCGCGTCTTCGAGGTGCTTGACGCAGAAGAGATGAGCGAGCCCGATCCTTCCACCATCACGCAGATCGCAAAGCCTTGCAAGGGCGCGGTCGAGTTCGATCACGTGCGCTTCGGCTACGATGCGCAAAAGCCGGTCATCAAGGATTTCTCGCTTGAGGTCGAACCAGGACAGATGGTCGCGATCGTGGGTCCGACCGGTGCGGGCAAGACCACGCTCGTGAATCTGCTCATGCGCTTCTACGATATCGATGCAGGCACGATCACGATCGATGGTGTGAACACCGCGCTCGATACGCGTAGCGATGTGCGCAGCAACTTCGGCATGGTGCTTCAAGACGCATGGCTCTTCTCGGGCACGATCCGCGAGAACATCGCCTACGGCGCGAAAGATCCGAAAGAGAAGTACATCCGCCTGGCCGCCAAGCTCGCGCAGGCCGATCATTTCATCGAGCTTCTGCCCGATGGCTACGACACGATCATCAAGGAAGACGGAACGAATCTCTCGCAAGGTCAGCGCCAGCTGCTCACGATCGCCCGTGCCATGCTCTCGAATCCTTCGATCATTGTGCTCGATGAGGCAACCTCTTCGATCGATACGCACACCGAAGCGCTCGTGCAGAAAGCGATGCGCGAGTCGCTCGAAGGACGAACGAGCTTCGTTATCGCTCATCGTTTGAGTACGATCAGGCAAGCAGATATAATTCTTGTTATTCGCGAGGGGGATATCGTGGAGAAGGGCACGCACGAGGAGCTGCTCGCGCAGAACGGCTTCTATGCTGAACTCCACAACTCGCAATTTGTTGATTGTATCGATGAGGACGACTAGATAACGCGTATGGCGAACAATGAAGAACAGATCAAAGCGAAGCCTGAAGGGGTCGCTGTCTTCATCAAGGGCACGTCGTCCGAAAATGCCCGCTTGGTCATCTCTGAAGCAGAGCTTGAGGCGCAGAAACCTTCTTCGGCAGTAGATGATGCTGCACAGCTGAAGGTCGAGCGCGACCATGATCGAGGTGCGCCTTCACCTGATGCTCCGTGTGAGATAGCGGTGTTCGATTTCGACGGCACGTGCATCAGCGGCAATTCCCCCGTGCTGCTCGTTCGCTATCTCCTGAAGAAAGGGCAGGTGCGCACTTCGGTTCTTCTGCGCATCCTTACCTGGGGTATCGCGTATAAGCTGCATCTTCCGCAAAACGAGGCATGGGTGCGCAGTTTGGTGTTCTCGTCGTTCGATGGCATGCCCGAAGAAGAAGCCGATGCGGAGATGTACAAGTTCTACGATGAATGGATCGTGCCGCGCATTCGCCCCAAGGCGCTTCAGGTCATGCGCGAGCATATCGCTGCTGGGCGTGATATCTGGATCGTTTCTGCCACGTTCGATCCCATCATCGTGCGTGCCAAGCGTGATATTCCCTATGATCATCACGTTGCCACCGACATGAAGCTCGATGAGCACGGCTGCTATACGCGCGAAGTGAAGGGCAAGCCCGTTGAAGGCGCTGAAAAGCTCCGTCAGATCAAGGAGCACGCTGACCAGATCTATGGGAAGGATAGCTGGAAGCTTGCCTATGCCTATGGCGATCACTATTCAGATGCTCCGTTGCTCGCGGCTTCCGAACACCCTGCTGCGGTCACGCCTGGACCAACCCTCCAGCGTCATGCCGAAAAGGAAGGCTGGCAGGTGCTCGATTGGCGTTAGTCGGCGCTCGATCGGCGATGGTCGACGTTCGGCGTTCATTGACGCTAGTCGGCATTCGATGAAAAACGTTTGGCTTCGGTCGGGAAATGGCTTGGCAACGGTTTCCCCTTACGCGCTCGATTTGCTCGTTTCTTGTAATAATCGTAGAGAGAATTGAATAAATGTTACCCGTTTAGTAGCATTGAGTATCCATCATTTAGTGTTTTTAATGCTTGAATGCGGCAGCGCACCTCGCCGCTTTGCTCATAAGGAAAGTGATTGAAGATGAACGAAGATTCCAACTTCGGTAACATCCCATCTCATGATCATAGTTTCAGCGATTCGCATGACTACCTTTCGCGCGCGCAGTATGCGGTCGAATCAGGCGATCGCATACTCGGTATCCACTTGTACCTGGCGGCTTTCGAGCAATCTATCCTCGAGAACATCGTCCCGAGTGAAGAGAGCGTGAACGGCATGCGTGCAGCATGGGATCTTGCCGTCGATGCACGCCAACATTCGCTTGCCGAATATATCTTCGAGAAGCTCAAGCCCTTCGTTTCAGCCGAGGAGCTTTCGCGCAAGGCCGATCAGCTGCAAGACGTTGCGCTCGATCGCCTGGAAGAATTCGGCTTCTCGCGCGAAGCCATCGAAGACATGGCTGAGATGATCAACGACGATCTGTTCAATCTGCCGCCCGATCTGCTCTATCGCTATGAAGATGACAACGTTCCTTCACCCTTCTCGTTCTTGGATCTCTCTTCCAAGAGAGATAGCGTTTCAGACGAGAGCGATGCTGCGCCAACAGCGGAAACATCCGATCGCGCTGAAGAGGTGAAGGCTGAGCCGATCGAATCCGAACAGAAGGAAGCGAACCCTACAGCTGAAGCGGACGAAGAGCCGCTCGAACTGCCTGCGTTCCCTCTGCCGAACCTCAAGGGTGCGAAGATCGCGCATATTGATCTTTCTGGCAAGAAAAAGAAGAAGAAAAAAGCACCCGAGATACGCTTCGACTATTCCACGATCCATGGCTTCTCGCGTGCTATCGAAGAGATGAAGCGTCTCGGCGTTGGCAGGATGCGCGATCCGCAGTTCAAGGAATTCGTGAAGATGCTCAACTTCCGCCATGGTGTTTCGCGCATGCCGCAGCTCGGCACGCTCGTTTTCTCGGGTGCTGCGCGTGAAGATGCGAACTACTTCATGGTGGCAACGGTGGGAGAGCTTGGCATTCCCGCTGTTCGCATGCGCATGGACCAGAATATACAAGGCCAGTCAGTGCTTTGCGTCATGGCTTCGCCTGATGCGATCACCGATTCGACTTCGCTCAATCGCTTCGGCTTCGAAGGCCCTACGGCGCTCATCTTGGAAGATCTTGACCTGTGGGATCTGCCTTGGATGGATTTCGGGTCGGGCGATATTTCCGATTTCCTTCAGATGCAGCTTTCGCGTGGTGCACGCGAGGCGATGGCATTCATCCAGCAAGCGATCGAGAACCCCGAAGTGACCGTGCTCGTTTCTGCGTCGAATCTCGATGCGCTCGATACGTTCTTCGGCCCGATGCTCGGGCTCTACCGCTTGGTCGAACTCGACTATCCCAACGACGAAGAGCGCAAGGATATCTGGCGTCATGCGCAGGCGGAGCATCCTTCAATGCGCGGGCTTGATGTTTCTAAGCTCGTTCCGTTCTCCAAGGGGATGTCGCGCTTCGAGCTGTATGCAGTCGTCACCGAGTCAGTCGAAGAGGCTTATCGTCGCAGCGTGGCGAAGGATTGCTTCTGCGCGGTGCGTACCGACGATGTGTACATGCGCCTTTCCAATTTCCATGAGCTTGATTCGCCAGAGTATAAGGCCATCGAAGAGACCATCATGAAGCGATTCCATCGTTCAATGGATAACATCGACGATCTACTGAAAGAAGACTGATGGATATCACCCGCCGTTGCGATTACGCTTGTAGGATCTTGCGCTCGGCTTACGAGTGCGGGGATTCCTATATCTCGATCGCCGATGTGGCGGAAAAGGAAGACGTGCCGTATTCGTTCGCGCGCAGCATCCAGCACGACCTGGTGAAGGCGGGCTTTTTGAAGACGATCCGCGGTGTGCGCGGCGGCCTTACGCTCGATTGCGATCCGCATGAGGTCACCCTTCAGGAAGTGATCGAGGCGCTGCAAGGACCGATTGGCATGTCGCCTTGTTCGGTCGATTGTGATTACTGCAATCGTTCATCAGGATGCGAATTCAATGCGGTTTGGTGCGCTGCCGATGTGCTCGTGGCGCAACTCTTCTCTTCGATCACGCTTGCCGATCTCTTCGAGAAGGGCGCGAGTCATCCTGAGGTGAGCCGCATCCTTGAATCGAAGTACTAGTTCTCTGCTTTGCTCGTGGAAGCTCCCCTAAAAGACACCTTTGATCTTGATGCTTTCGTTCGCAAGGTGTGGAGCGAAGGGGAGAAGCATCATCGCGATCTTGCTTGGCGCTATATCGATGATGCCTATGCCGTGCTCGTTTCCGAGATCATGCTGCAACAGACGCAGGTATCGCGCGTGGAGAAGTATTGGCCGCGATTCCTCAAGACGTTCCCTACGCTCGATGCGCTCGCTTCTGCTGATACTTCGTTAGTGCTCGAGCATTGGCAAGGGCTTGGATACAACCGACGCGCGCTGGCGCTCAAGCGAACTGCTGAAGAGTGCGCACTCCGATTCGAAGGAGAGCTGCCCCGAACCTATGATGAGCTCTTGAAGCTGCCGGGCATCGGTCCTGCTACGGCAGGTGGCGTGATGGCGTTCGCTTATCAGAAGCCTGCGCTCTATCTTGAGACGAACGTCCGCACCGTATTCTTGCACGAGCTGTTTCCTCATGAAGAAGGGGTGAGCGATAAGACGCTCGAGCCGCTCGTGCTGGAGACTTGCAGCAAAGAGGACCCGCGCGGATGGTATTATGCTTTGCTCGATTACGGGGCATATCTGAAATCGATCATGCCCAATCCTTCGCGGCGTTCGAAGCATCATTCCAAGCAATCTGCCTTCGAAGGGTCCAAGCGCCAGAAGCGCGCCGAGCTCGTTCGCATCGTGCTCGGCACTCCTGGCATTTCAACCGCGGAAGCCAAACGTGCGCTCGATGAATTCGAACACGAAAAGGGGAGAGGGGAGACTGACCAAGCTCTCTTCGATGCCCTCGTTACTGATCTCTCCAGCGAAGGCTTCTTCACCTTCAACGAAACCACCAACACTCTCCATCCATAATCGAAAGATGACGAACGACCGGGTAGTTTGTCATCTTTCGGGGTTGATGTTTTAGATGATAGGGTAGGAGCCGAGCACCTTCACTTCGCGCAGCTTCAGACGCAGGCAATTGAGCGCCGTCTGCACGTCGACATCCTGGTCGGATCCTTCGAAATCGATGAAGAACATGTAATCGCCCAACCCTTGTTTGGTGGGACGAGATTGGATCTTCGTGAGGTTGATGTTGGCATATGCGAACTCCGAAAGGATCATCAGAAGTGAGCCTTGCTTATCTTGTTGTAAGGAAAGCAGGATGGAGGTCTTGCGGTCCATCTCGGGAAACACTTCCGGCATGCCCGTGCGCGCGATCAGTGCGAACGAGGTCTGGTTGCCGAAGTGATCCTCGATGCTCTCTGCATACACCTTCGCGCCATACAGGTCGGCAGCGAATTTGTTGGCGATGCTCGCGAGCGTCTTATCTTCCATTACCTTGCGCACGCCAGAAGCTGTGGATGAAGCTGAGCTCGTATTGCGCCCAGGCAGATATTCAGCAATGTAGCGCCTGCATTGCCCGAGCCCCTGAGGGTGCGAAACGATCGTAGTGACCTCATCGATGCTCGCATCGGGATGCAGCACCAGGCTGTGGTGAATATCGAGCACCGTTTCAGCCAGGATCGTCACATTATTATGGGTCGCGAAATTATCGAGGCATGCGGTAACGGGCCCTTCAAGGGAGTTCTCAGTGGCGACAACGCCGTAATCGCAACGCCCACGCTCCACATTGTCGAACACTTCCGTAAAAGATACGCACTCGATCTTCTCGACGTCGGTAAAACCGAGCTTGTCCATGAAGGTGTGTGTTGCTTCGTCGCTGTAGGTGCCAGCGGGGCCTAAGAATGCGATCTTGATCGGTTCAGCCATGGCGTGTTCGCTCTCCATTCGCTCATAAATACTTCAAAAGCTTGTTGAGTTATTGTAATCGAATCGCTGTCGTTCGATTACGCAAGTGCCGCTCGCCCGCAAAATGGTGCAGAACTTTTAATGGGTTTGTGTTGATTACGTTCTTTCTATGGATTGTGTTATTTGAGACAACGGCGGTAACACTTTCTTACCACTTGCCAGAATAACAAGCGTTTTTCATGCCCGCGCGTCATTCCTTAATTAGTAGTCAACCTACAATACTTGCCAGAAGTTTTACTGGAAGAAGACACCCTTAAGGAGGTGTGCACATGGTAACAGAGGCTACCTCACCGGAGTTTCTGGCTAAGCTTGAAGCGCGTGGCGTTTCTCGTCGTAGCTTCATGAAACTCTGCGGCTCTCTCGCGGTTGCGGCAGGTCTTACCGAACTCGCTGCTCCGTATTGCGGCTGCGATCGAGAACTCGGTCATTGGTGCTGAATCAGGCAAGCTCTATCCAGTCATCTGGATCGAGGGCGCATCCTGCACCGGTTGTACTGAGTCTTTCGCTCAAGGTGATTCCCCTGATCCGGCTTACATCGTCTTGCAGATGATCTCGCTGAACTATTGCGAAACTCTTTCTGCTGCTGCAGGCTGGTCCATGGAAGAAGCTAAAGAGCAAACGATCGAAGCAGGCAACTACATCCTCATTTACGAAGGTGCAGTTTTGGAGGGATGGGACGGCCAAGCTCTGCGCGTCGCCAACGAAGTCGGTACTGACATCTTGGCTCACGCTGCTGAAAGCGCTAACGCTGTTGTTGCCCTCGGATCCTGCGCAGTAAATGGTGGCTGGATGGCAGCCTATCCGAATCCTTCGAACGCACTCGGCGTTCAGCAGTACCTCAAGAAGCGCGGCATCGACACTCCGGTCGTTAACGTTCCTGGTTGCCCGGCTAACCCTGAATGGGCTACGTCGGTCCTTGTCGATGTTCTGCTTGTTGGTCAGCTGCCTGAACTCACGAACGAGAACAAGCCGAAGGTTATCTTCAATCAGACCGTTCATGACAACTGCCAGCGTCGCGGTCACTTCGAGAATGGCGAATTCGTTTATGCATTCGGCACTCCTGAAGAGGCAATGGGCTACTGCCTGTATCCTATGGGTTGCCGTGGTCCTCAGACCAAGGCGAACTGCGGTATCGTGCGCTGGAACCGTCGTCGTTCCTGGTGCGTCGAGTCCGGCGGTCCTTGCATCGGTTGCTGCGTAGCTAACCCGGACAACCCAGGCGAGAACTGGGTCGAGACCAACACACCGTTCCGTGCACGCTTCCGCGATTTGCGCATCGGCGGCGCTGTGTTCCAGCCTGAAGCTATCGCTTGGACCATCACGGGCATCCTTGCTGCTGCTCTCGTTGTCCATGGCTTCGGCATGAAGAAGGCTGGTCGTACCGATGGTGGTGCTCCGTTCGAGAAAGAACGCGAGTGGGATATGAAGCATCCGAATGAATCCATTGGCATCTACACCCTCGATGACAATTCGAAGGGAGGCAACTAATAATGACTCGTTCAATCATCGATCCTATTACTCGTATCGAAGGTCACCTTCGTGTTGAAATGGAAGTCGACAACGGCGTTGTAACTGATGCTTGGGTCTCAGGTGGTTGTTTCCGTGGCATGGAGCTCGTCGTTCAGGATCGTACTCCTGAGGATGCTGCTCAGATCGTTCAGCGTATCTGCGGTGTTTGCCCGGTTTCACACACTCACGCTTCATCGCTCGCAGGTGAAGCTGCTTATGGCATCGTCATCCCGAACCAGGCTCGTATCATCCGTAACCTGGTTGAGGGCGGTCAGTTCCTGCACAGCCATATCCTGTGGCTCTACACGCTCGCTGCACTCGACTATGTCAACCCGCTCAATGCGCTCAATGCAAACGTGGGCAAGGCTTACGACCTCATGGAGGCTGCAGGCACTTCTTGCAGCACCGACCTCAAGACCCTGATGGGCACGCTCACCAAGTTCGCGAACAACGGTCAGCTCTCCATCTTCAGCGGTGGTTGGTTCCTCGATGGTCAGGCTCCTGAGGCTTACAAGCTCGATCCTGAAGCAGACCTCATCTGCACGGCTCACTACCTCGAAGCTCTGAACATGCAGGCTAAAGCATCTGAGATCTGCGGTCTCATCGGTGGCAAGATGCCTCATATCATGACGCTCGTTCCTGGTGGTACGGCATTCGTTCCCACGGAAGAGAAGCTCGACGAGCTCTATTCCATCACGCGCGAGATTCGCGATTGGGTCGACTCCACCATGCTCCCCGACACCAAGATCATCGCCAGCGCTTATCCCGAGGCTCTTGGCTTCGGTCGCGGCTGCGGTCGCTATGTTGCTTGGGGCGTTTTCCAGCGCGAGAACTTCGAGATGGCAGATCGCTACATGCCTTCTGGCGTTGTCTACACCAACGACGGCCTTCGCCTTGAAGACCCTGATCCTTCGCTGATCAAGGAATATGTTGGTCACTCCTGGTATGTAGGCGATTCTAACCTCAACCCGAAGGAAGGCGTCACTGATCCGCTCTACACCGAGTACTATGTTGCTGGTACCGAGCGCGAGGAAAATGGTCACATGATCGGTACGGTCAACGATCGTTACACCTGGTCTAAGGGCCCGAGCTACAATGGTGAATGTATGGAGGCAGGTCCGTTCTCCCGCGTTCTCGCAGCTTATCTGCGTGGTGGCGAGAAGAATCGTTACGTCGTCAACAACCTCGACAAGCTCATGGCAGACCTCAACCTCACGCTTCCGCAGCTCCAGTCCACGCTCGGTCGTGTTGCTGCACGTCAGGTTGAATGCTCCTACATCGCTCACCTCATGGTCGATTGGGTCGACGAACTCATCGAAGCACTCAAGGGTGGCGACAGTGAGTACTTCCGCGCACCTGAGCACCTTACGGGTTATGGTTGCGGCATGTGGGAAGCACCGCGTGGCGCTCTCTACCATGACGAGCATGTCGACAATGGTCGCATCACTGGCTACCAGATCATCATTCCTACTACTTGGAATATCGCTCCGCGCAATGCTGAGGGCGTTCGTGGTCCGATGGAGCAGGCTCTTATCGGTACGCCGGTCGCTAATGTCGATGCACCTATCAATGCGCTTCGTACCGTCCACAGCTTCGACCCCTGTACTGCTTGCGCAGTTCATGTGTCTGAGCCTGCTACGGGCAAGCACTTCGAAACCGTTACCAGCCCTTGGGGGGTGAGATAAATGGCACATCTCGCACACTATAAGCAGGCACATCCGCTGCCCATGAAGGTTACCCACTGGGTCAACCTCGTGTGCATGGCGCTCCTTATCTTCACCGGCTTTCTGATCCATTTCCCGTTCTGGGCGGGTCTTACCGGTGTCGCGCGTGGCGTGCATGTTTTCTGCGGTATGCTTTTGGTCCTCAACTGCATCCTGCGTATCATCTTCGCATTCATGTTCCACTCTGCTCCTACGGGCGGTACGCGTAACATGGTTCGCGACTACAAGACCTACCTTCCGCAGGCAGACAACAGGCATCAGCTCGGTGCTTGGATCAAGTATTACCTGTTCATCAAGAAGGATCACCCGCTGTCAGCTAAGCTGGGCGTTCCGCAAAAGCTCTCTTATCTGGCTGTTTGCGTTCTGATCCTCGTTATGGGTTATACCGGATTCTGCCTCTGGATCCCCACCGCTTCCTGGAGCTTCTTCGCTGCAGGCACGGCAGCAGTGGGTGGCATGATGTCAATGCGCATCATCCATTACTTCATGATGTTCGTCTTCATCTGCTTCTCGATGATCCACATCTACCTGGTCTTCATCGAAGGCACGGCGAACGCGAAGAACATGCTGGCGGGCAAAGAGCACGGCGGTCTGGTCTACGACCCCGAGCGTCACTGCATCGTTGGCGAAGATCACAGCGTAGGCGATCACTAATCGCATGCGCTCTGGCGCAGCGCACGTTGTGCGCGAACCGAACCGTTCAGCTTACTGAACGAAATACGGTTATCAGGAAGGACTCGATTCGTCGGGTCCTTTCTTTTTTTGCAGCAACGAGACGAGGGGAGAGTGACGAGGGGGTGCTTCCCGAAGAAGGAAGCCACTAGCACTATGCGCTGCCTGAAGCGCGCGGGGTCCTTCGTATAATGAAAGACAACACTGGCTTTAAGAAGGGCTGCCATGAAAAAGAGCGACGAACAGGAACAGAAGTACCGCAAAGAGCTGATGAAGGGCCTGCCTCCTATCAATCTTGGCGCACTCTTCATGCCGCCGATCTGGGGACCAGCAAACGGCATTTGGATCACGATCCTGTATTACCCACTGTGGCTCTTCGCTGATAACCTCTTCTATGCTTCTTTCACGGATCCCTCTCCGCTTTCGGTGGTCTTCTCGATCATCGTCGCTGTTCTGCTCGCAGCGGTCACCATCGTGTTCGCTCGTGTCTCGCAAGGGTATGCCTGTGAGCGCGCCATCTCGCTCGGACGCACCAAAGAGTGGTATATCAAGCGTCAGCGCGTTTGGGCGATCGCTATGGGTATCCTGGCTGCTCTGATGATCTTCGGTGCCACCTATTACAACCTGGTCATTCGTCCTGGCATGCCAGTGGCGTAAGGCAAGAAGGGGAGCGCGCTATGAAGATCGCTGTCTTTTGTGTGGGAAATCGCCTGATGCTCGATGATGGTATCGGCCCTGCAGTCTACGATGAACTGGTCGAGCACTATGAGATCCCTGAAGGGGTCGATCTTTACGATCTGGGCTGCATGACCATGAAACTGCTTAACAAAGTGGACGAATACGACTTCATCATCACGGTCGATGCGGTCGATGGGACGGACAGCGAACCGGGCACGGTGTTTCGCTATAAGCCAGAAGACATCGCGCGCACGCAAGATGCGATGGCTTCACTTCACGAGCTCAAGCTCGTCGACCTCTTCGATGCGGCGCAACTGCTCGGTTATTCATGCGATGGCATCTGCTACGGCATGCAGATCGAGAACATGTCGCCTGCAGAGCTGGTGGAAGGGCTCACCCCAAAGGTGTATGAGCGATTGCCGTTCTTGGTGGAGACCGTGGTGGCCGAACTCGATCGCCAAGGCTATCCGCTTACGCACAAAGAGGTGTAAGCTTCGCGGTCGCTGCGCATGGGCAGCTTGAATGCTTCAACAACACGTTCAGCGCGACACTGTGCAGTATCCAAGGCTATGATTTCGAAGAACAGCGTTTAACTAGACTGCAACGACAAAATGATCAACGAACGGCCGCTACTCACTCTTAGCAAGTTCGGCATTGATCGCATCAGCTAGATCGTTCATGCGGCTCTTCAGATAAGGGCCAGGGCATTCGGTCGTGCTGTCGAACATGCCGTGGAATGTCAAGTTGCCCGTAGTATCGCCCGTGTAGACGATCTCTTCGATGTCATTTCGTTTGCAAATATCTGCACAGAGCAAAACGAGCTTATCGAACGTTTCATTGCTTACGTGCCAGTTGCCGCCTTCTTCATCGTTAGCGACTTCGATCGTGATGGCTTGTTCGTCGTTCTCACGATTCTTGCTGGTCCAGGCACGATTCGCTTCTTCAACATACAGTGCAACGTTGCCCTTTGAGTCGATCGCATAGTTCGAAGAGGCCTGAATATCGCGCTTCTGGAAGCGCTCGCCAAGATTGCCCAGTGCAAGATCGCCGCCCATATGATGGATCGTGATCTTCGAGATGGGCTGATCGCGTGGGTAATCTGCGTTAGCGGTCAGGTAAACGAAATCAGTCAGTGGGCTGTTCTGCTCGATCACCTGTTCCTTTTCATCGCCTTCAAGGGGGTAGCCAACATAGCTGGGTATTTTCGAGCCATTGAAGAACCAAACTCCTACAACGAGCGCGACCAGTACGATCGCGCCGATGATGAGCACGAGTGCGGATTTGCGTGAACGAGCGGTGGCGTTCGCAGCTTCAGTGTGTGCGTTCGTTTTGTCTATCATGAGCGGCTACTCCGTTCTTAAGCGATCAGAATGAGGCGATATAGCCCCACAAAATGATGAAATGAAGCAAGAAAAGGCATCCGAACAGCAGTTTTGTCCCCACTGATGAGAGCTTTTTAGCTGGTGTGATCGATCCGTTCGCAGTGAAGATGAACATGCCTACGATACCGACATAGAAGAAGCCTGTGTCGGTCAGCATATGAAAGAGGAGCGCAGCATCTTCGCCGTGTTGAGCCTCTCTGTAGCGCTTGATGAATACACGCACTGCGATGATGATGAGAGCCGCCATCGCAATGAGGCCAAATTCAACTCCCGTGTGGATAAAGATATTGTGGATGTGATTGGTGTTGAAGTAGTTGCCAGCATCCTGGATGTTTGCGAGTCGCCAGGTGAAGGGACCCATGCCCACGAGCGGGTCAACGCCAAGATAGCTGATGCCGTTTCCCATCATCTCGAATCGTTCGGCGAACGTTGCTCCTGCATTTGGACGCATGAAAAGTGCGAAAGGAATGCAAAGCAGCCCGACCAGGGAAATGATCTTTGCGAATTTACCAGAGCTTTTGAGAAAGGAATCGAAGCGATTCCACAGGCAGATCATCACGATGATGTAGGCGAGGATCACCAAGCAAAGGATAGGTGCATCGGCGCGCTCGCCTGCCATATACATCAAGAAGCCGATCGCGATGCTCAGGAAGATGCGCGATAGGATAACCGTGGCAAATCGGAAAGCTTCCTTACCTCCTGTTGCGCGAAAGCGTGAGATGAACAGCACGATAAGGCCGATGCCGAGCGCAACCAGGCTACCCATCGAAAGCGTCATGGCAAGTGCAACCAAGATAAGGGGTTCGCAGCGGCTTAGGAAGTGGTAGAGACGGCTTCGGCCAAGCGTTGAGGGCTCATTGGTACCCTTTTGTCGTACGACCTCCATACGACTGCTCTCAAGTGCGAACCATGCGAGCACGAAGAAGATGCCAAGTCCGTTTGGCGTTCCCACAACGTATTCAAGGCGGGTAGCGCTTGCAGTGAATGATTGAACGATGAAGCCGATGATCGCAGCAACAGCAGCTACGACAGCAAGTCCGACGCAGAGAAGGCGGAGTAGCTTCGCTTCGGCGTCTCTCAAGCTGCAGGCAGCAGCATAGAGCGAGAGATAGATGATGTGCAGTGGACCATACCCATAGAGCGGGTCGCCCCACGCGCACCATGCAGAGATGAAGTTCATGAGCACATACGCAGCAAGGGGGATGAAGATCCACCAATCGATGTACGCTTCTTTGCGGAAGAAGCAGATCGCGCAGATTGCCATGCCGATGAGAGAGACGAAGGCTACGGTACCTACTCCCGTGATGGTGAGTATGGCAAGTGCGATGGTGAGCGCAATAACGAGCACGCTGGTGGCCCGTTGCCGGTGTTCTCGTAATGATGGGGCGATGATCTGAGCCATGGGTTGGTGACCTACCAATTCGGTCGGAAATACATTACAGAAGCTTCATTATGGCTAAATGCCCGATGATAGCCAAAAACCATACATGATCGAGTGAGGTGAAAAACGGTTGTTTGGGCGGTTTGAAAAGAATATGCGTTGTGAGTCGCTCGAGGTATGAAGAGCGGGCATGAACTGGTATCCTGACAACCGCAAGAAACCAACTTCTATGTGCCTCTTTTGGATTGCGTAAGGGCAGTGAAAATGGTAAAATCAGGGTGAATTCTATGACTTCGCTATGATTTCATAGTGTATTTGAGAAGCTACGCATGAGATCACATAAATGAGAGTCATGAGGAGGCTCCCATGATTAAGCATGAGAAATCTATTCGGTATAAGTTTTTGGCTTGCCTTTTGGCGGTCACATTGGTGTTTGGTCTTTCAGCCTTGCCTGCATTTGCTGTGCCTGATGCAAGCTCAGGCGAGCAGCCTTCTGCTCAGTCGGAGAAGGCGGCCGGCGAAGAAAAGACTCTTATCGAAAATCCTACCAAGGAAAAACCTGCTATTGAAAAGCCCGCTAGCGAGAATACGCCGAAAGCTCCTTCTGATAATTCCTGGACAGCAGGTATGACAGGTGATGGAGCCACAGAGGATGGATCTGCTAAAGAATCCGAGTCTTCAAGTCCTCTTGAAACGTTCGGTGCGGTACTCCAGGCTGAAGGCGAGCTGGCATTCGAAAACACTACCGGCATCGGGGTTCAATCAGACTATGATAGCGACCTTGATAGATCCTACAATACGTACGATAAATATACGGCTAAGGTCAAAAAACGTGATTTTGGCTCTTATAGCCCCTCCACTTGGGATGACGGCAAACTAACGATCAATAAGGCATTCAGTCCTGCTCCCACTATTGCAACTACGGAAACTGATGGGAAGATCGATACTCCGAGTATTGCAGTCCAGTTCAAGCTTGTTGGCGAACAGATGGATTACAGGGACAGATTTGTTTACAAGAACGAATCCAAGGGTTACTGCTTGATGCTTACTAAAGAGGGAAGTATTGAGGATTGGAATGGGTATACGATGTATCTAGATGCCAATGGAGGTCTTCTTGCCTTAGATGAAGAAGGTAACTATTGGGATACCGATAATAAAGGTGGAGAGTCCCGCGGTTGCATCTATAAGAAGGATGGAAAACTGGTGAGCGTTAACGGTGGCGGTTATGTGTACTGCAAACTGTATGCTGAAGAAGACGATGCTTTCAAGTATTACTACTTCAACGATGACGATGAAGCTGTCTATATTGATGCTGATGGCGTTTTAAGCGGCAGTATAAACGATTGGCGAGTCTTGTTTACCTATACTGATCCAACGAGTTTTACTGCTGGTACGGTAGCCAATCTTGGGCTTGAGCCTATTACGTGGACGATTCCAGTAAGTGTTGAAGTTGGTGCTGATGTCGCCACGCGCACGATCGATGGTTTGCCCATCCCTGCTCGTTATACGATCTCTGAGGTTGTTTATCCTGGCTGTGGCTACAATGAGGGACAACCAGACATAAGCGCAACATTTGAGCTCGATGACTTCTATGGTTCTGACAATGCTTACACCATCACCTTCACCAACACGGGTACTGACGATGGAGTACCAAGCTCTGGCATCACCAATGCCTACAAATATGACAGTGTAGCTGGGGAGCTCAAAGGTAAGATGCTTGAACATAATGACTATAATTCGTCATCTTCAAACTAATCCTATCGATAGTGTGTTGAAAGCTGGAACTCAAAGTGAGGGCATCATGACAAAGACAAGCAAAAGATTCATAATCATAGGATTAGCTGCGCTTCTTACGGTTATCCTATGCGCTGGTCCAGCATACGCTTATTTCACTGCGGTAACTTCTGCAACCGGTGAAAAAGCAATCACACTTGGATATAGCGCGGAAACCGACGAGGACTTCGATGGGGAAGATAAAGCCATCACTATGAAGAACACGGGCGACACCGACGTGATGGTTCGCGTAATCCTTTTGGGTGTTTAGCCACGCGAGGGTGTAGATATTTCCATTGCGGGTTCAGGATGGGTCAAGACTGAAGCGACTGACGATTATGAAGTTTGGAATTATGTTGCTGATGCGCTCCATCCAAATGAAACAACACCAGCCTTGAAGGTTGATCTGACACAGAAAATCGATCCAGACAACTCGCTGACGCACATTAATTTCGATATTCAGGTGGTTGGACAGTGCTCGCCTGCTGTCTACGATGACTCTGGTAAAGCTCATTCATACACCGATTGGAAATAGGGGAGGTAGTTTCAGATGAATGCAAAAAGTACGAAACGCATAGCTGGTTTGCTCATCGTCTTCCTCTTAACGGTGGCGGCGCTCGTGGCGGTCATGGCTAATACTGCGCAAGCGGCACTCGATAAGCAGTCAGA
>OLPI01001035.1_pt1 | contig 25382 bp, 17 predicted proteins | sample 1672361 | NCBI WGS metagenome assembly OLPI01 (sample SAMEA3136675, study PRJEB25190) | human gut metagenome
GTATACCAAGCCGTCGCAACGAAGACATTCGTGCTTGCTCCGCCTTTTTTGGCGTATGTTTTCTTGTGTCAGCCGGCCTGGCCGGTTTTATTATGCACAAAAGCTTTGCTTTTGCAGCGTATATATGATAGTATATTATTCTATGTGAAAAAATATTTGGAGAGAAGCGTATATGGCTGATATAAGAAAGGAAATCGAACGGCGCAGAACGTTTGCTATCATATCGCACCCTGACGCCGGCAAAACAACGCTTACGGAAAAGCTGCTGCTCTACGGTGGGGCTATACAGCTGGCAGGCTCTGTAAAGGGCAAGGCTACGGCGCGTCACGCGGTGTCCGACTGGATGGAGCTTGAAAAGCAGCGCGGAATATCAATAAGCTCCTCGGTCATGCAGTTTGAGTATAACGGCTACTGCATAAACATCCTCGACACTCCGGGACACCAGGATTTTTCCGAGGACACTTACCGCACCCTGATGGCTGCCGACAGCGCAGTCATGGTCATCGACGCGGCAAAGGGCATCGAGCCGCAGACGCGAAAGCTTTTTAAGATATGCGCAATGCGCAATATCCCCATCTTCACCTTTATAAACAAGCTTGACCGCGAGGCACGCAGCCCCTACGATCTTATGGAGGAGCTGGAGCAGGAGTTCGGCATCGGCACATATCCGATGAACTGGCCCATCGGCTGCGGCATCGACTTCAAGGGTGTTTACGACCGCGAAAAACGCGAGATCCTCGCCTTTAACGAATTCCACCGTGGGCAGGACAAGATCAAGGCCATCGAATGCAGCCTTGACGACACCGAAACGCTCGACAGCCTTATCGGTGAAAAGCTGCGCAGGACCCTGTGCGACGATGTTGAGCTGCTCGACGGTGCAGGCTATGAATTTGACATCGATCAGGTTCGCGACGGTAAGCTCAGCCCCGTGTTCTTCGGTTCGGCGCTCAACAATTTCGGCATTGAGCCGTTTTTGGAGAGCTTTCTTGACATGACCATGCCTCCCCTGCCGCGCAAGGCAGGCGACGAGATCGTCGATCCGTTCACCAATAAGTTCTCCGCCTTTGTGTTCAAGATCCAGGCGAACATGAACAAGGCTCACCGCGACAGGATCGCCTTCATGCGCATATGCTCGGGCAAATTTGAGCGCGACAAGGAATATTTCCACGTTCAGGGCGGCAAGGCCATACGTCTTGCGCAGCCGCAACAGCTCATGGCGCAGGAGCGCGCGATAATAAACGAGGCCTACGCAGGCGATATCATCGGCGTGTTCGACCCCGGCATTTTCTCGATCGGCGATACGATATGTGACAAGTCCATGAAGGTGGAGTTTGAGGGCATACCGACCTTTGCGCCTGAGATTTTTGCCGGCGTTGAGCGTATCGACACGATGAAGCGCAAGCAGTTTGAAAAGGGCATCATGCAGATAGCGCAGGAGGGCGCAATTCAGATATTCCACGAGCCTTACACCGGCGTTGAAGAGATCATAGTCGGCGTCGTCGGCATACTTCAGCTCGAAGTGCTTGAATACAGACTGAAAAACGAGTACGGCGTTGACGTTCGCCGCCGCAGCATGCCGTATGAGGTCGTGCGCTGGATAGATAACGAGGGCATAAACCCCAACGACCTCAATCTAACGAGCGACACGAAGTGGGTTCAGGATTTCCGCGGAAATAACCTGCTGCTGTTCACCTCCGAGTGGTGCGTCAACTGGGCGCTCACCAAAAACCCCGGACTTGAGCTTAGGGAATTTAACAGAGACTAAAAAATTGCACCGCACGGGGGATAACCGTGCGGTGCGTTTGTATTTTGTGGCATATCGTTTCCGTTTGAGGGCGACGACAAGCCGGGAAAACAAACCGGATTTTTGTCAAAACGCTCATTTTTTATTCTTTTTATGTTATTATACCACATTTTTCCCATATGTTAAATAGTGATACTTAACAAATTTTAGCTGCATTTATTAGTGCACATTGACTTAAACTGACAAAAGTCGACCACATATCGGTTCTGACGCTCGTCAGCTTAAATGAGCTAAAATCATCCGAACAGGCTGACTCTTACAGTATATGTGACGGTCTTTCCGTCATAAGTGACGGTCGCTTCGCGGTTTCCGAGGCCGGTCATGTCGCACTCGACCGTAAATTCGCTCGGGTCGGTTATGCGCTTTGCAGAGCCGTTATTGTAATACGCTCTGAGCACAAGGCCGGTCGTATCAAGCTCTTCGCCGACGGTGTACACGGTTTTGACGGGCATCTCTTCGATGCTCAGCTCCGTTACCTTGGGGCGCTCGACAATGACGGTGCACTGATCGTAAACCTCCATCTTGTCGCTGACATAGACCATGATCGTGGCCGAACCTTCGCTTACGGCCTTGAGTGCGCCATCCTGCGAAACGGTGACAATGCTCGTATCGCTGCTTTTCCAGATATACTCCGGTTCTTTCTGCCCGGCGGACGGCTCGGGCATACAGCTGACCTTGAGCTGAGCCTCGTCATCGACCGTCATCGTGAGGCTCGGCGAGCTGAGAACGACGGATTTTACGTCAAGCTTCTCCGGCTCCGGAGTTGCCGTCGGCGTGGGAGAGGCGCTTGCCGTCGGCGTATCATCCTTGCCTCCGTCATTGTTGCCGGACAGTGCAAAAATGATCACCGCTGTTGCCATGGCCGCAAGGATTAGCACAAGCGCCAGTATATAGCCGAACATGGACTTTTTCGGCTTTTTCTCAGGCTCAGGCTGCTTGGGCGGAGCTTTTTTCGGCTGCGCAGCCTCGGGACGCGGCTGCTGCTTCGGCTTTGGCTGCGGTCGCGGCTCAGCCGGTGTTTCTGGTATGTATTCCGGGCGCGGATCGGACTTGAAATCCTCACGCACGGTCATATCGTCGCTGCCGAACGAGGTTGACACAGGCTCGGGCTCTACCCTTCCCGACGCTGCGAGCGAAAGAGCTTTTTTCAGCTCCGTCGGCCCTGCATAGCGGTCGGCAATTTTATAGCTGCACGCCGTCATAACGACCTTTTTTAGTGCAGCACTGCCGTTTTTCGGCTGCGGCAGGGTCTCGCCGCGGAAGCGGCGTATCTGCGCATCGGTAATCTGCTCGGGCGTCGGTACCTGCGGCGGCATCGGCAGAAACGGGCCGCGCCGATCGTTTAACAGCCAATAGAGCACCATACCAAGCGAGTATATATCCACGCGGTCGTCATAGCCCTTGCCCTTGTAGACCTCGGGCGCCATATACGAATAAGTTCCGACCTTATCGGCCGAGGTGCGTATGGTGGAGGCCTTGGCCACGCCGAAGTCGCCGAGCTTAAACACTCCGTAGCGGCTGACGAAGATATTCTGCGGCTTAATGTCGCGGTGGATTATATTATTCTCGCGGCAAAGCTCGAGCGCCGAGCACATGTCGCTGCCGAGCTTAATAACGCTGTCGACCGTCATACCGTTTTCGCGGACGTAATCCGGCAGGGACTGCAAAAGCTCCATGCGGATATAAATATCCCAGCCCATGTCGTTTTCGTGCGGAATGATCATCTGATCCTCACAGTTGACAACGTTCGGGTGGCCGCGCAGAGCGCCGAGCAGACGATACTCGTTGCTGATCTCCTCGACTTTTTCGCGGAGCTTTGCGCGCATGGCAAACTCGCTCATGCTCTCGAGCATCTCGTCATACTCTTTCTGCGAGCCCGGAACGCTTATGACCTTGAGCGCACAGTGAAAGTCGCCGCCGTATTCATCTTTTTTCTTCAGCTCGTATACCTTGCCGGAGCTGCCGCTGCCGATGCAGCGCACTATCTCCCAGCCGGGCAGCGAAGTTTGCAAATTTTCCATATCATGCATCCCTGATATTATAAATTAATCACGTTTAAATATAATATATTCTCCGCACGTTGTCAAATTACTCTATTGATTTGAGCGCGCCGGCCATATCGATATTGTCTATCCTGCGGCGCATGATGGCGTTTACTATCATGGCGAACACAAAGGTTATGACGATAGAAACGGCAAAGCTCAAAAAGCTGATGTGCGGCTTGAAATACATCATATCGACCTTTATCGCATTCATGACAAAGGCGTGCAGCGCAACGCCGAGACCAAGGCCGAACACCGCTCCGGCTCCCGTAAGAATAAGATTTTCGCGGAAAACGTAGTGTGCCGCCTCATTTGGGTAAAAGCCCAGCACCTTGAGCGTAGCTATCTCGCGTATGCGCTCGGATATGTTGATATTAGTGAGGTTATATAGAACAATGAATGCCAAAAGCCCTGCGCAAAGGATTATCGCAGCAACAACGACAAGCAGGCCGTCCAACATGCTGCTCATGCGCTCTTTTATGTCGGTGCTGAGCGTGACTCCGCGCACGCCGTCCACGTCATGTGTGAGCGCTTCGGCGCAGCGGTTTACATCAGCCCCGTCGGGTGCGTTTGCAAGCGCGGACTTATACTCCGGCACTTCGCCGAGCTGCTCCTCACAGGTTTCAGGCGAGATGAAAACGAAGCTGTCAACATAGTTATCAAACAGGGCGCTGACCGTAAGTGTAAGCTCCTTTTTTTCGGAGGTCGTCAGTTTTATCTCATCGCCGACTTCAATTCCGCCGAGTTGCCGGGCAAGGTTATAGTTAATTGCCGCTTCGCCCCTGCCGGGATAGTCGATGGGTTCTCCGTCATAGCTAAGGTCAATGTACTTGCAAAGCTTCTTGCCGTCGGTCACGGTGAGCGTTGCACTTTTTATGGCATCGCTGCCGGACACCTCCGCAAGGCCACGATAGAGAAACACTGCATCCTTTATATCGTCTCCTGCGTCACGGAAGAATATCTCCTGCTCTTCCTCATTCATGTCATACGCCATCGTGATCTCATAATCATAGAGGATTATATCATCATACTGCCGCGTCACGACATTCTGGATAGTATCGTTAAGTCCGAGCGCCGTAAGCACAAGCGCGGTGCAGCCGCCGATGCCCAGAAGCATCATGAATATGCGCTTTTTATAGCGCATGATGTTGCGCGCCGAGACTTTCTGCATGAAGCTCATATCGTTCCACACTACCGGGATACGCTCGAGCAAAATGCGTTTTCCGGCCTCGGGCGCTTTCGGGCGGATGAGCTCCGCCGGAGCACATTTGAGCTCCTTGGCGCAGCAATACCATGTAACAAGCAGCGTGACTGCAAGGTTTGCTGCCGTTATCCCGGCTGCCAACGGCCAATCCATTATAAACGTAAGTCCGGAGAGATTGTATATAAGTCCATAGCCAAACCACACAACAGCCGGAAAGGCAAAGCTTCCGGCCGCAATGCCGAAAATGCATCCGAGCACGGTGGCACTGCCGGAATAGAACATATACTTCCCAATTATTGCGCCCGAAGAATAGCCCAGCGCCTTCATAATGCCTATCTGCGTGCGCTGATCGGCGATCATTCTCGTCATCGTTGTAAGGCACACAAGCGCCGCGACAAGAAAGAAAAACACAGGGAACACGGACGCCACGCTCTGGACAACGTTTGTGTCGCTTTCAAAGCAGACATATCCCGCGTTTGTATCGCGGTCGAGCACATACGTATCGGCGTGGTTGATATTTTTTATCTGCTTTTCGGCAGAATCAAGCTCTGCTGCGCCCTTATCAAGCTCTGCCTTTGCCGCATCAAGCTGAGCCTTGCCGGAGGCAAGCTCCTTTTCAGCCTCGGCAAAGCCTCGTTCGGCCTCCGCCTTGCCCTGCTCATACTGCTTTTTTGCCGCCTCAAGCTGTGCGCCGCCGCTGCTTATCATCTCGCGCGCAGCATCAAGCTCCGCCTGCCCGGACTCTATCTGGGCATAGCCTGCGTCAAGCTGAGCCTTTGCATCCTCAAGCTGCTTGCGATACGGCTCAAGCTCGGCATCGACCTCGGCGCGCTTTTGACGGTGGACCTCAAGGCGCTCGTTATAGCGCTCGATATCCGCATTATCACGGCTGATACGGTCGTTTGCAGTTTTGATCTTCCACTCTATGAGCCTTGCCTTTAAGATATCACCGTTTGCCTGAGCTTCGGCAAGCTGCGCATTGAGGCTTTCGATCTCGGCATTCTGCGCAGCAATATCGTTCTGTTTATCGATTATGCGGTTTTCGTAATAAGCTATCTGCTCATCCACCGCACCGTAGGCGAGCTTTGCCTTGGCATTGAACTGTTTCAGGCCTCTCTCGTATTCGGCCTGCCCCTTGTCAAGCTCCGCCTTTGCCGCGTCAAGCTCTGCCTGCTTTTGATCAATAACGGATGAATCACCCATCATCCTTTCTGCGTTCTCGATCTCCTTGCGTGCCTGTTCAAGCTGAGCCTCGGTATCGCTCTTTTTCTGCACATACTCTGCGTAGCCGGCATCATACTCAGCCTTGGCTGCATCGTACTGCGTCTTTCCGTCCTCATACTGTTTTTTTGCATCGTCAAGCTGAGACATTGCGTCATCAATGATGGCATCACGCCTTATAACCGCGCGCTCGGACATGAATTTTTCAAGCCCGTCAACATATTTTCGCGTGCTTTGCTCGTACTCATCGGAATAAACATATCCTTCGGAATCGACGCAAACATAGATATCCGTATAATAATCCGTCGAAAAACCGTCCATCGGAATATAGATGTAACCCTTAACGCTGCCGTTTCCGAGCGTGCTGGAGCCGCGCTCCATATTTATATACAAAACGCTGTAGGCAAGTCCGACGATAGTATATTCGTCATACGCAAAGGTATCAAAGGTCTGCTCGCTGTTATCCTTCGAAAGCTTTATCGTACTTCCGATATCGTCTTTTGAATACATATCAGGGTCGGCGAGACACTCGTTTGCCTTTTCCGGCATACGGCCTGCCTTCAGCTTAATTTGGTTCACATTTTCGGGTATGCTCTGCGCCATCATGATGAGGTTATCCTCATCGGCGGTGTTAAACAGAAAATCCGCACCCACAGCTCCCTCGGCAAGCTTCACCCCGTCAAGCTTTTTGACTTCGGCAAGGTCATCATCCGTCAGGCCGAGCGTTGAGACAAGTCGGAAATCATAAAAATTCGTCTTATTAGTGTAATTATTATACGTTTCGAGAAAATCCGGGCGCGACAGGCGCAGACCGACAAACAGACCTGCCCCCAACGCTATTATCGCGAATATCGCAAGATAGCGTCCGAGGCTGCTGCGGATCTCTCGTTTTGTGAGTTTGATGATGGATCTGTTCATTGCTTTACCACTCTATGTCTTCGATGGGTATCGGGTGCTCGTTTCGGCTGACGTCGGTGACAACACCGCTCTTTACCGAAACTACTCTGTCCGCCATTGCAGTGAGCGCCTGATTGTGGGTTATGATAACCACTGTCATGCCGTTTTTCCGGCTGCAATCCTGCAAAAGCTGGAGCACTGCCTTGCCCGTGTTATAGTCAAGCGCTCCTGTCGGCTCGTCGCAGAGCATGAGCTTCGGATTTTTTGCCAGCGCACGCGCTATCGCAACGCGCTGCTGCTCGCCGCCGGAAAGCTGCGCCGGGAAATTCTGCGCCCTGTCGTGCAGACCGACAAGGTCGATGACCTCCGCAGCGTCCATCGGGTTTTTGCATATCTGTGCGGCAAGCTCAACGTTTTCAATGGCCGTGAGGTTCTGAACAAGGTTATAAAACTGGAACACAAAGCCCACATCATAACGGCGATAGGTCGTAAGCTCGTTTGCGTTATACGAGGATATTTCTTTCCCGTCGAGCACAATGCGGCCGGATGTAAGGCTGTCCATACCGCCGAGAATATTCAGAAGCGTGGTTTTTCCTGCACCGGATGCGCCGACAATAACGCATATTTCGCCCTTTTCGATCTCAAAAGTCGCATCCTTGAGTGCTTCGATGCTCACCTCGCCCATGTGATATGTCTTTTTAACTTTTTCAAATTCAACGTACGCCATAGCCTACCTACCTTAAATATATTTATTAGATATATTATACTAAACGTCTATACTCTTTGCAATAAAAAACCGTGGTCTCCCACGGTTTTTTAACATATTATTCAACGATTTTATATAAGACTGAGCACCTTGCATGCCTGCTCGCGCGTTGCAAACGATTTCGGATAATAGCTGAAGCTTCCGTCGGCGTTCTGCTTTCCGCATATTATGCCTGCGCGCTGGAGCGCCGTGACATAATCGACTGCGTACTTTGATATCTGCGCACTGTCGGCAAAGGCAGCGGCCGGTGCATCGTCGGACAGCTTTATGCCGGCATAGTCGGCATAGCGGCAGATTATGGCCGCCATCTGCTCGCGAGTTATGTTGTCATTCGGCTTGAAGGTTGCCGAATCAATGCCGAGTACGATGCCGTTATTTGCAGCCCACTCGACATACGGCGCGAAAACGCTCTTATCGCTGACATCGGTGAAGCGGCACTTTACGTAAGCGCTCGTGTCCACTCCGTCGAGGCAGGCGAGCATTTTCACGAACTCTGCGCGCGTTACGTTGCCGGTCGGATCAAATATGCTGTCCGAGCGGCCGTTTACAACGCCGAGCTGATACATCTTGAGGATGTAAGCATACGACCAGCGATCCTTCGCAACATCAGTGAATGACATCGTCTTGCCGATAGGTTCTTCGGCCGGAGTGCTGCTGCCATAGGTACTCGTAACCCTGCTTATAAGCTCCATGTACAGGTGCCGGGTATTTGAAACGGTGTTTGAAAGAATGCCGCCGATGATGCTAAGATGATCATACGGCTGAGTCGGGAAGACATTCCATATACCCTTCGCATAGCTTTCCTTGTTGTATCCGTCGCAGACAACAAAGCCCCGGCTTCCGTCGGACTTTTCGCACTTGAGCCTGCTGTTTACAGGATACAGGCCGGACACTACGTTTACCATGCCGTCGTTCGGCAGCCACGTTCTGTCGATATAAACGCCGCCGGCAGTATATTTGTCATAATACTTACCAATCATCGCAGCAAAGGGCTTAAGCAGCGCAAACACGGATGAGTCGGGCACTTCGTTTCCGCTCACGCTGCTCGGGTGCGTTGCGTCGCCGCAGACGGAGAAGTAATAAACATTGTTCTGCATCTCTATCCCGTCGTTTATCTTCAGCGCATTGTCTATGGTGAGGTCGTATATTGCATTGTCATTATGACTCATGAAGTTGCTGCTGTTGAGGACTCGGATGAGATACTGCATATCAGTCTCGCCGTCCTTGCGGTAGATCCCGAAATGCTCAAGCTGGAGATCGTACACACCCTTAAGCTTGGTAAGGCCGAGAGCTGCGCCGAAATTATAGATTGCATCGGTTACCACCTTGGTCGAAACATCGCAGGTTTCGATAAACGTAGTTCCGTTGTGCGGCGCAGCAACCGCCGTGAGCGAATACACCCAGTTGCCCTTGCCGCCCTCAAACAGCGGAGATACCTTTGTGCCTGCCGCCTTTGCGGCCGCGACCTCTTCCGCGCTGCCGTTTGCAAGCAGCTCGAGGAACAGGCGCGTCGTCGCGCCGCCGAAGCTGTGTCCGATAAGATTGATCTTCTTCTGCGCGCTCCAGCCTTCAAAAAGCGGTTTTTCATAGGTTATGCCGTAGCGATCGTGACCCTTGGCCGCCGAGTGTGCAGCGCCGTAGTCAACCGTTCCGCCGACAAGCTGCGCATAAAGCTCGCACGCTCTGTCCCATGCTCCGGAGAGCGGTCCGACCTGAGCGGCATAGCTCTCGTAGCCCTTTGAGTTCAGGTACTTCATGAGATTGCCCGTTGTCATGCCCCAATACGGCATGATCGGATCGAGCATCGATCTTTCGCCCCAGCCCATAAGGCCGTGGACAAAAACGAACGGATAGTCGTCCTCCGGGTTCCCCTCGGCCGATGCCGCTGCCGGCAACAGGCTGCAAAGCAGCAGCACCGCAAGCAGCAGACTCAGAAGCTTTTTTGACTTTTTCATTTTTCTCCCCCTTGTAAATTATTTTCCCGTTAAGTATACAAAAAGTCTATTCTTATATTACCATACTATGAGTTGCCGGTCAACTGTTTGCCTGCATTTTCGGCGGCATGGTATTTTTGCTTGCATATTCTCTCCTGTTGGTGTAAAATAATTTTTACATAAAAACAATTGCGGATGTCGTCTAATGGCAGGGCCCCAGCTTCCCAAGCTGGCGACGCGGGTTCGATTCCCGTCATCCGCTCCAAACATAGCAAAATCCCGAAGTCGTTGAAACTTCGGGATTTTCTTTGTTTATCAATGGTTTGCGGAGATTTATTCCTTCCCCGGGATGGTGAAGATGCCGGACTCGACAAGCTCCTTGAGGCCCTTATGCGACTCGTACATGACAAGAAGCCGGCTCTCGATCACCGCCCACTTTTCCTCGATCTCGGCATCGGCAGCCGCCAGGCGCTTGCTCGCAACGTCCTCTGCCTCGGAAATTATCTGCTCGGCCTGCTTCTGAACGTCGTTGAAAGCTGCCTCGGCCCGTTCATCGCGTCTTTTCATGTTTTCAAGATATGTATCGACCGTGCGCTGCGCCGCTTCAAAAAGGCCGCTGACCTTCGCGGCAGCCTCGGCAAGATTGCCGCTCTCGCTTACCTTGATCTCATATCCGTCGAGCTTTGCCTGAAGCTCCGCGACCTGAGACTTAAGCTTTTCGATCTCCTGCTCCTGATCGTGCATGACCATCATCATTTCGTTCTTTGAAAGATTCATCGATTCGTTTCTCATCGGCCCACTCCTTAGCTGCAAAATGTCATTAATATAATAACATCCCAAGCATCATATTTCAACACAAATGTATTAAAAAGGCGCGGCAATCCGCGCCTTAGACCGTGCTTTATTTTACTGTAGTGATCCCCTTGCTGAACGCGCGGAACATGAATGCCGCGACTTCACAGCGGGTGCAGGTCGCACCGGGCGCAAACTGCGTTGCCGTTTTGCCGGTGGTAACGCCGTTTTCAACGGCCCAGAGCACCGCTTTGTAGTAAAATGCGTTGGCATCCACATCGTTGAAGCCGCAGCTCATATTCTTGGGCGCAGGCTCGCCGGCATAGCGCCAGAGGAAGGTGACAAACTGGGCGCGCGTAACGGTTGCGTTCGGCGAGAAGTGCGTCGCGTCCGTGCCCTTGGTTATGCCGTTTTCAACCGCCCAGAGGATCGCGTCATAGCAGTATGCATAGGAATTGGTCTTCGGAACATCCGAAAACTGCTGTACGCTGCCGCTCGGCGCGGGTCTGCCTGCTGCGCGCCAGAGGAATGTCACAACCTGTGCGCGTGTGCAGGATGCTTTGGGCGCAAAGTGGCTTTCATCCTTACCGTTAGTTACCTGCGGCGTGTTGTAGTATGCCCACATAACGGCGCTGTAGAACCAGTCGGTGCCGTTTACATCATAAAACGGATTTGAAAAGCGCATATTGCACTTTTCGCACACGCCGTACTTGATAATATGTCCGGTTTTCACGGTCTCGTTATCAGTATAGCTGTCCTTGCAGCTCGAGCAGGTGTGCTTCGTGTAACCGTTCTGGGTGCAGGTCGGTGCTGTCACGACTGCGTCATATCTGTGAGCGCCCAGCTCACCGTAGCCGTCGCCGCATTCGTCGCAGACGGCCTTTTCGGTGCAGGTGGCCGTGCCGCCGGTGTGGGCGGTCTTGCGGCTGAGCTCATACCACTTTTCGTTTATCTCAAAGCCTGCCGAATTCAGCTCGTCTCTGAGATCCTCCAGCGTCTTTCCGCAGCGCTGGCAGCCGAGCCAATGATATGTATCGTCGCTGCAATGGTCAATGTCCTTGATCTTTATCATTCCGATGATATGATCGAGGTCAAACGTGCCGTCGCGGATCATCTGGACGATCTGCGGCGTGCTCAGGCCGATGGTCTTGGCAAGCAGCTTCAGATTATCCTGGCTTATGCTTCCCACCAGATTGGTGCCGGGGTGCAGATCGTGGCCGGTGCATTTATCGACGAGGTCATCCTTTGTGATGAGTATGCTTGCGCGCTCATCCTTGTACATATTGCCGCACTTTTTGCAGCGATAGTAATCTATTGTGCCGTCCTCGGTGCAGGTCTTGGGCGTGCCCTTGACAAGCTCGATATCCTTGCAGCCGCCTGCGCACTGGGCAGAGTAATAGCTGCCTTTTTCAATAAACGCGCCGCAGTCTTTGCAGTATTTATCGCCGGTGTAGCCCTGAGTTGTTTCGGTTGCCTTTACTTCATTTCTGAGCTCGAAATTCACATGGGTGTTGGGGTCAAGCTCGCCGTAGCTTGCGCCGCACTTAGCGCACTTGGCCTGAGCCTTGCAGCTGGCCGTGCCGCCGCTGTGGGAGCTTGTGCCCGTGGTCGTGCCGCAAACTCTGCACTTCTGATAGTGCACGCCTGCGACCTCATCGGCCACCCAGTAATAATCATGGTCGTTTTTCGACGTGGAGACCTTGGCCGATGTCGTTTTGACCGTTCCGGCAGCGTCGGAATAGTAATTATCGCAGCCGGAGCAGTACCAATATTCTATGTTGCCCTTTTCGGTGCAGGTCGCCGCCTTTGAGGGGAAGTGCTCAAGATCGGTGTGCTTGGTTTTGTCTTTTTTGCCGGTTTCAAAATCCTTGAGTTTTGCCGTTTTCGTGCCTTCGGCATCAGCAAAAATCTGTCCACATTTGCTGCACTGCCAATACTGCGAATGTGCTTTCGCCGTGCAGTTTGCCTCTGCTGCATCAACTGGCTTGATTTCGTGATCGCACGCCGTGGGATCGGTGCTCGGCGTCGGAGTCGGCGTGGGTGTGGGTGTCGGCGTCGGCTCAACGCTCGGGCTGGGGCTTGGCGTGGGGTCGGGATCGGGGTCTACCGTGCCGCCGGTGACTGTGAGGGTCACGGTGTTGCTGAGAGTCAGGTCTTTGGGAACATTAACTGTAATACCCAAAAATGTTTTTGCCTCATTATAGTACACAGCGCAGCGGATTTTCATATTCTGCTCGGCTGTAAGAGTCAGCGTTTGGCCTTCGCCCAATTTTGCTTTCTCAAGAACATCTTTAATGTCTGCAATACTGATTTTATCCGAATTGACCTCATCTGCATCAAACCACAGATATTCAAGGTCCGTGCTGTTCGGATTTGTGGCAGCGATCTCAAATGTAACCGTCTCGCCGACTGCTGCACTTTTATCAGACGGCTGCTTTGTTATAGTGGTATTACCTGCCGCCAGCGCGCCCATAGGCACGAGCGAAACGAGCATCAGCGCCACCATCAGCAAACTGATAATGCGTTTTTTCATTATGTTCCTCCTAAGTTTTGATTTCTCCACCGTGCCGCTTGCGCGGCTGTACACACAGTAATTATACTATTTTGTCAGTTTAATGGCAAGTAATTCATTTCCGTTATTTTAAACAGTAATGCACGGCCGATTTGGTATAGTTTGACCTCTGCATAAGCTCCGCGTCCCCGTCATATATATTGACTATGTGAGTTTGGGGAGTGGTGCATGTGTATACTAATATTGAAGAGCGCGCCTGCGATCTTGCCGAGTACATAATCGAAAACAAGACAACGGTCAGAGCCGCCGCAAAGCAATTTAACATTTCAAAAAGCACCGTACACAAGGATCTCACCGAGAGGCTGAAAACGGTTAGCCCGGCACTGTATCATCAGGTGCGCGAGTTGCTTGATATCAATAAGGCCGAGCGGCATATCCGCGGCGGCATGGCTACACGCAGAAAATACAAGGGCGAGAATGCGTAGAAATTGCAGGCAGGAATAAAATGCGGCTGACATTTTATTACTAAGCTCTCCGCGCATTTATATCCGGCTTTAAACAATCCTCGAAGAGGCTGATGTCTCAATCGAGGGTTGTTCTTTTTTTCTCCTCCGATTGACTTATTTGCCGGCAGGAAATATAATGTTAATTAAACAGCAAAAAGGAGAAGACACTATGAACATTCTATCGCTGCTCAACAGTGCGCCGATGTACGCCATATGCGGCGGCATTATCGCATTCGTAGCCATTGTGTGCGCCGTGTTTATGGTCCGCGCCTACCGCGCCGGACTTGCCATGGGCATCGACCGCGTTAAGCTAAAGCGCGCCATCACCTCGAGCGCAACGTTTTCGCTTCTGCCCAGCGTGGGCATTCTTTTGGGCGTTATCGCCCTCTCGGGCAGCCTCGGCACGCCGTGGCCGTGGCTGAGGCTTTCGGTCATCGGCGCGCTGCACTATGAAACGCAGGTGGCTCAGGCTGCGGCCGAGCAGGTCGGCATGTCCTCCCTCTCAGCTGCCGAAATGACTCCATCCGGCTTTGCGACTATTGCACTGCTGATGAGCATCTGCATCATGTGGGGCATGGTGCTTTCGATCTTCTTCAACAAGCGCTATCTCGGCAGGCTCGGCAGCGGAAAGAAAAGCTCAGGCGGCGCGGGCTTCGGCGATACCGCAATGACTGCGATGTTTATCGGTCTTGTGTCGGCATACATCGGCAGCTACATAGGCGGCTTTGTCTCCGGCGGCGGTCTGTTCTCGTTCTCGGGCAGCTTTATGCCGCTGATAGTCGTGTTCGTTTCCGGACTGGTGATGGCCGGATTCATATACCTCTCCGAGAAGAAAAATCTCGCATGGGTCGAAAGCTTCTCGATCGCAGGAAGCATGCTTATCGGCATGGCAGCGGCGGTCGTGGTCAAGCTGTTTATGTAAGGAGGCGCGCAATGAACAACAATTATTTTGAAAGCTACAATAAGCGCACGCACGTTATCGGCCGCATTAGCTCGGCGATAGCGCTCGTCATGCTCGTGGGCGCTCCGTTTCTCATAGGCAGGATACTCGGCGCGATGCCCGATATCGGCGCCGTGGGCAAGGCATTTTTGTCCGTCGGCCTTGTGTGGACGGTCAGCAGCGTTGTCGAGTTTCTTGTTTACACCCCGATGCTCGGCGCAGGCGGCGGCTATCTTGCCTTCATAACGGGCAACCTTATCAACATGAAGATCCCCTGCGCTGTGAACGCGCGCGACATAGTCGGCGCAAAGACCGGCACGCCCGAAAACGAGATCGTGTCCACCCTGTCTATCGCAACCTCGTCGCTGGTTACGATAATCGTGCTGGCGCTCGGCGTTGCGCTGCTCGTTCCGCTTCAGCCGGTGCTGCAAAGCCCGACTCTCCAGCCGGCGTTTGAAAATGTAGTGCCCGCGCTGTTCGGCGCAATGGCGTATAAATATTTCCGCGGCAACATGAAGATCGCCGCGGCGCCGCTTATCGTTATGAGCATTCTGTTTATCCTCGTGCCCTCGCTCACGGGCTCGACGAGCTTCATGATAATCCCTGCCGGTGCGCTCGCCATCGGCATAGCATATAAATTTTACAGGAAAGCCGGTGCTTGATAATGAAAAGATCCATGTTTTTGATCCCGGCTGCGGCGGCGCTTTTGCTGCCTGCCGCAGCAGTTGTGCGCACGGTTCTGACGCCGAGCAAGCGCTCGGACTACGCAGCGCCCGAAGCCGGCGACTACGCACTTGAGCTTGCGCGCAAGCTATCGGAAATGGTGCGGTACGAGACGGTATCGCACGCGAATGTTGACGAGGCCGAGAAATTCCTCGGCTTCCACAAGGTGCTCGAAAGGCTGTTTCCGCTTGTGCATGAAAAGCTTGAAAAGACCGTCATTGACGGCAATCTGCTGTTCAAATGGAAGGGCACCGGCGACGGCATGCCGATACTGCTCATGAGCCATCAGGACGTTGTCCCTGCCGAGGGTAAATGGGAGCACGAGCCGTTTTCCGGCGACATTGCCGACGGCAAGGTCTGGGGTCGCGGAACATCCGACACCAAGGCCTCGGTCATGGCATTTTTCCAATCGGTCGAGGAGCTTTTGAAGGAGGGCTACACGCCCAAGTGCGACGTATATCTCGCCTCGTCCTGCACGGAGGAGTGGGCCGGCGACGGTGCACCGAAAATCGTAAAAGAGCTTCAGCACCGCGGCGTTGAGCTGTTCCTCGTCTGTGACGAGGGCGGCGGCATAATCTCCGAGCCGATCGGCGGCGTTAAGGGCAACTTCGCCATGGTCGGCGTTTTTGAAAAAGGCAAGGGCGACGTCAAGTTCACCGCGCGCTCATCCGGCGGTCACGCAAGCGCTCCGACGAAGAATACGCCGATAGCGCGGCTTGCAGCATTTGTTAACGACGTTGAGACGCACAACTATTTCCGCCGCGAATTTCCGCCCGAGGTCGCCGCAATGTTCAAAAGCCTCGCGCCGTATGCAGCGTTTCCGCTGAAGCTCGTCATGGGCAACCTGTGGCTGTTCGCGCCGGTGCTCAAGCCCGTTCTCGGCAGGATAAGCGCACAGGCCGGGGCGATGCTGCAAACGACTGTCGCGTTCACGATGCAGTCAGGCTCGGACGCATGCAACGTTCTGCCTCAGGAGGCAACGGTCAGCGCTAACATGCGCTTCATTCCGCATCAGGGTGAAAAGGAAAGCCTTGAGATCATCCGCAAAATCGCGGAAAAGCACGGACTTGAGACCGAGGTCATACACTCGAACGACTACACCCCGGCGGTCGATATAAACGGCGCTGCGTTCCGACAGGTCGAGTCCGTCATAAGCGAGACCTTCCCAGGACTGCCGGTCAGCCCATACGTCATGACCGGCGCTACCGACGCGCAGTTTTATCAGCCGGTATGCAAAAGCTGCATCCGCTTTGCGCCCGTTATTTATGGTCCGGAGCAGATGAAGGGCATGCACGGGCTGAACGAAAACATCGAATACAACTGCCTGCCCGGCGCCGTGAACTTTTACAAAAATCTCATCCGCGCGCAGGAAAAACGCTAACAAAAAAAGACCGCCGAGGCGGTCTTTTTTTCATGCTCTGAGTTCCGTCAGCGCCGCTAAAAGGCGCGACAGAACGGCGGCGGACTGGCCGCGCGTGGCAGTTGCGTTCGGGACGAAGCTGCCGTTCGGGTAGCCCTGAATGACTCCGATATTAGCCATAACGTCAACCGACTCGCGGTAGCATTCGGCGATCGAGCCGTAATCGCGGAAGTCATTGCGGCCGGAAAGCCGGTTATTATGCCGGCCTTAACTCCCCATTTTACAGCCGCGGCATACACCGCGGAAACAGCATTGGCATCGGCAAAGCCGAGAGACGTATCCGAAATTTCGGGGCGGCCGCCCATATTATACAGCATCATGACAAACTGCGCACGGGTCACGTTCTGCTCCGGGCCAAAGGTCCCGTCAGGGCGGCCGTTTACGATGTCGGCCATGTAGCAGGTGATGATATAGTCGTGATACCATCCGGAGATATCTGAAAACGGTTCGGTTTTATCGGCGCAGACGAGCTTTGCGCTGCCGAAGCTGTTGCCAAGGCCGATATCTATCGCCTTCCACTGAGTGATCGAGCCTGCGTAATAGATATTTTTAAGCGCGTACACATCGTCAAACGCACCGTCGCCGATGCGCCCGAGCGTGAGCGGCAATGTGACGGTCTCGATCAGTCCGCAGCCGGAAAATGCGCCGATTCCGACGGAAGTCACACCGTTTTCGACAATGAGCTTCCGCACAGCGCCGCGCTCGGCATACCACGGCGCTTCACCGGCGGCAAAGTTCGTCATCTCCCCTGTTCCGAACACTGTGAGCACTCCGGCATCAGTCAGCGTCCAGCTGACAGACTCGCCGCACACGCCGTCCGCCATCGCCATGGGCGCAAAAAGCGCAAGCAGCATCACCGCTGCGCATATCGTCCCGATAAGTCTGTTTTTCATGATGACCTCCCATTCGCGAAATTTCCTTATAAAGTATATTATACAAATAAACGCATTGCAAGAAAAAAATAACTCCACGTCCGAGGACGTGGAGTTATTATCATAATTGGTTTTTACTTTGCAAACTCGCGGTAAATGAAGGTGACTGCCTGTGCGCGGGTGCAGGTATCATTGGGCGCAAAGGTGGTCGTGGTCTTGCCGTTGGTGATGCCGTTTTCGACAGCCCACATAACTGCATTGTAGCAGTAGGAGCCTGCAGCAACGTCGTCAAACTTTGCAAGGCTGCTCACGATGGGAGCCTTCTCATAGCGCCACAGGAAGGTGACTATCTGGCCGCGAGTGCAAACTGCATTCGGGTCGAAGCTGGTAGCGGTCTTGCCGGTGGTGATGCCGTTTTCGACAGCCCACATGATCGCGTTGTAGTAGGTGCTGTTTTTGCTCACGTCGGTGAACGGGTTCTTAACGTTCTCGACCTTCGGCTGGCCTGCCGCGCGATACAGGAAGGTGACTATCTGAGCGCGGGTGCAGCCGTTGTCAACGCCGAATACAGTGTCGGAAATGCCGTTGGTAACGCCGTTGCAGTATGCCCACAGGATCGCATCATAGTAGGGTCCCTTCTTGACATCGGTGAACGGGTTGTAGCCGGGCTGCTTTGCATCGCAGCGGGTGCAGACGCCCTTAACATAGTTGTGGCCGAGAGCCTTGACTTCGGTGCCCTTTTCGATGGTCTGCTTGCAGACGGTGCAGACCTTATCGCCGGTGTAGCCGGCCTCGAGGCAGGTCGCTTCCTTAGCGTTCACAAGCTCGGTCTTGTGGCCGAGTGCGGGAACGGTCTCCTGAGCGCTCAGGACGGTGCCGCAGACCTTGCAGACGGTGCCCTTGGTAACGCCGGGCTCGGTGCAGGTGGGAGCCTTTGCATCAACGTCCATGGGGGTGTGATCGATCATGGGGATCTCTTTGCCTTTCTCCATGACGATGCCGCAGAACTTGCAGACCTTATCGCCGGTGTAGCCGACTTCGGTGCAGGTCGCTTCCTTGACATTGGCAAGCTTGTCAGATGCAACGTGCTTCTTCTCCTTAGCAATAGTTGCCGTAACATATGCGCCAGCTTCGGTTTTCTCGTATGCGCCGCAAACAGGGCACTTGCTGATACTCAGACCGTAGCTGTTGCATGTTGCAGGAACGAGAACTTCGGGTTCATACTTGCATGTAGCACTGGGAGCTTTAAGCTCGACCTTTTTGCTTTCATCGCCTCTATGATCTCCACATTTTGTGCAGACCTCATAGTCAACATAGATATAGCCGTCCTCGTGGCCATTAACAGGCTTACCAGGTGCAGCAACAAAATTATGTCCGGTTGCAGGCCTTACATCGCCATCCTTATGCTGGATCTCGCCGTTGCTGTCTCTCCAGTAATAGGTAGCATAATTACCCGGCTCTGTGCAAGTTGGATCTTTTGCCGTGCTCTCATCGTACCAGCTATTTACACTGTAAATATAAGCACCGCCTGTGTAGTTGCAATCTTTGCACTCGATAATATCAGCCTTACCATAGCTGTTATCTTCGGGGAATCCACCGTTACCTTTTTCGGCAACACCCCAATTGTGAGTAATAGGTTTACCTATTATATACGCATTTTTGCAGTAGGGGCAGACTTGATCGCCTGTGTATCCAGCATGGAAGTTCGCCGCGTTATCATCTGTTACATATTCGCCGGTTGTCGTATTAAACACATATGCTTTGCTATTTACAGTGGATATATGGGAAGCTTTTTCAGCAGGCTTGAGCATCTTGCCGTCCGCTGCTTTCATAGGCTCTGTAACAGCTACGAACATGGTCTTATACTTGTGTTCGGGGTTTACTGCGGCAAACATTGCATTTACTTCGCGGACGCGAGCTTCAAAGTCTTTAACGCTGTTAAAATTATCAGCCTTGACAAATTTAACGGCTGCTTCTGCGCCTGCAACAAACTGCGGATCGCCGCAGAGCTTGCAGGTAACATATCCCCAACCGTCTTCGGTGCAGATGGGCTTAACTTCAACACTGAAGTTATCATAAACGTGGTCAAGAGCAGCATCTACTTTATATGCCTTATCAGCAAATTCTTTGATCGGAAAAGCCTTGCCGCACTTCTCGCAGTAGCTTATGGTAAGACCTTCGTTGCGGCAGCTTGCAGCCTTAACGACCATGGTCTTGCCGGTCTCGCACTTCCCGCACTGGTTCCATAGCAGAGCAAATGCTTTGATTTTGATAGAGATAGAAGCAGGGTCTATCTTGCCGCATTCCTTGCAGACTTTGTACTCTACGCCGGGAGTTTTCTTCTCAGCGTCCTTCTTGATGCTAACGGTGGTATACTTATGCTCATGAGTATCCGTTGCCGTAGCCTCTGCCAGAGCGGCAGCAGGCAGCAGGGATGCGATCATGAGGACTGCCATCAGCATGCTGATAAGTCTCTTTTTCATGTTTCCTCCTGTAACAATTCATTATGTTGGATTTTTATGCCGCACTTTCCTGTAACGGCAATCGGTAGTTAGATTATAACATATTTGCCCGACATGTCAAGATACAAGCCTCCGTTATGAGCATGCGGCTTTGCCCGATTTTTGCTTGAAACAGCGCGAAAAACCGGGCGTTCAACAAAAACGCCCGGCTTTCATATACTATTAAATAATTATTTTTTCACTGCACAAGAGCCGATTCGATCTCGTCATCGAGCGCGAAGTCGAAGTGGTCGGCAAGCATCTGCACAAGCTCGTGCAGAACGCTTGTCGCTATCGCGCGCATGTCAAGCTCAAGAATGCGGTCGATTATCCGCCGCCGCTCGTCCTCGGGCACGTTATAAACGCCGAGGCTCATGCTCAGGAACCGCTCGAGCTTCCTTTCCAGCGTGAAATACATGTCGCAGCCGCGCGACATATAGCCGCGCATTATGCCGGCCGAGCCGATCTCCAGCTCGTAAAAATCGCTCTCGGTATAATCGGGCAGATAAGATCCGAAGATGCGGTATAGCTCCGCCGTCGTGCTTTGATAGATATACTCCATCGTCGCCTCGTGCGAATATGCCTCGACATAAATATCGCGCAGATTGTCGTTAAGCTCGGTTATCGTAAGCTGAAGCGCGGTCTCGATCGCATATAGCATTGCGGGAGAATCGCCGGGATCAGCCACCGTGCGCGCAGCCTTGAACTGACCGGCAAACATGAACGCCGCAAGCTCGCTGAGCACTCCGTCCTTGGAACGGAAAATATTCTGGAACGAGCTGGCGGATACGTCAGCTTCCTTGATTATCTCGGCAACCGTCGTGCCGTTATAGCCGCGCTCGATAAACAGGCGAACACATGCCGTGAGTATTCGCTTCTTTGCAGCCATGCTCGTATGTGTGATAGTGATACTGATCCCTTCCTTCTTTGTGTTATTATTGGTATGTATACCAATAATAACACAAACTTTGCATATTTGCAAGTAAATTTACGCAAAATTGCCCTGAACACGCAGTTCAGGGCAAGAAATGTTAGAATTAATAGCCGTACCGCTTGCGCTTTCCGATAAGAAAAAGCACAGTTGCCGTTATCGACATGACCTCCGCTCCGACGATTGACAGCCATATTCCGTCCAGCTCCCAGATGAGCGGAAACAGAAGCACCGCAGCAAGCTGGAACACCAAAGTTCGCAGGAACGATATCATCGCGCTGGTCAGGCCGTCGTTGAGCGCGGTGAAAAACGATGAGCCATAGATCGAAAAACCCGAGAACAGGAACGAGAACGAGAATATGGAGAATGCGTGGACCGTCATTTCAAGAAGCTCATCGTCATACCCGACGAACAATTTGCCAAGCGGACTTGCAAAAAGCTCGCCGGCAGCGAACATGAACACGGCGCATACGCCTATTATGCGCAGGCTTTTTGACAGCAGACCCTTGAGTTCGGCCGTGTTCTGCGCGCCGAAGTTGAAGCCGACTATAGGCGCCGTTCCGACAGCAAATCCGATAAAGATAGCCTGGAATATCATGCTGACATACATCAGCACGCCGTATGCCGCAACGCCGTCGGCTCCGGCGTATTTCATAAGCTGCATATTATACAGCATGCTCACGATCGACATGGAAACGTTGCTCATAAACTCCGACGAGCCGTTCGTGCAGGTTTTGAGCAGTACATTGCCGTCGAATTTGAATTTCACAAGGCGCAGACGGCTGTCATTTTTGCGTGCAAAGTATACAAGCGGAACAACGCCTCCGATAAACTCGCTTATCGCGGTGGCCGCCGCGGCGCCGGTCACGCCGAGCGGTATCACGCCGACGAGCAGAGCATCGAGGATCATGTTCGCTACGCCGGACGCGACGGTAACGTACAGGCCGAGCTTGGGCTTTTCGGCCGTCGCGAACAGGCATTGGAACTCAAACTGCAGAATATAAAACGGCAATGCAATAAGGATGATGCGGCCGTAAATTATGCTCTGCTCTAAAAGCTCGCCCTCCGCGCCCATGAATTCCGCGACCGGGCGCAGCAGGAAAAATCCAAGCACTGCAAGCACAACGCCGCACAGCGCGGACACTGTGATTATAAGCGTGAATATCTCGTTTGCCTTGTCCTGCTTTCGCTCGCCCATGGTTTTGGCGATAAGTGCTCCGCCGCCGGTTCCGAACATGAAGCCGACGCAGCCGAGCACGAGCAGCAGCGGCATTATCAGGTTGACCGCCGCAAACGCCGTCTTGCCGGCATAATTTGATACAAAAAAGCCGTCTACTATGCAGTAGATCGACGTGAAGATCATCATTATTATCGACGGCAGCGCAAACCTGAGCAGTCGCTTATAGTCAAAATGATCCGAAAGCTTTATGTTCATGAATGCACCTCCTGCGCCCTTGCGCGCACGGAAACAAGGAATTCCTCCGTAAGCCGAATGTATTTTTCAAGATCCTCTGCCGGCCATGAGCCAAGGATCTCGTTTTCTATCTCGATCACCTTTGCCACGGTTTTTTCCGCAAGCTCCGCTCCCTTCGGCGTGAGCGTGACCGTCTTGTGCCGGGCGCCGCTGCTTTCGGTCGTGACGCTGCCCTCGGCTTCAAGCTTGCGCAGGGCGGAGTTTACCGTCTGCTTCGTAAGCCCGGAAAAGGCGCAGATATCGCGCAGCGGGCAGGCCCCGCCCTCTGCCCTGAGCGTATAAAGTATCTGAAACGCGCTGTCGGAAAGGCCGAGCCGATTTGCAAGCTCGTGGTATACCGCGTCCGTTTCGCCGACAAGGCGGTTGAAGCGGCGCAGCTGTTTTGATTGCTGTGTCATGTTTACCTCGCTTTAGTCCGAAATCATACTCGCAAAGTATAGTACGATTTCGTACCTTTGTCAAGAGATAGATTGCAAAAAAACGCACCGCACGAAATTTGTGCGGTGCGTTTGTATTCTTTGCGCTTACTGTGCTCTGTACAGGAATGTTACGACCTGGCCGCGTGTGCAGGTTGCGTTCGGGGAGAAGTGCGTTGCGTCCGTGCCCTTGGTTATGCCGTTTGCGACTGCCCACTGCACGGCGTTGTAGCAATACGAGCCGGCCGCTACGTCAACAAATCCTACGTTTCCGCCGACTGCCGGCTCACCTTCGGCGCGGTACATGAACGTTACCACCTGATCGCGTGTGCAGGTCGCGTTCGGCGAGAAGTGCGTTGCGTCGGTTCCATTGGTTATGCCGTTTGCGACTGCCCATTTGACGGCCTCGTAGCAGTACGAGCCGGGCGCCACGTCAACAAATCCGACGTTTCCGCCGACGGTCGGCTCACCGGCTGCGCGCCAGAGGAAGGTCACGACCTGGCCGCGTGTGCAGCCTGCGTTCGGCGAGAAGTGCGTTGCATCCGTGCCGTTGGTTATTCCGTTTGCGACTGCCCACTGCACCGCATCATAGCAGTACGACCCGGCCGCCACGTCGGTGAAGTCTGCCTGCGGCTTGTAGTTGGGGTCTTTCACACCGCAGCGCGTGCATGTGCCGTTTTTATAGTCGTGGCCGAGAGGATCAACATAGCTGCCCTTGTAGCTGTCGCCGCAAACCGAGCAGGTGTAGGTCGTGTAGCCACGCTCGGTACAGGTCGGCTTTGTCACTGTTGCTTTGTAGTCGTGGGTGTGTGCGCTCGGGTCCTTTGCGCCGCAGCGCGTGCAAAGGCCGTTTTTGTAGTCATGGCCGAGGGCGGCGGTGTAATCCGTCTTATAGCTGCTGCCGCAGGAGCACACATGCTCTGTGTAGCCGCGCGTGATGCAGGTCGGCGCGACAACGGTTTCGGTGTATTCGTGGGTGTGTGAATCGGGGTCTTTCTCGCCGCAGCGGAGGCATTTGCCCAGCACGAACAGATGTCCGCGCGCATCCTTGTAGTCACCCTTATAGCTGTCGCCGCAGATGGAACAGGTGTAGGTCGTGTAACCCTGCTCGGTGCAGGTCGGCTTTGTCACGACTGCTTTGTAGTCGTGGGTATGCGGCGGAGTTACGCCGGGGTCTTTTGCTCCGCAGCGTGTGCATGCGCCGTTTTTGTAGTCGTGGCCGAGGGCGTCCTTATAATCGCTCTTGTAGCTGTCACCGCAGGAGCAGGTGTAGGTCGTGTATCCGGCTTGAGTGCAAGTCGGCTTCGTCACGACTGATTTGTAGTCGTGGGTATGCGGCGGAGTTGCGCCGGGGTCTTTTGCTCCGCAGCGCGTGCATGTGCCGTTTTTGTAGTCGTGGCCGAGGGCGTCCTTATAATCGCTCTTGTAGCTGTCGCCGCAGGAGCAGGTGTAGGTCGTGTAACCCTGCTCGGTGCAGGTCGGTGCCGTTACGGCAGCCGTATAGCTGTGGGTGTGTGCTGTACCACCGTAGTGGATCGTTGCTCCGGTGAGCGGCTCATTGTAAGGCTCGATCTTTATAGCGTTCCACTGCGCAGCGTCGCCGGCATAATACACATCCGCAAGGCTCGTGCAATAGCGGAATGCTCCATTACCTATTGTCTTAACACTCGTTGGCAGATACACCGTTGTGAGCGCTGTGCAGCCGGAGAACGCCGAATTACCTATGCTGCTTATTAAGAATATTGATCGTCTCAAGGCTCGTGCAACCTTGGAATGAGAAATTGCCAATCGAGCTAAGATTTGCCGAAAGAGTTACATTTTTCAGGCTCGTGCAGCCCTGGAACACATAGTCCTCAATATAATTGCATGATTTAATATCTATATTCTCAAGACTCGTGCAGCCATTGAATGTTGAGTTGCCTATTGATTTAAGATTTGCCGGGAGAGTTACATTTTTCAGACTTGTGCAGCTCTTAAATACATTTTTGCCGATATAAATGCATGATTTTATATCTACACTCGTCAGGCTCGTGCAACCGGAGAATGCAACATCGCCTATTCTCGTCACGCTGTTTGGTATATTGATGCTCACAAGACTCGTGCAGCCTTGGAATGCATAATTGTCGATGATCGTCACGCTGTTCGGGATTTCGATGCTCGCAAGGCTCGTGCAACCGGAGAATGCATAATCGCCAATGCTCGTCACGCTGTTCGGGATTTCGATGCTCGTCAGTTTCGTACAGTTTCCGAATGCACCCTCGCCAATGCTCGTCACGCTGTTTGGAATATCGACACTTACAAGGCTCGTGCAGTCACGGAATGCATAATTGTCGATGCTCGTCACGCTGTCCGGGATAACGATACTCGCAAGGCTCGTGCAGCCTTGGAATGCATAATTGTCGATGATCGTCACGCTGTTCGGGATTT
>OLPI01001041.1_pt1 | contig 25290 bp, 27 predicted proteins | sample 1672361 | NCBI WGS metagenome assembly OLPI01 (sample SAMEA3136675, study PRJEB25190) | human gut metagenome
TGAGTGGCGCATGGCCGATGCATATGTTTCATCTGCCGATGCTGCGCGTCGGTCGTTACATGGCAAGCCCGGAATTCCTGTTCGTTAAGCGCACGATGGACATTGTGATTTCGTTGGTGGCACTGGTGATTCTGAGCCCGGTGCTTTTGATTACGGCCATTGCGGTCAAGTCCGATGGTGGCCCCGCTTTCTATAAGCAGGTGCGTCTGACTAAGGACGGCAAGCAGTTCGAGATTCTGAAGTTCCGCTCCATGCGTGTTGATGCAGAAAAGGATGGCGTGGCACGTCTTTCCACCGGCGACAAGGATGACCGCATTACGAAGGTTGGTCATATTATTCGTGCCTGTCGTCTGGACGAGCTGCCCCAGTTGTTGAACATTCTGAAGGGTGACCTGTCCGTTGTTGGTCCCCGCCCGGAGCGCCCGGAGATTGCTGCACAGTATTGCGAGGAAATGCCGGAGTTTGCGCTGCGTCTGCAGGCAAAGGCGGGCTTAACCGGTTATGCGCAAGTATACGGCAAATATAACACCACCCCCTACGATAAGCTGCAGATGGACCTGATGTATATTGCCCATCCCAGCCTGATCGAGGATCTGAAAATCATGCTGGCGACCGTAAAAATTTTGTTTATGCCGGAGAGTACTGAAGGCGTGGCAGAGGGTGCGACTACGGCGATGGGGCAGGAGTAAACACGTCGATTTGACGGCGATAAAAGAGTTTTTTAACTGGTATGCACGACAATTATTTGTAGAAATACTGGGTTTTGGCAAGGCGAAGGTTCCACACTTTTTGTGATGAATCTGAGCTGTTTTGCAATAGTAAAAGAGGAGCTTATCGGATGAAAAAATACGCAATTATCACGATGGATATTGAAGACTGGTATCATACATATTTCCCGGAGGCAAATGTAGACCGTTCTATTTCGCTTCTGGACGGTTTAGACGTGGCACTGGATATTATGAAAAAGGACGATATCCACGGCTCGTTCTTTGTTGTTGGTGAGATTGCGGATAAGCTCGCAGATAAGCTCCGTGAGATGGACAAAGAAGGCCATGATATCGCAGTTCACAACTGCCAACATCTTCGCCCTGTAACGATGACTCCGGACGAGTTCCGCAGCCAGTTGCTGGAGGCAAAGCAAAAGATCGAGGGAATTCTTGGACATCAAGTTCATGGCTACCGCGCACCAAGCTTTGGCATTGACGATGAACGGCTTGACATTGTGCGAGAGTGCGGTTTTAAGTACGACTCCAGCAAGCTGAAACCGCAGAAGAGTGCCAAGTACGGTGTGCTGAATTTGAAGGACTTTAAGGAAACGATTCCTTGTGTTCACCAGACTAAAGGCTTTACGGAGTTTGAGGTCAGTACTGAGAAGATTGGCGATATGAATATGCTCCTTGGCGGCGGGTATATTCGGATGCTACCGTGGTTCTTTATGAAGCATATGACCCAGAAGTATTTGGACTCTGGTAAGCCCTATGTGATGTACATCCATCCGATTGATTTGTCACCGAAACCTATGCCGAAGGTGGAGGGTATTAGCTTCGACCGGTATCTTCGTACACATATTGGCCGCCGCCATATGGTTTGGCGTTTCAAGAAGGTAATTGAGATGCTCAAAAAGAGTGGCTACGAGTTCGTGACTTTTGAGGAACTGCTGAAAATCTATCCTAACGAAGAATGAGGCAATAATGGATTCCATTCATGTTACGAATTATGAGCCGAACATAGGACTGGGGCTAAGGATAGCACTTGTGACCGATATGCACAGTATGCCATACGATGAGTTACTGATGCTACTTACAAAAGAAAGTCCCGATGCGATTCTCCTCTCTGGCGATACTTTGGAGCGACACGAGGAAGGAAAAAGTGAATGGAACTTTCTATCAATGGAACAGTGGCAGTTTCTGCCGGAGATGAAAGGCCCAATGGTTAGTCTGATGCGGGTGCTGGATCGTCTGGTCGAGCATAAGGGTATTGAAGCTGAAGAAGAGGAAGACCTCGGCTTAGCGTTTCTCCGAGATATAAGCAAACTGGCCCCGGTGTTCATGTCGGTCGGAAACCATGAATGGTATTTTACCGCTGAAGATGAGAGATTCTTCGTAGACCGCAATATTACAGTTTTGGATAATGCCGATGTGCAGGTGACTATTAAAGGTAAGAAGCTGCGCATCGGTGGACTGTCCACTCGCTATGATTTGGATTGGTTGGAGGAGTACGCACAAAAAGAAGGAACGAAAATTCTTCTGTGCCATCATCCAGAGCATTATAAATACAAGATTAAGGATAGAAAAACGGACACCTTCGACTTGGTTTTATCCGGGCATTACCATGGAGGGCAATGGCGCATTGGTAATGTTGGTGTGTACGTGCCAAGGATTGGGCTGATGATTCCAAAGGTCAAAGGAAAATTTGGAAAGCACATTATCAGCGCGGGCGTTTCAAATACGACCCGGTTTCCAAGATTGGGTAATCCGCGGGAACTGGTGATGATAAATATTTGAGGAGATACGGGAATGGACAGTAGATTTGCGGGGAAGAAAATCCTCTTACTGGATGGTTTGACGAGCCAGTGCTTGGAATACACAAAAGCCTTCAACGGTCTTGGCTGTGACACCACGGTGCTGTGTGATGACCGTTTTGATACTTGTTATGCATCGAAGCACCCTAAACATAAGATTCTCGGTGTGTCGAATGTCCGTGACTTGAAAGGAACGGAAGAATGGATTCTGAAGCTGGTCAAGTCCGGCGAATATGATGTAGTTATCCCGTTCACGGAGTACTCGGCTACTATTCTGTCCCACCATAAAAAAGAACTGAGCGGTTATGCACACTTGATCGTCAATGATCAGGAAATCTTTGATTATGCGCAGGATAAGAACAACGTCATGAAGGTCTGCATGAAGAACGATCTGCCGTGCCCGATGACCATTTATGATGCAAAGTCTGTAGAGGATATTCTTTCTTCTAATATTAAATTCCCCATCATCCTGAAGCCACGTCACGGTTTTGGCTCTCATGGCTTCCATAAGATTGAGACAAAAGCAGAACTGGCACCTTGCGTTGAGAAGTTTAACATCGATGTTTCCGAGATGGTCGTGCAGGAATATATCCCTCAAGAAGGCTTAAATGTTGCAGACAATTTGTTTGTTGATAAAGAGGGAAATACGAAAAGCGCATTTACCTATGCGAGTTACCGATTCTATCCCATTGATGGCGGCTCTGGCGTGCTGAACGAAACGATTGACCGCAAGGATATCCACGATATTTCCACGCAGCTGGTAAAGAAAATGGGACTGCATGGCCCTGTGGGCGTCGATATGATAATTGATGCACGGGATGATACGCCCAAAGTGCTTGAGGTAAACCTTAGACCGATTGCCTGTGCAAAGCTGGGCTTTCTGTCTGGAATCAATACTGCACAGCAAATAATGGAAGACCTGTATGCTGACGAGGTGACTCCGATGCAGCAGTATAAAACAGGAATCAGAGTACGGCGTTCACAGATTGATTGGATGTGGTTTATCAAATCACCAAATCGGTTTAAAACAAAGCCATCGTGGTTTGACCGCAGGAATACTGTGGATCAGCTGTTTTCGTGGAGTGATCCGGGACCGTGGTTTGCATTTTTTATTTATGGTTTCAGGAAATTCCTAAGGGAAAGATAAATAATGTGACTTAATGGAGTAATTGAATGAAGAAAATACTAATGGTGACAATGTCTGATCATACAAGTTTTCAAGACGGCGTGTTTAGTATGTACGAAAACCTAAAGGATAGATACAAGGTCACAACGTTGACAATAAAAAATTCGGATTATCCAGCTCCTAGGAATAGCGATAATTTGTTTATTGATGCTCCTAAAAGACCGGGAATTACTAAAGACACATTCAATGTGGCGCGTATTCATCAAATGATGAAGATGATTCGAAATACGGATTTTGATGTTGTCTATTTTGAATCATTCCATGTGTGGAATTATCCGATTATACTCTATTGCAAGAATAAACATATCCCTGTGGCACATGCAATCAATGATGTGATTCCCCATGCAGGTGATGAACATGCAAGAATTAATAAGACAATCAATAATTTGACAGCTCGATTGGCAAACCGGATTATTTTAAGAAGTGCCGATGGTTATAATAATGCGTTGAAACAATATCCGCAGTATAAGGATAAACTGCACAAGGTTGATCTCTGGTATTCCTTCCCCAAGTATTCCAAACCAAAGGGAAAGAACGTTCTCTTTTTCGGGCGAATGAATCGGTATAAGGGTATTGAGTATTTGCTTGAATTGGTAAAGCGGACACCGGATATTCAATATGTTGTCGCTGGTAAGGCGGATGACAGCGTGAAAGAGACAATTGATGCATTAAAAAAACTTCCTAATGTGAAGCTTGACGAAGGCGTGATTCCCTACGACAAGATGCATGACTATTTTTACAATGCACGCTGCACGATTCTACCATATGAAACTGCAACGCAGTCCGGTGTAGTGCTTGATGCATATAAGCATTCTCGACCGGCGGTGGCTTTTGATGTCGGAGCATTGGGCGAACAGATTGATGACGGGGTAACTGGATATCTTGCTAAGCCTGGCGATGTTGGACAGCTTGAGACTCAGCTGCGAAAAATCATTGATATGCCGAATGAACAGTATGAGCAGATGTGCATGAAGTCTTATCAGAAGGGTCTGGATGCTTACTCGGCTAAGAGTAGAGAAAGAGAGTTCCTGAGTGCAATTGGTGTAGAGCAGGGGGTATAAAAATGAATCTTAAGACCCTAAAAAGATATTGGATGATGCTTCGACTAATCTCCATCGGGGGGGGGTACTCAAGAGCTGAGTACCTGAAGAAGAAACACTATTTTAAGTCTATTGGTGAACACGTCTATCTGCAACCGTGGAATTTTGGAACAGAGCCAGAGATGATCAGCTTTGGGGATAATGTACATGTTGCAAGCAATGTCAATTTTGTTAATCATGATATTACCTGTATGATGTTTAACTACATGGATAAAGAGCATCACTATAAGATCCGCCAAGGAGAAATCACGATTGGTAATAATGTGTTCATTGGCGCGGGATCCAGAATTCTATATGATGTAACAATTGGAGACAATGTCATAATCGGGGCTGGAAGTCTAGTAAATAAAAGCATTCCAAGTGGTACAGTCGCAGCGGGTGTTCCATGTAAGGTTATTGGTAGTTTTGAAGAATATCAACGGAAAATGGTAAAGGATGAATTCAAATGAGTGAAAAGAAGCCGCTTGTTGTCGCATTGTATCTGCCGCAATTTTATGAAACAGAGTATAACAATAAATGGTGGGAAAAGGGGTATACGGAATGGTATGCATGTAAGCGTGCGAAGCCTCTTTTTGAGGGACATAATCAACCCCGTATCCCTTTGAATAAGAACTACTACGACTTATCTCAGAAAGAGAATATTCGCTGGCAGATGAAGCTAGCGAAAGAATATGGGATAGATGGATTTGCAATCTATCAATATTATTCTTGCGGTAATAAGCTGCTTGAAATTCCGCTGGAGTTGATTCGCGATGATCCCACGCTGGATTTGCCGTTCTATTTGTATTGGGCTAATGAGTCCTGGCGAAAGACGTGGTTTGGGCAGGACAATAAAATTGTTTGGGAACAGAAATACGGAACAGAGTTGGATTGGCGAGCACAATTCGATTATTGCTTGCAGTATTTTAAGGATAGCCGTTATATCAAGATTGACGGAAAACCTGTTTATGCGATTTATAATGCGTGGGATATTCCCAATCAGAATAGATTCCTTTCATTGTGGGATGAATGGGCTCGTGAAGCCGGATTGCCTGGAATTTATTTCGTAAAAACAATTGGAAGACACGAAAAGGATGAGTGCGGGCGTTTTTCTGCAAGGGTTACAAGAGAACCTAATTATACATTTGCATACGGAGAGAAGCTGTTCGAGAAAATTTGGAGAGTGGCAAGCACAAGAACAATTGATTTTATAAACACTAAATTTCTCCTTAAGAAAGGCAAGGGAATTGTCAGATTGAAAACATCCTATGATATGCTCTGGGATCGGATTCTAAATAGAGAAAATCAAGACGATAGAACATTTCTGGGATGTTTTTGTGATTGGGATAACTCCCCGAGAAAGAGCTATAATTGCAATGTTATGATGGGAGTTACTGCGGAAAAGTTCAAAAACTATTTCAGAAAACTATACATTAAAGCTCAAACTATCGGTTCTCCGATGATTGTAATCAACGCATGGAATGAGTGGGCTGAAGGTGCCTATCTCGAGCCAGATGAAAAAAATGGGTATGCATTCCTTGAAGCCATCAAAGAAGCTAAAGAAAGCAGGGGAATCGAAAAATGATTATTACGAAAACACCATTTCGGATGTCCTTCTTCGGTGGCGGTACCGATATGGAGAGCTTCTTTAAAGAAAATGGCGGTGCGGTGCTTTCCACTACTTTCGACAAATATTGCTATGTGAATGTCCGTCACCTTCCACGCTTCTTTGATTATTCCACGGAACTGTCTTATTCAAAGACGGAGCGCGTAACAAACATCGATGATATTCAGCATCCGGCGATTCGAAATGCGATGAAGATGTTGGATATGCATGAGATTCGACTTACATATGAGGCCGATCTTCCGGCTCGTTCCGGGTTGGGAACATCCAGTTCCTTCGCTGTTGGAATGCTGAACGCTTTTTATGCACTCAAGGGTAAGTATGCGGATAAGAAAAAGCTGGCGGACAAAGCAATTTACCTTGAGCGCAACCTGTGCCAGGAGGCAGGTGGCTGGCAAGATCAAATTGCCGCATCTTTTGGCGGATTTAACCGAATCAATTTCAATGCGGACGGCTATGAAGTGCTGCCAGTGATTATTTCACCGGATCGTAAAAAGCAGCTCAATAAAAATTTGATGATGTTCTTTACGGGCTTTACACGTTTCTCTTCCGATGTACAGAAAGCGAACGCTGTGGGTAAGCAGGATAAGACTGCTCAACTTAAGGAAATGCTTGCGCTTGTTGATGATGCGGAGCGTATTTTGACGGACAAGAACACTGACCTCGATGATTTTGGCAGAATGCTTGACCACACATGGAAACTGAAGTGTCAGACAGGTTCTGCGGTTTCGACTAATAGCATTGATGAACTGTATGCAAAAGGCATGGCTGCCGGCGCACTGGGAGGAAAACTGCTCGGTGCTGGTGGCGGAGGATTCCTCGTGTTCTATGTGCAGCCGGAGCATCAGGATGCTGTTCGTTGGGCAATGCGGGATTTGATGTATATTCCGTTTGAGTTTGAAGACGGCGGTACGAGAGTTATTCATTATACACCGGAAATGTACGAACCGGAGAATTGAGGTATGGCAAGTGGTATGGTGTTATTCTCTTGGCAGAGAACAAAAAACAGTTTTTAATTCCTAGAGGCTTTGCTCATGGCTTCCTGGTTTTGACAGATACAGCCGAATTCTGCTATAAGTGTGATGATTTTTATCATCCCAACGATGAAGGCGGTCTAGCATGGAACGACCCAGAAATCGGTATCCAATGGCCGGAAGTGCAGGGAGAGTACAAAGGAAATGCAAACGTTGAGGGGGATACGCTCACTGACGGAACAGCGTTGAATTTGAGCGAAAAAGATCAACGGTGGATGGGTTTGAAGGAAACCTTTAAATTCTGATAATATGAATAAACTGTGGCAAATAGCACATAGGATGAAAAAAGCATGGGGGGATACTGGTTTGCCCGAATATTTGAATTACTTAACTATATAATCTATTCAAATCATATTCCCGCAGATATTCAAATTGGAGAAAATACAAGTTTTGAACACCATGGATTGGGGTGCGTGGTGCATAGTAAGGTGACGATAGGCGCGAATTGTAAGATATTTCAGAATGTAACAATTGGAGCAAAATGGCCCGAGGGAAGCAAAATAGATGGTGTACCCCAAATAGGAAATAATGTTCAGATTGGATGCGGAGCCGTAATAATAGGAAATATAACGATTGGGGACAACGTTTATATTGGAGCAAATGCAGTTGTATTGAAGGATGTTCCAGATAATTCAATTGCCATCGGTGTTCCGGCTGAGATAAAAGCACGACGTGTAGCAAGTAATTAAAGGAGATAAAAATGCAGATGCCAGAGTGCCATTTTTCAAGATATGTATTTGTTGTAACGGGTATGAGTTACATCATTGACTCAAGCGGCACCAGTAAGGTTGTAAAAGCTCATGAGGATATTTTTTGCGCGAATGGTATTGGATATGTTGCGATTTTTCCAATTAGTCGCTCACGGGGAGAAGGCGCAAACTGGCATTGCACAACTACTGGATGCTATGGCTTTACTGTCGATGGGAAATTTGTGGGTGTGATGACCGCAAAAGAGGTTCTAAACACACTCCTTGAATTTGATAAGGCTGGAAAGATTTGTATAGGAATTCTTGTACATCATATTATTCGAAATGATATTGATGAAGTTAAGTGGATTCTTGAGAAAATTGAAAATGTTCCGGTAGTATACTATCTTCATGATTTTTATACATGTTGCATTAACCCAAACTTGATGAAAAATGATATTCAGTCGTGCATCGATAGAGATATTCCTTGTAAAGGATGCTGCTATCTTGGAAAAAAAGAAGAACATTTAGAAAAAATTCAGCATTTTCTACGTGCGTTTGAAAACAGGATCACATTTGTAGCACCTGCTGAGTATACAAAGGAACATTGGATTGCATTTTATCCGGAATATGCAGATAAAACAATCGTTATTTCCCATCAAAAAGCAATTGGCGAATACACAGGTAATAAAGAGGCCATATTGAGTGATGAACCGCTCCGGCTTGGATTTGTTGGTGCGCAGAAGCAAATTAAGGGATGGGATATCTTTAAAAATGTAGTGGCGGCAGTCAAAGACGCAGGATGTAATTACGATTTCTATTATTTCGGAAACGGCTCGGAAAAAGTAGATGGCGTAACACCCGTTGAGGTAGATATAGCGACACAGGGAAAAGATGCAATGATAAATAATCTCAAGGAAAAGCGCATTTCTGCGGTTTTCCTTGTGTGTGTGTGTGGGGAAACCTATTCATACACTACTTATGAGAGTAATGCTGCGAATTGCTTTATTTTCGCAATGAAATCAGGGGGTAATATTCCATATACGGTAGAGAAGAACGGCTGGGGGCATGTGTTCTCTACGGAAGAAGAATTAATCGCAGCAGTACTTAGTGAGCACAATTTGAGAAACGAAATCAATAATTGGAAAATATATGCGAAGCCGGGAGCAGAAGAATATCGAGATAATGATGATATCTTGAAGCTGTTTTCAAAAACAAATAAAGCGAAAATAAGCTGGATGCTATCGAGAAATACGCTGTTCGAAAGAGTAAAATGTGGAGCCTTGAATAAGATGTTTGTGGGGACAAGACTAAAGTAAGCAATGACGGCAGGAAGAACATGAAAATAAATTTAAACAATAAATCATTCAACTATATAGCAGTATACATGACCTTGTTTTATGCTTTTGTAACAAGATCGATATTAGCAACATTGGTTTTTCGGAATGTGGCAATGAATCTTGTTGTATACGGCATTATTTACATTGGTTTAACATACGCTTTTTTGAACTCATTTGATAGATCACATGGGCACTTGTATGCACCACGAGGATTATTTACTATTATCCTGCTAGCAATAATCATGTTCTATGAAATGGGTGTTTCAGATAGTTTGAGTAGCGTGAGATACTATGCAATCGCGCTACTGTTACCATTTGCAATGCTGCCAGAAATGAAGGACTCAAAGAACGGAAGTATTGCATTCGCAATAATCGGAGTGTTTTTTTCATTTGGCTGCTTCTTTAATTACTTCTTTCTGCCATTATATAGAGCTTTAGTAAAACCATTGTTTTCCGCTGTTGCACTTGAAAGTATAAACGCAACAGAGAAAATGAGAGGAACAGCAAATTATGTTGCTGGATTTACAAGCCAGGTTGGATATACTTCGTTTTTTATTATTGTTTGCATTGGTGCTGTTTTCTGTTTTAGAAAGACGGTATTCAAACGTGCGAGTTATCCTCTGCTTCTTTTTATGGTAGGCGGCCTTCTTTTAACGGGAAAACGTGGACCGATTGCCTTTTTTGTTGCGGCAATAATGCTGGTCTATTTTATGGAAGGATATGGAAGAGAAAAACTATATCGAGTGTTTAAGATTGCCGGACTTCTCGTCGCTATGTTTATGGCACTCGCATTTTTGGCAAAATTCACAGGTAGTGATGGAATAAAGAAGATTTATGAGACGTTTCAAGAATTGATTACGTCAGGCTCGGTTGACGATGCTGGCCGAACACAGCTTCATGAACAGGCGATTAGATATTTTATAGCTAATCCCATATTAGGGATCGGATGGACAAATTTCATGAAGATGTTTACACTTCGAAACACACATGTACATTGTATCTATCTTCAATTATTGTGCGAAACAGGACTTGTTGGTTTTATTGCGTTTGTGGGATTTTTTGCAAAGCGATTTGTTGCAACACTGAAACAAGCGCAAATGGTCAATCGAACAGGAAATGCCATGGACGCATCGTGGATACGATTTTCATTGTATGTACAGGCTTACTTTTTAATGTATGGCATTACAGGAAATCCATTGTATGACGTTGAGGAAACCATCTTGTATTTCTTTGCAATTGGAATATCATATTTGCCACTGATTGGTAATAAACAAGGAGATTGATTATGAATGTTGCAATCTTAACTTTCCAATTTGCTCATAATTATGGAGCACTTCTGCAAGCATATGCATTAAAGACATATTTGCAAAATCATAATATGAATGCTGAGATTGCACCATATTATCCGGATTGGGCTCGGGCTGAGTATGCAATCAGTCCTTTTACAAAGGGTGTGCCACCAAAACGTAGAGTACGATTGGCGTTACAATACTTTAAAAGAAAAAAACAGAGCCGAGTTTTTTCTAGATTTATAGAGGAAGAACTAAAGGTTAATGATGCTATTTCTGAACAAAAGGAATTGGTGACATGGCTAGATCGCCATGATTGTGTTATTTGCGGTAGTGATCAGATTTGGAATAGCAATATCACTGGAAAAGGTGGAGCATATTTTGCTGCGGGTAGTAAGGCCGAAAAAGTTTCATACGCAGCGAGTTTAGGCACTATAACAATTACAGCTGAGCAACGATCTGATATTTTACAACATTTGCCCGACTTTGCGGCAATATCAGTTCGCGAACCTAGTTCGGCAATAAATATTGAGGCTCTCATACATAAAGAAACTCAGGTTGTCCTTGATCCAGTTTTCTTACTAGAACCAGATGAGTGGAAGAGGCTAGAGGAGCCAATTAATGTTGAATCTCGATATATGCTTTTGTATTTTTTGCGAGAGGATAATCAATTGCTTGCTTTTGCTAAAATGTATGCCAATCAACATGGCCTAGAAATATATGATGTCCACCCAACAATGGCGGCAAAGCATCGAGGTTGTAAAAGATTGGATAATGTTGGTCCTAAGGAATTTCTTTGGCTCATACAAAATGCGGAATGTGTATGCACAAATTCTTTTCATGCAACTGCATTTAGTGTAATGTTTCAAAAAAAACTGATCCATATCCCGAATAGTAGTTCTCCAGAAAGAACTGCTTCGCTGTTGAAAAGAATTGGTGTAGAGTTAAAGAAAAGCAATGAAATTCCATTGTATGACTTGAAGCAGTGCGATAGAGAAAAGTTAGAAATAGAGATTCAAAAGTCTAGGAAATTTTTAATTGACGCTCTATGCGAATAGAAAAGTTTTAGAGTTTTTGCAAGAAAAAGGAGAAAAGTGTGACGTACCTGAAAAGCAATCAAGATAGTGATTGCTGCGGTTGTACCGCATGCGAACAAATCTGTCCGAGAAGCTGTATTCGTATGAGTGAAAACAGCGAAGGCTTTCTATATCCGGTTGTGGATTCTCGGAGATGTATTCAATGTGGGCTGTGTGAGAAGGTCTGTCCAATTGAGAACTATCAACGGGTGAGCCAAAATGATGTATGCTATTACGGTTGGCATAGAGAAAGCAAAATTCGTGAAATGAGTACATCAGGTGGGGCGTTTGCTGCTATTGCACAAGCACTTAAGAAAAAAGGATTTATACATTTTTATGGTGCAGTTTACGATGATGACTTTAGCGTTCATCATGTGGATATCCTGAATTTCAAGCGACTAGATTTGATATGCGGAAGTAAATACACGCAGAGTCGGATGGACAATGTGTATTCTGATGTAAAAAGAAATCTATACAAAGGGGAAAAGGTTGCTTTTTGCGGTACACCATGCCAAGTTGATGGATTGAAAAAGTACATAAAAAACGAGGATGATAACTTGTTTTTGATTGCTCTTGTCTGCCATGGGGTTTCTAGTCCTAAAGCCTATAGTAAATACCTTTCAGAGTTGGAAAGAACACGTGGAACTAAAATAAAGAGCGTAAAGTTTAGAGATAAGAGACGTTCGAACGCCTTGGCCTCCGCGACTACAATTGAATTTGAAAACCAAACGGTCATATCGACAACGGATAATGAGTATACGACGGCGTTCGGAATTGGCGTTATGGACAGGGAAAGCTGCTATCACTGCCCATATTCATCTCCGGCAGGAGCAGGGGACATTACTATTGGTGACTTTTGGGGGATAGAGAAGGAAAAACCTGAGCTTAATAGTGAAATACCAAATGGAATTTCGTTGATGATTCCGCATACGATTAAGGCAGAAGAACTGATAAAAATGTTGAAAGAAATCATGATTATTGAAAAGGTTCCATTAACGTATGCCATGAATGAAAAACAACCTCAGTTAACGAAACCATTGAATCGACCCTGGAGAAGAAATTTTTTTCTGAAGCGAGTTTTGTTACATGATTGTAGTTTCCATAGGGAAGCCCAAAAGGCAATTTTTGAATGGAAGATAAGAGAGAGGGTAAAAAGATGTTTTCGAAGAATAGCCCTAAATTGGATTCGGTAAAAAGCAAGGAATTGACGGATAAATTGCTCTCGATTATTGTTCCAGTGTATAATGTGGAAAAATACATAAGCGAATGCATGGACTCCTTGCTGAAGCAGACTTACTCCAATATCGAAATTATTTTAATTGATGATGGATCAAAGGATAAATCTGGAGATATTTGCGATTATTACGCTAGAAAAAATTCGTGCATTAAGGTAATCCATAAAAAAAATGCAGGTGTTAGCGCTGCTCGCAATGATGGATTGCAGGTGGCGAGAGGAGAGTATATTTCATTTGTTGATTCAGATGATGTGATTGCGGACGATATATATTCAACGTTAATTGATAAAATTGAAAGAACAAGTAGTGACTGTGCATGTTGTACATATTTTAATTTCGATGAGAAAAGAGTTAAAAGTGTTGAAGCGCAGTTTCAAGGCATTTGTACCGGAAACAAGGCGTTTGAGGTTTTACTTGAAGAGCCAGCATACACTGTTGTTATTTGGAATAAAGTCTTTAAAAGAGAAGTGCTTTGCCTAGATAAGGAGTGTCTCTTGTTCGAAGAAGGGGTGACGATGGGAGAAGATGAACTGTGGTTGTCTCGGGTTTTATGTAATACAAAAAATAAGATGGCCTTTGTAAATAAACCGCTTTATTATTGGAGACGGCGTGAAAATAGCGCAACGCATATTAAACAAAATAGAGTCACACGCCAGCAGAAAGACGGTATCACAGTTTTAAATAAACTGCTGAAATTTGCACGAAATGATGGTAGCGAAAATTTAGAGCGGTTGCTAACAATGCGTATGATGGAATTATCTTTTAAAATTGCAAAAGAGTGTTATCAAAGAAGAGATTGGATGGAATTCTCGAACTATTATAAGTTGTATAATGCTATGCTGAAAAGTGAAAGTGGAGTAGGGCTCAAGAATGTAAGATATCTCGTGTGGAGAGGACGAATGAAACTCAAGTATGTAATGATGTGCCATCTCAAACAAGATTGTTAATTATAAATGAAATTGTAGATATATAGTCTTGTGAATGAAAACATAATTGGTTAAAACCTACTTCATCTCGCTTATTAAGTGCTGTTATTGATGGTATCACCATATTTTTCAAGAGCGTTATGCGCAGAAGTTGCAGAAAATGTAGATGTATATGATATTATTTGAATGCAGATTGTTTACATTGATTGCTGTGTTTAAATCAGTATCATATACTCAAGATAAAATAGTTGTGAAACAAAGTAATAGAAAAGAAAGTAGCCCGAGCAATCTTAGAGAATACCTACCTTTGACGGTTTAAGAAAGAGCAAAAGCCAAAAGATACGTGTATAAAATGGTTGAAAAAATAGGGTTGAAATCATTTTAATAAGCGCTAGGTATTTGAAACTTGTTTGAATATGATGCGGTGATATGATGAAAAAAATAGCTATATTAACAATTGTTAGTGATAATTGTGGGAACAGATTGCAGAATTATGCTTTACAAGAAACACTAAGAAAAATGAATTGTAACGTTTACACAATTCGGCGTAGAAAAAAATCGGTGAAGTATAAGATAAAGCAATTAGTGAGAAGCATCTTACTTAGAGATTATCATAGCGCATGCTTTTGGTTCAATCAAAAGATAAAGTGGGCAAAGCAGGTGATACCCGAGAAAAATGAGGATTTTGAGTTTTCGGATTGTTATGATAAGTATGTGATTGGTAGTGATCAAATATGGAATGTTACATTTCCGTTTATAGGAGCGAATGATTTCCTTCCATGTGTTCCGGATGAAAAGAAACTATCCTATGCAGCCAGTTTTGGTATTGATGAAATACCAGTAGAACATAGATTAAATGTTAAAGAATGGCTGACACACATTTCAAATATTTCCGTTCGCGAAGAAGCGGGTAAGAATATTGTTGAGAATCTGACGGGGAAAAAAGCTGAAATTGTGTTGGATCCCACTTTACTTTTGGACGCAAGTGAATGGGAGAAAATTGAAAAAAAGCCAAAGGGAAGATTACCTTTAAAATATATCTTTGCGTATATTTTGGGAGATAACAGTTCGGTTAAGCAGCTGAAAAAGAATGCGGAAAAATGGGATATTAGTGTTATTGAATTCGATGGGAAAAATGGTGCAATTGGACCAGAAGAATTTGTTTACTGTATTCATCATGCAGAAGCAATTTATACGGATTCTTTTCATGCAAGTGTTTTCTCAATGATTTTCAGAAAAAAATTCCAAATTCTCAGGAGAGTTGGGAATGACAATGATATGTATTCCAGATTGGATACACTTTGCAAGACTTTCGAACTCTATGATCGTGAATATGATGAAATGGATGTAGAAAGGTTATTGAATCAAAAAGCGCAATATGATACACAAGAAAAAATATTAAAAGCGAAAAGATATCAATCATTGACCTATTTAGACGCAGCATTAAATAAATAGGTTCCAATATTACTGGGGGCTTAATTTCCGGTGTAGAGATTAGATAGATAGGACTTTTGGCGCGAGAAGTAGGGAAAGACATATTTGCGATAGCTTTTAGACATTGAAATTATGCTTATTGAATAATTATGATGTGAATGATTTGCTGCTGAGGATTGGTGTTAAATAGTTTTCGCTTGAGTTGAAGCGGCAAAAACGACGTGTTTTTGAAAATATTAAACTCCTAAGGAAGAAAGAGGCAAAATGAGCAGAACGGAAAATGCGTCCCGTAACATAGTTTGGGGAATATTAAGCAAAGTAATATTGTTAGGCCTGCCCTTTGTCACTAGAACTGTTATGATCTATACAATGGGTATGCAGTATGTAGGTTTGGGATCCCTTTTTACATCGGTCCTTCAGGTCTTGAGTTTTGCAGAGCTTGGAATAGGTAGTGCGCTGGTTTTCAGTATGTATAAACCCATTGCTGAGGGTGACGATGATAAAGTATGTGCGCTTCTGAATTTTTACAGAAAGACATATAGAGTTATTGGATGCGTGATACTGATTTTCGGTTTAGCAATGATGCCGTTTCTCCAGTATCTGATTGCAGGCGATTTACCCAACGATATCAATTTACAGGCGTTGTTTTTAATTTACCTTTTGAATAATGTACTGGGATATTTTCTCTTTGCATACAAACAGTCGCTTTTTACTGCGTCCCAGCGCACAGATATGATAAGCAAGATTGGAATGGGACTGCAGTTGTTTTCCAGTATTGCACAAATCTTAGCGTTGGTGCTGTTGCAGAATTACTACGCTTACGCTGCGGTTATCCCGGCTATAACTTGCTTGAATAATATTTGCGTTGGAGTCTTGACGGACAAGTATTATCCCCAATATAAGTGTAAAGGTGAAATCGAAAAAGAGGAACTACACTCCATAGAAAAAAAAGTTGGAGGTATGGTTTTTCAGAAAATAGGTGGCATCGTGTTGACCTCGGTCGATACGATTGTCATTTCGGCGTTCTTAGGATTGACTTCATTGGCACTTTATCAAAACTACTATTATATTATAACTGCATTGTTTGGATTTTTAACAGTAATCATGCAATCGATTATTGCAGGTGTTGGCAATTCAGTGGCATCTGAAACAGTTTCAAAAAATTATTCGGATTTCAAAAAATTTAACTTTATCTATATTTGGATTGTCTCGTGGTGCACAACGTGTCTATTGGGCCTTTATCAGCCTTTTATGCAGATATGGGTTGGAACGGAGAACATGTTTGGTATGGGAATGGTAGTCCTTTTTGGACTTTACTTTTTTGTGCATAAGTGGTGTGATATGCTTTATGTCTACCAAGAGGCGTGCGGTATCTGGTGGGAAACAAAATTTATTCCTTTTATCGCTGCAATCGTTAATTTGGTCGTCAATATTATACTCGTGGAAACAATTGGACTTCCGGGAATTCTTATTTCTACGATTGTCTCAGTCGTTTTTATATACGACACTGGTTATGCAAAAGTTCTTTTCAAAACATATTTTGAATCAGTAAATGAAGGATTAAAGCAATATTGGAATCGACAGATTCGATACATACTGATAGCAAGCATTGCGTGTGCAATAACGGTTGCGGTTTGCTCCTTGCCAACAATCGAATCAGCATGGTTGAGACTGATCGTAAATGGGATTATATGTGTGTTGATTCCTAATACTGTTTTTGTTCTTGCATGGAAGGGCCTGCCGGAGTTTGCTTACGCGAAAAATATGCTTGATAAATTCTCAAGAAAGTTGATGCGGAAATGATTAAGCAGAAAATCAAAAAAATATATAGGAGCTTGATTATTGAATTCCTATCGAAGCAATCTATATTACAGAATAGTCATTGGACAACCGAGGATAATAGCGAGTTCAAACAGTTTCGTGCCCGTATTGATAAGTCCATTACATACGAGTTGACTACGCGACCTATAGATTCATCTAATGTTGCGCATAAATGGGTTGGTGCACAGGTCTATCATGATAAAGTCTATGCTATGCCCAATGATGAGACGCGGGTGCTCTGTTATGACGTAGAACACAATAGAATTGATTATATTACAGGTATCAAGACGGGTTTGTTTAAATGGACTGGAGGTTGCGTGTGGAAGAATGCGATTTATTGTTTTCCACGCACTGCAAATTCATTTCTCAGAATTGACGAAAAAGGTACAAAGGAAATTCCTTTAACATTCGAGTACAAAAAAGAACATCATTATTCTGGCGTTTGCACAAAAGACGGCATCGTATATCAGCCACCGCGGAATACAAACCATATTCTTAAAACCAATCTGGATACAGGTGCTTCCATTAAAATCAAAATCGTCGATGAAAAATACCATGTTACTTTTAGATATTGTGGAAGTATTATTCATCCGAATGGCTATATCTATTTCTTTCCGGAGAATAACGAACGTGTAATTAAGCTTGACCCCAAGACAGATAGGTGGTGCTTTATTGGAGAGAAAATCTCAACGATGTGCTTTGATGCTAAGATTGGGTTGGATGGTAACATTTACGGCTTTAGTGCATATCGCAAAGGTATTATGAGAATTGATGTGACGAATGATACGGTTCAGATGATTCATACAGACATAGAACCGGGCGCGTATGGGACAAAATATGGTGCAGATGGTTGCCTGTACAGCGTCCCCGGAGATGGAAGCAAATGCTTCAGGTATGATGTAGAAAGCGATAGCCTGGAAACTGCTTTTGACTTGAAGGATAAATCAAAAGCGAAATATGCTGGCGGAAGCACAAACTCAAATGGTGAGATTACTTTCATTCCGGCAAAAAGTGAATTTATGTTAACTTTGAAACCAAATAAAATGCAAGCAGTCCCCAAAGAACTGATTGATTTCTTCTTTACGGATTGCTATTAAGAGAAGGGAATTGTTATGGGCCTAAAACAAGTAATAAAGAATATTTTAAAACCACAGCCAGTAATTTATTCTCCCGTCTGCACTTTAAGAGAGTCAAAGCAATTAGAAAAAAGAACCGTTTTAATAACAGGCGGAAGCTCTGGTATTGGAAAAGCTATTGCGATTGCTTGTGCTAATAGAGGTGCAAACGTTATTATTATTGGGAGAAATGAGGCTGAGCTTCAATCAGTTAAGAATTTAATTGGATCTAAATGCCACTATGTGGTTCGAGATTTAAACTCTAAAATTGAAGAAGATTTTTTCGAGAATATATCCGAAACCCCAGTGACAGACTTGGTTAATAATGCGGGAGTCTACATTGACTTTAAATCTTTGAATTATACATATGACGACTTTAACAAAATATTTGACATAAATTGTCGAGCACCATTTATGCTCTCGCAATATTTTATTAAGTACTTAAAGAGAAATCAGCAGAAAGGATCCATTGTTTTTACATCTTCTGATAGGTCCCTAATGGGAGACGATGGGCCATACGGAATGTCAAAAGCTGCTATAAATAACTTTGTTGAAGGACTAGCAAGGGAAAACGTAAAATACGGAATTAGGGTGAATGGTGTTGCGCCTGGAATGACTGCCTCAAATATCAATAATGTGGATCCAAATGGAAATCTCTATAATGCAAGCGTTAGAGGCAAAAGGGTTATTTTAGCTGATGAAATAGCAGAGGTGGTATGCTTTTTATTATCAGATGTGAGTAAATGTATAACAGGAACGATTATTCCTTGTGATGATGGAGAGCGCTTAAGATGAGAAATGTGGCAGGGTTTATTAAACGTTATATTACAAAGATCAGGTACAAGGGACAGATTAATGGTTTTGGGAAAATCTATCTTGATAAGGATTATCTGAAAATCAATAGAACAGCTGTACTTAACCTTAAAGGAAACTTGGTGTTGAACGCTAACCGGATGGGGAAAAATGATCGCTCATCTATTTTACGCTTGGATGAGAACTCAATCTTGGACTGCGCAGGTTTCGAATTTATGTATGGGGCTGATATTATCCTTTTCAAAAATGCCCACATTGTCCTTGGTAAGAACTCTTTTATAAATAGCGATTGCAAAATTAGATGTCATAAAGAAATCACAATTGGAGAGAATTGTGCCATCTCCCACGATTTTACGATAATGGATTCGGATGCACATGAACTTAACGGTAGTAGAAACACAAATCCTATCCACATCGGTAACCATGTTTGGATTGGAACAAGAGTTACTATTTTGAATGGCGTAACAGTTGGAGATGGTGCGGTCATTGCTGCAGGTGCATTGGTGACGAAAGATGTCCCGGCAAGAGCACTGGTTGGTGGTGTCCCTGCACGAGTGTTAAAAGAAAATGTGGAGTGGAATGCCTGATGGAAAGATTTGCAGTGCCCGAAACATATGCAGTGTGGTCAAAAGATCAAGATATCCGGTATTGTAGTACGTCTGGAGGAGCTTTTACTGAATTTGCTAAAGCTATAATAGCGGACGGTGGTCTTGTTGCCGGCGCAAGGTACAATGACGAAAACTTAGTAGAGCATGACCTGATCGATAGCTATGAGGGAATTGAAAAACTGCGTCAATCGAAATACATGAGTAGTTCGATGGGTGACATTTACAAAAGGGTAAAGACCGAACTTGATTCAGGTAGATTGGTTGGCTTTTGCGGGTCCCCCTGTCAAGTGGCGGGTTTATATTCCTTCCTTGGGAAAGAGTACGAAAATCTTTTTACGATGGACTTTATTTGCCGTGGCATGAATTCTCCCAAGGCATTTAAAGCATGGCTGAGCGAAATTGAGCAGCGTGAAGGGTGTAAGGTTACTAAGGTCTGGTTTAAGTATAAAGAAGGCGGATGGAAAACATCTCCAAGGCGGACACGACTTGATTTTGAAAATGGAAGCTATAAGGTATATGAAGGCGAGAAAAACCTTTATATGCATGGCTATTTGACATCAAATCTTTATATTAGGCCTTGCTGTGGAGACTGCCGATTTAAAGGTGTGCCTCGAAAAAGTGATGTGACCTTTGCTGATTTCTGGGGTATCGATAAAGAATTAGACGATGATAAGGGAACATCGATGCTCCTGGTGAATTCTGAAAAGGGAAAAAGATATTTTGAAATAGTTCGTAATAATTTAAATGTATATGAAAAGGATTTTGCTTCGATTTTTGATGGAAATCCGATGTTTACGACATCTGCAACTGTACCGCAAAAAGGACATGATTTCCTTGCTGACTTGGATAATTTGAGTTTTTCTGAAGATTTAAAAAAATATGGGGGATATCCAGTTCGGATTCCACTTTGGAAACGATGCTTCTATAAAGTAAAACGAATAGCTAAGAGAATACTGAAGAGGTAATGGGATGAATTCAAAAATAAATAGGCAATGCCCTGTTCTGTATAAATGTAAAACAGATTGCTGCGGATGCACGGCATGCTATGCGATTTGCCCAAAAGAAGCTATTTCTATGGTGGAGGATGAAGAAGGCTTTGAATATCCACAGATTGATGAGAGCAAATGCGTGCGGTGCTACCAGTGTGTTAAGGTGTGTCCGATAAAAGAAGTGGACACAATTTGAAAAATTGTTGTGTGCTCAGCTATGTGGGTGTGCTGCTCAGATGTGTTGTCTATACGTGGTGTGCAGTAGGCTACGAGAACTATTCTTGGATAGAGAAAAATGCAGTACTTGATCATTACCTGAGTACCACCTTTTTGGCAATCTCTATATTTGCATTTGCGTTGAACAGAATTGAAGGGTGAGTGTAATAAGGGTAGCGCAAGTGCAGAAGGCTACACACTGGAAGATGGTACTGTACTGAACCTGAGTGATAAGGATCAGAAGTGGCTGGGACTGAAGGATACTTTTAGATTTTGAAGCTGAGATAGACAAGGATGGTCTGAGATGAAAACAGTAATAATGGCAGGCGGCAGGGGAACCCGGATTTCCTCTGTTGCCAGTGATATCCCCAAGCCGATGATAAAAATCGAAGGAAAGCCCGTTCTGGAACATGAGCTGGAGTGTCTGCGCGACCAAGGATTCACAGACATTATTTTGACCGTCTCTCATCTCGGAAACATCATCATGGACTATTTTGGTGATGGTTCAGGCGTATCTCCGGCAACAGGGAAGCCCTTCGGTGTTCATATTGAATACTATTTTGAGAAGGAACCGTTGGGTAATGCCGGTGCGCTTTTCAAAATCAAGGATAAGTTGGATTCGGATTTTCTGTTGTTGAATGCTGATGCTGTGTTCGATGTAGATTTCAATCGGTTCGTAGCCTTTCATAAGCAGCATGGTGGTTTGGTTACTCTTTTCACGCATCCAAATAGCCATCCCTACGATAGTGGACTCATTATTGCTGATAAAAATGGAGCTGTCGAGCAATGGTTGGCTAAGGAAGATGAACGTCCAGAGTACTATCGTAATCGTGTCAATGCTGGACTTCATGTTATCAATCCAACCATTTTGGAACATGCTGGGATTGATGCGGACAAGGTTGGTACTGTGGGAGAGAACGGAAAACCCATCAAGCTTGACCTGGATCGGCAGCTCCTTAAGCCGTTGGCAGGAACCGGAAAGATGTTCTGCTACGATAGTCCCGAATATGTGAAGGACATGGGGACACCTGAACGCTATTATTCTGTATGCGAGGATTACAAGACTGGTCGCGTTTCCGGTAAGAATCTGAAGAACAAGCAGAAAGCGGTGTTCCTTGATCGGGACGGCACTATCAATAAATATGTGGGTTTCCTTCGGAACATAGACGAGTTTGAACTGATAGACGGCGTTGCAGATGCAATTAAAAAGATAAACGACTCCGGTTATCTGACAATTGTTGTTACGAATCAGCCTGTGATTGCTCGTGGTGAAGTGTCCTTTGAAGGACTCGAAGAGATTCACAACAAAATGGAGACACTTCTAGGCAAAGAGGGCGCATATCTGGATGCAATCTACTTCTGCCCGCACCATCCGCATAAGGGATATGAAGGGGAGCGTCCAGAACTGAAGGTTGATTGTGATTGCCGCAAACCGAAACCTGGAATGCTGCTGAATGCAGCACGGGACTTTAACATTGACATGTCGCAGTCTTGGATGATTGGTGATGGAGAAAATGATATCAAGGCGGGTCAGAATGCCGGATGTCAGACTGCTTTGATTGGCTCTGAGTCCTGCGGACAAACTGTGACGGTATCGTCTTTGAAGGACTTTGTAGAACAGTACCTGAAATAAGAGGGAGAGTACTACTATGCGTGAACTTGATAACCGACTGATGAAACATATCGACCTGTTGGTAGAACGATACCCTTCTTTAGAATCGGCGAAGAATGATATTGTTGCTGCATACCTTTTGCTGGAGGAGTCCTATGAGAACGGTGGTAAGCTACTTGTGGCCGGCAATGGTGGTTCTGCAGCAGATGCGGAGCATATCGTTGGTGAACTGATGAAGGGCTTTAAGCTGTCTCGTAAGCCCGAAACTGATTTTGCAGAAAGGCTGGTCGCCGAGAATCAGGAACTCGGTTCTGTTCTGGCAGAAAACCTGCAGGGGGCACTTCCTGCTATTGCACTGGATGGTCATCCTGCCCTGTCCACAGCCTATATGAATGACTGTGAACCACTACTTTGCTTTGCACAGCAGGTCAATGGTTACGGTAAATCCGGGGATGTGTTCCTTGGCATTTCCACAAGTGGTAACAGTAAAAATGTGCTGTATGCGGCGACAACTGCACACGCTAAGGGAATGAAGGTCATTGGACTGACGGGAGCAAAGGACAGCAAACTGAGGGATATGAGTGATGTGTGCATCAAAGCCCCGCAGACGGAGACTTACATGATTCAGGAGCTACATTTGCCCATCTATCATTGCCTATGCTTGATGCTGGAAAATAAATTCTTCTCAGAATGACATTTCATCATATTAATACTATGTTTTGCGCGTGAAGTTAAGTATACTGAATTTAAAAGGAAAACCCAACTATGGAAGAAAATAACAATCAACAGAAGCCACATTGGAAGACATACCTGACTAAAATTCGTAATGACCTTGAGAATATTAGAACTCGAAACCCTAAATTTTTTGACGCTGCAGCCACGATAATACAAGTGATGTGGACGCTTGCCAATACATTCTGGAATTCGGCTATATTAAATAACGCGGTTTTAACAGCATGTATTACATTGGCAACGTGTGGAGTATTGTGCCTTTCGCAGTGGGTACTGTTAACAAATAGACGGGAACGTGAAGTTGCTGAGCAAAAAAGACTTAGTGAATGCGAAATTGCTGAGCAAAAAAGACTTAGTAAATGCGAAATTGCTAAGCAAAAAAGACTTAGTGAACATCAAGCAACGGAGTTTACGCGAAAACTTCAAGTTATAGCGGAAGACACAGATGTTAACTCATTGGAAATGATGAGCTTTGCTCATATAGTTGCCCATGAAATAAAGATGAATATTTCGAAAATGCCTAATCAAAGTATAGAAATCACGCGAAATTCTATTCCTGATTTTCTTGTAAATACATTGAACGATCTCGAGCGAATTTTGAGCAATCACTATGGAGAAAAAATTTGCGCAAGTATAAAATTATGCAATACACAGAACACATTAAAAACATTTGCCCGGGGTCAAAACAATGTGACTTGCCGAGGAGGAATAAAGAAAGTCAGAATACAAAATACGAAACCAATTAAAATTGGCGATAATTATGCGTATGATACGATCCTGAAACGAAAATTCCAATATTTTGCGGAAGGTGATTTAACAAATCTTTCAGAAAAAGAAAAAGATGATGATAAATTCTTCTGCGAGTATGGGGATAAATGGAAGAGCCTTTTCCGTTCCAGTATCATTATTCCTATACGTTGCCAGATTCTTGCTAGACATTCTGAAGAATATAGGATGCTAGGGCTGATATGCATCGACTCTAAAATTGTCCAGCCGGAGTGGAATCGTAAAAAGGATAGTTATGCATATCATACAACGGCATTTGTTGCAGATGTATTGTACAGCTTGATTGAAAGTTATATAATTGCGCAACAGATGAGCAGAAGAGTCATAAGATGATTAGAGAATGTCGACCTTTTATGAAGAGAATGGAGGAGTTTTATGAAATATGAATTCGGACGAATATCAAAAGCACAGGGAACATTGGTTCAGCCTACGAAAGAAGATTCTTACGCAATGCCATCCAAAGTGGTAATGTATCCGGTATTTATAGATCAAGAAGAAGAAAGGAGGTTCACAAAAAGAGCAAACAAATGTATGAAAATGGACAGTCGCCGTATAGCTAGGAAGACTTAATTGATATATTTCTGAGTTTGATAATGAAAAAGGAGCACAAAATCATGGATGCTAATAAGTATTTTCAAATTCTTCATATGATTTCGGCAGGCGGTCAGAAAGTTTGTCGAAAGTTTTTAATCGAGAAAGGATTTTCAGAAGCAATGATTGATGCCTGTGCTGAAAATGGCTATATCATACAAATTGGAACGAATGATTTAGATGATCCGCTTTATATTATTACCGATGCCGGACGTGTAAAAAGAGATGAACGCGACCTGAAGTAACGCAATTAAAAAATAATTTTCATCAGCCGTGTGAACTGAACTCCAGAAGTTCACACGGCATACTCTTGAGCACGATATATAGTTTGTGACGCAAATAAAAATGAGGTGAAATTTAGTGGATAATACGCGCGCGCGCAAGCCCGGCGGTGGTCGGAAGCCATCAAAACCAGAGTATAGCGCAGCCAAGAACCTGGCACAGCAGATGAAAACCGCCGCTGACCTTTATACGGACAAAATGAGCCTGCAAGCCATCGCAGACGCTTTGTCCCTCAACCCTATCAAGGTTCGGAAGCTGCTCATCACAGCCGGGGTCTACGAGTCGGACACGGCAA
>OLPI01001063.1_pt1 | contig 24949 bp, 23 predicted proteins | sample 1672361 | NCBI WGS metagenome assembly OLPI01 (sample SAMEA3136675, study PRJEB25190) | human gut metagenome
GGCAACAGCAGTTGTGCTGGCGATTTTGATCGTCTGTGTGTGTCTATCGGTTCGCCTAATGATGAAAAAAGGCATGTGCGGCGAAAAAGAGATGTGTGGCTCGTGCTCGGGGCACTGCGGTGGAGGCTGCTCGGCGACGGCGCGCATTGACAAGATGATCGCCGACGCTGACGCGGCGGTTGCTTCGGCGAAATAGCAAGGCGCCTTTCCGTTTAAAGCCATGCCTCCGTCTTTGGCGGTATAGCGTTTTGCGAGCTGTGTGAGAAATTTGTCAATCGATATTGATATTGCGGCGCTTTTCCGTGGGGGCGGTTTGTTCTATTGAGACAACAGCATCGGCAGGCGTGGCAGCAGTAACAGCGAGCATCGACGCTAGGTGGCGGTGGGCATCGGCGCCCGCGGGCGTTGGTGTTATGGAGTATCGGCGCAGACGGGCTCCGTGATGCCTCGTTATATGCTTTGAACGTTGTTCGCCGAGGCTCTCGCCTTATGACCTGAGTCCTTTCGGATAAAACTACGGTATGTGTGGTATTGTACTCTGGAGGAAGGTAACGCGCGCTTGCGCTATTCAAGGAGGCATGTATGTCGGAATCCCAAATGGGTACCATGCTCGAATCCCGCGATAGGGAGCCTCTGAGCCATTCGCTCGAGGATTACCTGGAAGCAATTGTCGATCTTGCAGGCGGCCCCAACGAGCCTATTCGTGCGGTTGATGTTGCGACAAAGCTTAACGTTTCGAAAGCGTCGGTTTCGAAAGCGGTGACGAACTTAAAAGAAAAAGGCTACGCTGTTCAGCCTTATTACGGTGACATCACGCTTACTGAAGAGGGCTACGAATACGGTTCCACGATTTGGCGTCGCCACAATTTGTTGTTCCGCTTCATGACTGAAGCAATTGGCATCGACTCTGAAACTGCTAATTATGAGGCCTGCCAAATTGAACACGGTATCTCCGCTGAATCGTTCAAGAAGTGGGAAGAGTATTTGACCAAACAGGGCATAACTCTTGAGTTGTAAAACGCCATTCCCTTGTTTTCTTTATGCCCTGCGCGTTGGCGCGGGGCATATTTTTTTACCGATAGATTAAAGTTGAATCGCTTACCAGAAGGGGGACGATTATGCACGTTGAACTGTTGTACCACACGCCCGATCCCGAGCGCGCTATCGCGACGGCTGCACGTTTGTGCTATGCGCCTGTTGGTGCGGCCGAGCTCATGGAGACGATGTCGGAAGAGCGTATGCACAGCGTGCTTTCCACCATTATGGCCAGCGGGCACTTTTCGACGCTTGAGCACGTGAGCTATACGTTTGCCATCGATGGCGTTTCGCGCGCACTTACTCACCAGCTGGTTCGTCATCGCCTGGCGAGTTTTAACCAGCAGTCGCAGCGTTACGTGAAATTCAAAGAAGGCGTTTCTGTGGTAAAACCCGAAAGCGTGCTTGCCAACGAGGAAGCGAATGCTGTTTTCGATGAGGCCATCGAAGCGGCTACGTCGGCCTATAAGAAGCTGCTCGATGCCGGCGTGCCCGCTGAAGACGCGCGTTACCTTTTGCCGAACGCCGCTGAAAGCAAAATCGTGGTTACCATGAATGTTCGTGAGCTACTGCATTTCTTCAGCTTGCGCTGCTGCAACCGCGCGCAGTGGGAGATTCGCGAGCTGGCACATCGCATGCTGGAGCTTGCGCGTCCCACGGCTCCGTTCGTTTTTGCCGACGCGGGGGCGCCGTGCGTGCGCGGTGCATGTCCCGAAGGTAAAATGACCTGCGGAAATCCGTACCCCAAAGTAGTACGCGAATAGTACGCTGCTTCGATGTGAAATAGGGCAAAGGGTTATTCCTTTGCCCTATTTTTGTTCGAGGTTGGTCGTAGAATTGTTCGTTACGATGAGGCGGGCGATTTGAACAATCCGGGCGAGCCGGAGAGAGGCCGTCGTTCGCTTGTGCCATTAGTTAAGAAGAAAGCTCCAAGCGTGTCTAATAAAACTGAATGCATGCCGAAAGAAAATGAAGTCGACCAGGAAATGCTCGGCGCCGCCGCGGAAAACGAAAGCGGTCAGGCTCTCAGCAAACGCAGCGCCGTGAAGCGCGCGTTTGCTGAAGACGGCGCGAACAAAACGCACGTGGGCGGGCAGGCGCTTATCGAGGGCGTTATGATGCGCGGCCGATACAATTGGGCGGCTGCCGTGCGTGAGCCATCGGGCAATATCTATATTGAAGAGCACGATTTGGCCAGCGGCAAAGCGAAGAACAAATGGCTCTATTGGCCCGTTGTGCGCGGCTGCCGCGCGTTTGTGGAAAGCTTGATTTTGGGCTATAAAGCGCTCGAGATTGCCGCGATGCACGCCTATGGCGATGAGGAAGAGCCCGGAGCGAAAGCTGAAGAAGCGATCGCAAACGGGGCCATTTCGAAAGAAGACGCTTCGTTCGACGAGAGCGTTGCAAGCGAGACCAACGGTTTCTCGTGGAAAAATGATTTCGGCAACCCCGACGAAGCGATTGACGCCTTGGGCGCACAGCGCTCCTTGGATATCGTTGTCGAGACCAATGCGGCCGAGTCTGGCGCGGTTGAGCCTAACGCAGTCGAACCCGGTGCGGCTGCGTTAGAGTCGGACGAGACTCGTGACGGGGACGATGGCGGTTTCGGCAAGCGCGAAATGGCTATCTCGATGGTGCTTGGTCTGCTTTTGGGCGTCGGCTTGTTCATTGTCGCGCCCGCGTTCATCGCCAATGTGCTCGTGGGCGAATACGATGACAAAACGCTTCTTTGGAACGTCGTCGACGGCATTGTGCGTATCGTCGTTTTCGTGTTCTACATTTGGCTTATTGGTCGCATGCAGGACATCAAACGCATGTTCAGCTATCACGGCGCCGAGCATAAAACCATTCATTGCTACGAGCACGGGTTGCCGCTCACGCCCGAAAATGCGCGCAGTTTCCCGCGTTTGCACGTGCGCTGCGGCACGGCGTTTTTGATAATGGTCATGATCATCGCGATTTTCGTATACACCATTACGCCGCTCAATGGCCTTATCGCCGCATGGGGCGTTCCCGATGGCCCCGCAAAGCTGGCGCTCGTTATTGTGGCACGCATTCTGCTCATGCCCGTAATTGCTGGCATCAGCTATGAAATCACGGTGAAGTGGGCGGGCAGCCACCCTGAAAACCCGCTGGTGAAAGTGGTGCTGTGGCCGGGCATGCAAATGCAGCGACTTACGACCAATGAGCCTGACGATGAAATGCTCGAATGTGCTATTGCCGCTATGCAGCGCGTGCTCGAGCGAGAAGAACGCGAGGAAGCGGCGTGGGCTTAGGCGTTTTTTTGGAAATCGTAGGCGGCAAGGTGGTCGGCCGGCCTTCGATGAAAGGTATTGGTCGGACGCACAAAGCCTGACCTGGATACACAAAGCCTGGCTCGAACGTGCGTTTTGCCCGAGCCGCTTTTGCGCTTTTGCTGCGTCGTTCGCGCGGGCCGAGTCGGGCGGTATAATTGCGCCCATGAATACTTCAACTGGAAAACTTGTTTTATGTCCTACGCCCATCGGCAATTTGGGCGATATCACGTTGCGCACGCTCGATGAGTTGCGCGCGGCCGATGTGGTATGTGCGGAAGACACGCGCGTCACGGGCAAGCTGCTCGCGCACTTCGATATCGAAAAGCGACTTGAGCGGCTTGATGAAGCGACCATCTCCAAGCAGGCCGATCGCATTATCCAGCGCGTGTTGGCTGGCGAGCGCATCGCATTTTGCAGCGATGCCGGCATGCCTGGCGTGTCCGATCCCGGGTCGCGCCTTGTTGCGTCAGCGCAGGCGGCGGGTGCGCCTTATGAGGTGCTGCCAGGTGCATCGGCAGCCGCGACGGCTTATGTCGCCAGTGGCTTTTCCGATCCGCGCTACTATTTTGGCGGTTTTTTCCCGCGCAAGGCTGGCGAGCGCAAGGCGGTGCTCGAAGCTCTTTCGGGCCTCGACGCCTCGCTCGTGTTCTATGAAAGCCCGCGCCGCATAGCCGATGCGCTTGCGGTTATTGCGGAGGCGTTCCCCGCGCGAGAGGTTGCAGTGTGCCGCGAGCTCACGAAGCGCCATGAAGAGGTATTTCGCGCTATGGCCCCCATTGCTGCGGAAGAATTCGCCCGCCGCGATGCGGAAGAGGGCGTGAAGGGTGAAATCGCGTTGGTTATTTGTCCCCCGACGGCTGCTGAAGTCGAGGACAACGCCGCCGCTCAGGCTGCTTCTGCCGCCGAACGCGCGACTGAGCTTCTTGCCTCTGGTGAAATGTCGCATAAAGATATCGTTGCTGCCCTGCGCCGCGAATTTGGCATTTCGCGCAACGAGGCGTATGTGCTCGTGCACGAACGCTAAGGAGCTTGGCGAGGGGCTGTTGTGAATCTGCGGCGCTCGCCCGAAGGTGAAGAAGGCCCTATTTTGGCGGCTTCCCATGCTATGGTCTGTAATCGTTTCGAAAGGATGATCGATGAACGATTTCGTGTTCTATTCTCCGACGGAATTCATTTTCGGAAAAGGCGTTACCGACCAGGTAGGCGAGCATATTGCCAAGCGCGGCTATAAACGCGCGCTGCTCGTATACGGCAAGGGTTCCGTGGTGCGTACGGGAACGCTCGACCGCGTGAAGAAGTCGCTCGCGGCGTCGGGCGTCGAGGCTGTTGAGCTCGCGGGCGTGCGTCCGAATCCTGAAGTGGGATTGGTGCGCGAGGGCATTGAGCTTGCGCGTAAAGAAAACGTCGACGTTATTTTCCCCGTTGGCGGCGGCAGCGCGATTGACTGCGCCAAAGCGATTGCGTTTGGCGTGCCTTACGAAGGCGATGTGTGGGACTTCTTCAGCAAGAAGGCGACGATTGCGGAATGTCTGCCTATCGCCTGCGTGCTTACTATTCCTGCGGCGGGCTCCGAAGGGTCGAGCTCGTGTGTTATTTCCAACGATGAACTGGGGCTGAAGCGCGGTACGAATTCGAACTTGTTCCGCCCGAAGGCGGCGTTCCTCGATCCCGAGCTCACGTTTACGCTGCCGCCGTATCAAACGGCTGCTGGCGTGACCGACATGATCGCGCATGTGTGCGAGCGCTATTTCAGCGGCACGGGTTCGTCGAGCCTCACCGACAACATCGGCACGGGCATTATTCGCTCTCTTATCGACGAGGCCCCGGTGGCTCTTGCCGAGCCCGAGAATTACGAGGCTCGCGCGAACATTATGTGGGCGGGCACGCTCGCTCATAACGACATCGCGGGATGCGGCCTCTCGACGACGCCGACGAGCCGTGCTGGCGGTTGGGAAAGCCATGCGCTTGAGCACGAACTTTCTGCGTTCGACACTTCTATCACGCACGGTGCCGGTTTGGCGGTGGTCATGCCTGCGTGGATGCGCTTTGTATGGCGAGAAAACCCAGCTCGCTTCCTGAAGTTCGCGCTGCAGGTATTCGACATTGAGCCCATCGATGAAACCGATGAAGCAATTGAAGATGCCGTGACGGCTGCGATCGACGAGCTGCAGGCGTTCTTCGTTGATTTGGGCATGCCGCGCACGCTCGGCGAGTTCGGTATCGCTCCCGAAGATGTGGACAAACTGCTGCCGACGCTCAAGGCCAACAAGGGCGAAGTGTTCGGTGGCTTTAAGAAGCTTACGCTGGAAGACGCGAAGGCGATTTATCTTTCGGCATTCTAGAGGATAAAAAATCGTACAGAAGTTCGAAACCGCCCGCCTATGCAGTACAATAGGCGGGCGGCGCTTCACTTGCCGGGCGGCGCCTCTGAAAGGAGGTGGTCCCGATGGATACTCAAACGGTTATCGCCATTTGCGCAGTAATGTCAGTTGTTATCGGAGTCGTCGACCTCGTCACCCGCGACAAGTGATCTTCATTGGAAAGGAATAAGCCGGGTGCCCACCAAAGCTAACCCGGCTTAGAACTCAAACGATGTCGCCCGGCTTCGCGGGGCACCGTGCTTGCATCTTAGCATGATTCTTGTTTCGAAGGAATGTTCGCTGTGTCTTCTGTGCGAAAAACCATGCTGCGCGCTGCGGGGTTCAACGTCGAAGTCACGCGCAAGCAGCAGAAGCATATGTATGTGCGCCTCAAGCCTTGCGCTGGGGGTGTTAATGCGACGGGCGGCTCGCCTGACGCTCTCTTTCGCGTATGTGTGAGTGCGCCGCTGCGTTATTCCGACGCTCGAATCGCGCGCTTTATCGAAGAACGTGCATCGTGGATTCGCGAGCATGCGGCAAAAATGCAGGTGAGGGAACGCGATCGCGAAATCAACGGAGCGTCGGCTTCACCAACGCAGGAAGAGCTTGCCCAGTGGCGTGCCGTGGTAGCTGCGTTCGTGCCGGCGCTCATAGAGAAATGGGCGCCGATTATTGGCGTTTCACCTGGTAAATTAGCATATCGAAACATGGTGAGCCGCTGGGGCAGCTGCAATGTGAAAACGGGGCGCATCTGTATAAACGTGCAGCTCGCCGCCCAGCCTCCCGAGTGTTTGGAATACGTTGTGGTGCATGAGCTGTGCCACCTGAGGGAAGCAAACCACGGCCCGCGTTTCCACGCGCTGCTTGATGCGTATTTGCCCCATTGGCGCGATGCCGAGCGAAAACTGCGCGGCGCGATTCGGCGATAGGGAAGGCACCTTGCGCAAAAACGCGCGAAGTGCGTAGCTTAAATTCGAAAGCGCGGCAGCATCGACGTTTTCTCGAATGCGCGACCAGGCATTACGCAAATGATACAGCGGCAATTTTCTTCAAGGGTACGCACTTCGCGCACCTTCGCGCACGAGGGGCTTTCACGCGGGCCGAGCATGCCTTCCCGCAGGCTGGTAAAGTCCCTCGCGCCTCCTCGAAGTCGTCGCATGAATGTTTCGGCTCTTCTTATGGCCTGCGCATGGGTGCGCTACAATACAAAAGTTTGAAAAACCCCAAGGCTCGGCGGCGTCATTGGCTGCGCGGGCGAGAAGGAGCATGCATGTCCAAGCCGTCATTCTTTATTACCACGCCCATTTATTACGTAAACGCGGCGCCTCATTTGGGAACCGCATATTCGACCATCTTGGCTGATGTTCAGGCGCGCTATCGTCGCGCGATGGGCTACGACGTCAAATTCCTTACCGGTATGGATGAGCATGGCGAAAAGGTTGCCGAGGCTGCCGAGCAACACGGCTTCGATTCGCCCCAGGCATGGTGCGACAGCCAGGCGCCTCTGTTCCAGGACCTGTGGAAGACGCTCGAGATTTCCAATGACGACTTCATTCGCACGACCGAGCCGCGCCAGCACCATGCGGTTCAGTATCTTTGGGAGCGCATGCAGGAATCGGGCTACCTGTACAAGGGCAGCTACGATGGCTGGTATTGCGTGCCCGACGAGACCTACTACACCGACAACCAGGTGAAGAAGGGCGACGAGGAGTATGGCTCGGTGGGCCAGCATCTGTGCCCCGATTGCCATCGTCCGCTCGAGCGCGTGCAGGAAGAGTCGTACTTCTTCAAGCTTTCTGCGTTCCAAGATAAGCTGCTTGCGCTCTACGACGAGCATCCTGAATTTGTGCAGCCCGATTTCCGCATGAACGAGGTGCGCAGCTTCGTCGAAGGCGGCCTGAACGATCTTTCCGTGAGCCGCACGAGCTTCGATTGGGGCGTTCCCGTGCCGTTCGATGACGGCCACGTGACCTACGTGTGGTTCGACGCGCTGCTGAATTACATGACGGCTGTGGGCTATGGCCTCGACGACGATGCTTCCAAGGCTGAGTTCGCTTTCCGTTGGCCCGCGCAGTACCACATTGTGGGCAAGGACATCATCCGCTTCCATTGCGTTATTTGGCCGGCCATGCTCATGGCCATTGGCGAGTCGCTGCCCGAGCACGTGTTCGCGCACGGCTTCCTTACGGTGCGCAATTCCGAGACCGGCAAGGCTGAAAAGATGTCGAAGAGCCGCGGTAACGCCATTGCTCCGCAAGACGTCATCGACCTTTTGGGCGTTGAGGGCTATCGCTACTACTTCATGACCGACGTGGTTCCTGGTACCGACGGCGCTATTTCGTTTGAGCGCATGGAGCAGGTATACAACGCCGATTTGGCTAACAGCTGGGGCAACCTGATTTCCCGCTCTCTGAACATGAGCGCGAAGTACTTCGACGGTTGCGCTCCCGCGAAGCCTGCCAGCGCCGATGCGTTCGACAATCCGCTCGCGAAAATCGCTGACGGCCTGGTCGATCGTTATGCCGCCGCGATGGATGCGCTCGACTATGGTGCGGGCAAAGATGTTGCCATGGAACTTATTCATGCCGCGAACCACTACATCGAAGACTCCGAGCCGTGGGCGCTTGCCAAGGACGAGGCAAAGGCCGACCAGCTCGCGTTCGTGATTTACAACCTGCTCGAGGCTATTCGCATTTCCGCGCACCTGCTCGAGCCGTTCATGCCCACCACGAGCGCCGAGGCGTTGCGTCGCATTTCGTGTGAGGCCGAGGCTGGCAGCGACAACCTGGCTGAAGCTTGCGTATGGGGCGGCTTGGCCGGTGGCGTGCCGGTCGAGAAGGGCGATGCCCTGTTCCCGCGCCTGCAGAAGAACGACTAATCGTTTCTGAGAATCGCAGAAAGCCCGGTATCGCATGGCGCGTGCCGGGCTTTTTTGAAAAAGAAGGAAGTTCGGTTATTAAGGTTCGTATCGTGGAATCAGAAACACCAATGAACGTGGGAATCGATCCCGAAGGGGACGCCGGTTATTTGTTGTATGGCGATGCGCTGTTTCGCAAGCATCGCAAAAAGGGGTGGGCCTATGTGGGTTCGCCGGTGCCTGCGCTCGAGGCGCCCGTGGCCGATACGCATGCGCACCTTGCCATGCTGTCGCATCCGGCGCTCTCGCTTGCGCGTTGCGCTGTGGTGGGCGTCGATTTCATATGCGCGATGTGCGACCCGGCCGAGGGCGATGAATGCGAACGCACATATCGCGACCTGGACATATGGCGCGCCGAGGCGTTGCGCTTGCTGCCCGAGGTATTCGAGGCCACGCGTCGCAACGTGACGGCCGAGCGCGAGTCGCTCGAAGCACAGGCCCATGCCGCTGGCAAGAAGCATGCGGGCCAAGCGGCCGAGGCGGCGGCGTTGCTGGAGTCGGCGGCTGTTGATGAGCGCGCATGCAATTTGTGCTGGGGCGCCGAGCCGGCTATACCGCACATGCGCATCGCGTGCGGAGTTCATCCGCATGTCGCAAGCCAGTGGGATGCCGATATGGAAGCGGCCTTGCTTGAGCGCTTGGCCGATCCACGTACCGTCGCCTTGGGCGAGGTCGGGCTCGACTACCACTATGATTTGTCTCCACGCGATGTTCAACAGAACGTATTTCGTCGCCAGGTGCAGCTGGCCCATGTTGCGGGCTTGCCACTCGTGCTTCATGTGAGGGATGCGCACGAAGACGCATTCCGCATTCTTGAAGAAGAAGGCTGGCCTGAAGCCGGCACGTTGCTGCATTGTTGCAGCGTGGGCCCCGACGAGCTTGCGCGCTGGGTCGAGCGTGGGGCGCATGTGGCATTCGGCGGGGCGGTTACCTTCCAGCGAAGCGACGATTTGCGTGCGTCGTCTGCGATGGTTCCGGCCGAACGCCTGCTTACCGAAACCGATGCGCCCTATATGGCCCCTGTGCCGTTTCGCGGCATCGAGTGCGGGCCTGAATTCACGATTTTCACCGCAGAGCGCATCGCCGAAGTTCGGGGGGTCGCCCCAGGCGAGGCTCGCCGCGCATTGCTGCAGCAGATGCACGATGCGGGTGTGGCGTTTTTGAATCGTGAGCCCACGGAATGGCAGCGTGCGCATGCCGATATGGCGAGGGACGCACGATGAGCGCCGCGCAGGGTTCTTATGAGCTGGTGCTCTGTGGCTCGCCGCGCAAAAACGGCGTGTCGTCGCGTTATGCTGCGCAGCTGACCGCTGAACTCGAAGCGAAGGGCGTCGTTATTGAGCATTGGAATGTGGCCGACCATGCTGTGAGCGGTTGTATCGGTTGCGAAGGGTGCCGCCGCGCGCTGCAATGTGTCGAATGCTCAGGGCATTTGGCACATTGCGTGATTCATGACGACATGGATGGGCTGTATGCGTTGCTCGATGGCGCGGCAGCGGTTCATGTGGTGGCACCTGTGTATTTCTCGGGGCCAACGGCGCAGTTCAAGGCCGTTTTGGACCGACTTCAGCCATACTGGGAGAAACGGCGTGGGCCGAATAGGCAGCCAGGTGCTGCCGATGCGCCAAAGCGCCCCGTTACGTTGTACGTGATAGGTTCGGGCGGCGATCCCTATGGGTTTGCCGCTCTGGAAAGTTGCGTGCGCTCGTCATTCGGGGCCGCAGGTTGGCGCGTTGGAGAAGTGGTCGACCGCATTGGCTGGGGCCAGCCAGAGGCGGAATCGCAGAAAGAAACGTTTGGTTCGTAGCCCATGGGCATGATTTGTGGGGCGTGCCCGCCTTCGGGAGTTCAAGGTCCGTGGGAGCGCATGGCCCGGTGAGCCGTGAGGCGCAAACGTGCCAATTAAAAGCAATGGGGACAAAGAAAAGGAAATCCTATGGCAATCGCATCGCATTTGGCATCGGTTGGAGCGACGCGCGACGTGCTTTCGCGCCACGGTTTGGCCACGAAACATTCGCTCGGACAGAACTTTCTGGTGAACGATGCCGTTATCGCGAACATTTGCAAGCTTTCCGAGGTGTGCGAAGAAGACAACGTGCTCGAGGTGGGCCCGGGCATTGGCACGCTGACCGTGGCGCTTTTGCCTCGCGCGAAGCACGTGCTCTCCATTGAGCGCGACCCCGATTTGCCTGCCGTACTTGACGAGACGTGCGACGATTTCGACAATTTCACGCTCATCGGCAAAGACGCCTTGCGTCTGAATGACAACGATTTGATCGCCGCATTTGGCAAGCAGGCAGTCGAGGCTAGTGAGGCTCCCAATAAGTTCATTTCGAATTTGCCCTATGCCGTGGCGGCGACGCTCGTGCTCGATTATTTCCAGCGAATTCCCAGCCTGCAGAGCGCCACGGTTATGGTGCAAAGCGAAGTGGCCGATCGCATGAAGGCCGTTGTGGGCACGAAAGATTATGCTGCGTATTCGGTGAAGCTGCAGCTTATCGCAAAGGCTACGGGCCGCTTCCAAGTTTCGCCGGGCAATTTCTTCCCGCCGCCGCGCGTGACGAGCTCGGTTATTCGTCTTGACCGCCGCAACGACTTGGGCTTGTCTGCTGAGGAAATCGCGAATGCGAGCATGGCGGCCGACGCAGCGTTTTTCACGCGTCGAAAGACTATCTCGAATTCGATGAAGGGCTATTTCTCGAGCCGTGGCGAGCAGGGCAAGGCCATCGCTGCGAAGCTTCCTGAAATTCTTGCCGAAGCCGGCATCGACGCGAAGCGACGCGGCGAAACGCTCGAGCTGTCGGAATTCGTGGAGCTTGGCCGCGTGCTTGCGAAGGAGAAGACCGAAGAATAAAACGATACGTGCCGCCGCATGGTGCAAAAGCAACGGCATCTCAATGATAAATAGGCATCTACCTGCAGATTCTATGAATTCTTCCATTCCGTGGTATTATGCTCCCTTGCGTGTAATAAGTGCGCTGTATGTCGGCGCCGTACTATATATGAAAAGGAATCCACCGAATGGAACTTGAAAAGCAGGCAAATCTTGTCGGCGATATTCGTGCTGAGCTTATGGATCGTATCAATACCCGCCTGAAGGTTCGCGCGAATATGGGTCGCTCGAAAATCGTCGAATGCGAAGGTACGCTCATGCAGGCGCACCCCGCTTTGTTCGTCGTCGAGGTCGACCGCAAGCGTGGCCGCAAGGCTCGCCAGTCGTACCAGTATGTCGACATTCTTACCGGCATGGTCGAACTGTTCGACGCCGAAACGAAAGAGCCCATCTTCGGCAAGTTCATGGACGATGAAACCGAAGAGAATGCCGCGACTTCGGCCCTTGAGATGCTTCTGAGCGACGACCTTGAGGACGATGGCGACGACGATTTGTAAGCGGTTTCGTCGTCGATGCCGCCCAGGCCAGCACGTAATTTTCCCAAAGATGAAATTAAGTGTTGACACCTGAGCGACAAACGTGCAAAATACTTGCTTGCGCACAAGCGCGTCTTACGTGGGGATGTAGCTCAGCTGGGAGAGCATCACGTTCGCAACGTGGGGGTCGTGGGTTCGAATCCCATCATCTCCACCACGTAGTTTCAAAGGCCGTTCTTACGAACGGCCTTTTTATTTGCCGCTGCGCAGGCCTTATTTGACCTGTTTTTTGACTGGGCCTTGCTGCTTAGCCTAGCCTTCCTTACTTTCGAGCTGAAGGATTCGGTTCGATAAAGTCGAGCGAGCTTTCCCTTCCCCTAGCACCTGCTGGGCAAAATCCTTCCTGCTTCGTCGATTGCATGTCCTCGACAGGCGTCGAGCAGTTCGTTGGCCCAGAAGGGGGCCTCGACGAGTGGTTCGTCATCGAGGGCGATAACCTGCAGCGTGTATTTGTGGTCGCGGTCGGGCGGGCAGGGGCCAACATATCCCACGCCTCGCTCGGGCTCGCTTTTCGCGGCGGAGTTATATCCCTGCACAAGGCGAGAGTGCTCGTTGCGGCTCAAATCGTCGGGAAACTCGATATCTCCCTCGAAGTCGCCATTTACGTAGGCGCACCAGTGAATCCATGGGAAGCCACATACGGGCACGCTGTCCCAGTCGATGAAAAAAACGGCGAGTGCGCGCGTGCCATAAGGAACGTCCTCGACGGTAAAGGGAAACGAGCGGCGGCAGCTCCAGTCATAGCAGTCTTCGGGCGCTGCGTATTTTCCGTAAGCATCGGGCAAATATCCTCGGTCGAGTTCCATTTGGATTCTCATGGCGACTCCTTCCGCTCGACAACGCGCTGTGCGCGCTGCGTATCGCTCGGTCTATGGCTCAATCATACCTTGCATGGCGCTTGCGTGCGGACAAATCTTTGCGAACCTTCGGGCTTTCGGCTTTTCGCGAGCTTGCCTGTGCGATTCGCGGTCTGCTTGCGCAGCTTCCCTTTGCGTCACGGTATGATGATTCGAATTCGAGGGAAAGGTGGCGCGTATGCGCATTCTGAATATCTCGGCGCAAAAGCCCGATTCGACGGGAAGCGGCGTGTATCTGGCGGAAATGGTGCGTTGCGAGCTTTCGGCCGGCCATGCAGCCGCCGTGGTCGCCGGCGTCGATGCGTCCGATGAACCAACGCTGCCTGAGGGCGCTGAGCCGTATTTCGTGCACTTCAACACCGAGACGCTGCCGTTCAATGTGTGCGGCATGTCCGATGTGATGCCGTATTTCGGGGCGAAATCGATCGGACCGCCCCTCTCAGCCAGTGTCAATCACGCAGTCGTACCGCAGATACTCCTGTGGGGTTTCTGGGCCATCGCGTATGCGGTGGCCCTTTTCGCATCGGCAAAGCGCTCCCGCATAAAACCCTCCGCTTGCAGGGTTGTAGCTTCCGTTTGCGCCCCCCGCGCGCTACACTTGCGCTATACGCAGCAACGCTTCGTTCGACGACGGATTCTGCCCCGTCGTCATTCTGCACCCGAAGCGCATGCCCCATATGCCTCGAAGGCGAGGCAACGCTCGCGCACCTGCAGCGCGTCCGCCATTCTGCACCGTCGCCCGACGTTTCTTTTTTGCGCCCATATTCCTTGTGGGCTGGCGATTCGTCGCGTGATAGTTATTGGAAACCGAGCGCGAAGGGCGCATGTGCGCACGGCCCCAGGGGTGGGATGCCGCCTTCGCACGAAGGGGGAATCGAACATGGCAGACAATCGTGAAATGTGGCAAAGCCTCGGCATGGACCTGGAAACCCATGACCAGCTGTGCGCCGTGCGCTCGCCCGCGTCTTCGATGCCACGAAAGCCGAAAACTGCATTCCCATTTCTGGCAAAGATCGCCTGCTCATGACCCAGATCGCCTTCTTCGACGACCCCGCCCGCTGCGCGCAGAAGGCCAACGAGCTCGCTGACGAGCTCGAGCAGCGCATCGCCGACGGCGTGAGCGTATTCCCCGAGGACACGAAGCGCATCCTTATTACTGGCACGCCCATGGCCATTCCGTACATGAAGCTCGAGACCGATTATTCGCAAAGCGATGCGGGGCAGCTTGAAACGCGCATTGCCGCGTTCATCGAAATGCTGTAAATCTCAATCGAGGAGACGAAGGGAGCGCCCGTGATTTACTTGGACAATGCGGCCACGACGATGATGAAGCCTGAATGCGTGGTGCGCGCCGTGGCTGATGCCATGACGTCGTTCGGAGGCGTGGGTCGCGGCGTGCATCCGGCGTCAATCGCGGCGGGTATGGCGGTATATCACGCCCGCGCGGCGGTGGCGAATTTGCTCGGTGCGCCGGGTGCTTCGAGCGTGGCGTTCACGAACAATGCCACCATGGCGCTCAATATCGCCATCGATGGCTTGCTCGCTCCGGGCCAGAGGGCGCTCACCACGGCTGCATCGCACAATTCGGTGCTGCGTCCGTTGTTCCGCCTGCGCGATACGGCTGACTGCTCGGTTGACATCGCGCCTATCGCCGCCGACGGCTCGCTTGATTTCGAGGTGTATGCCGAACTGCTCAAGCGCAAGCCTGCGCTGGTTGCGGTTACGCATGCCTCGAACCTTACGGGCGATGTGTACGATGTGGCGCGCATGTGCGCCATGGCTCATGAGGTGGGTGCGAAATTCGTGCTCGATGCCGCGCAGACAGCTGGATCGTATCCGCTGAGCATGGCTGAAATCGGCGCCGACGTGGTGTGCTTTACGGGCCATAAAAGCCTGCTGGGTCCGCAAGGGACCGGTGGCTTGTGCGTGGCCTGCGGAACCGAAATCGCCCCGCTTCTTGAAGGAGGCTCGGGCACGCACAGCTATGACGAGCGCCACCCGCTTTTCATGCCCGAGCGCCTCGAAGCGGGTACGCTGAACGCGCATGGCGTGGCGGGCTTGGCCGCGGGTATTGGCTACATCGAGGGAACGCTTGGTGGGCCCTCCGGCGTGCACGAGCATGCGGGTGCGCTTGCGCAGCGCTTCGCCGACGCCGTGTCGGGCATTTGCGGCGTGAAGGTGTATGGCCGAAGCGATGCGTGCGATCGCGGCTCTATCGTGGCATTGAATATCGCCGATGTCGATTCGGCCGAGGTGGCCGACCGGTTGGCAAGCGATTTCGACATCTGCGTGCGTGCGGGTGCCCATTGCGCCCCGCTTATGCATAAAGCGCTTGGAACTCAGAGCCAAGGCGCGGTTCGTTTCAGCTTTGCGGCGGCGAATACCGTAGCCGACGCCGATGCGGCGGCCGAGGCTGTGCGCGAAATCTCCCACGCCGTTGGCCAGGGGTGTTAGCGGTGCTTCAGGCGAAAGACGCATGCTACGTGCTCGTTCGCACGAGCACCGAAGGCTTTGATTTGTATCAGCGCCTCGTTGATGCTGGCGTTCCGGCGCGCGTGGCGCCTGCCCCGCACGGCATGCAGGCGTGTTGCGGCACTTCGGTGCTTCTTGACCCCGAAGTGGTCGATGCGGCGCGGCCGGTCATTGAGGCCGCGCCGTACCCCATTGAGCGCATCGTGCGCGTCGCGGGCGCCATTAACCCTGCGCGCGACACGTATTGCTAGCGTTTGGCGGCCTTGCGACCTGCGACGTTGGACGCAGGCCCGTACTCGCGAATGGAAGATTGAGGTATATGCTGGCATAAGCCAGAACAACGAAGGAGGCATCCCATGGAAACTGTCAATGCATTCGGTCTTGCGTGCCCCAAGCCGCTCATGATGGCGAAGGCGAAGATTGACGAAGGCGCACGCGAGCTTTCCGTGCACGTTGACAACGAAATCGCAGTGAAGAACGTTTCGCGCTTGGCTGAAAAATACGGTCTCAACGTCGCTGTCGAGACCATCGAAGGCGGTTGGAGCGTGAACTTCTCGGAAGGCGAGGGAAACATTGCGGCAACCGCTGCTCCCGCTTCTACCGCTGCGCCTGCCTGCACGCCAGCAGGCTGCGGATATGCCGTGTTCATTGGCAAAGACCACGTGGGCGAAGGCGATCCCCAGCTTGGTTATAACCTCATGAAAATGGCCATTTACACGCTTTCGGAAAGCGAAGACGTGCCGGCGAGCGTGCTGTTCATGAACAGTGGCGTGAAGCTCGTGGCCGGCGATGAGCAGCAGATCATCGATTCGGTGAACAAGCTTATCGAGAAGGGCACCGAAGTTCTCGTATGCGGTACATGCCTCGACTTCTATGGCTTGAAAGAGCAGCTCAAGGTTGGCGAGGTGTCGAATATGTATGACATCCTGGGCCGTATGCAAGAAGCCGCCAAGACCATTACGCTGTAAGGGCGCGCCGTGTCACATACCTACGTTATGGCGTTTGAGTCGACGCATGCGGCTATGGCATCGGAGGCCGCTCTTGAAGCCGCGCATGCGCACGCGGCCATGATTCCGACCCCGCGCGCGATATCGGCGGGTTGCGGCATGTCGATGCGCTTCGATGCGGAAGACGATGCCGCAGCGGGCATGCTCGCACGGGTGTGCGTCGATGCCCGAGGCCTCTCGGCGCTGTATCGCGAGATGTCGAAAACGGAATTCGAGCTTCTCGAGAAGCTGTAAAACCTGCAAAGCAAAACGAGGAAGGGTGTGCCCTTCCTCGTTTTTTGTATACAGTGGGTTTCTGCGGCCAGCTAACAAGAAGCGCCGTTCGCAAGAACAGCGCAGTAAAGCTGGCGGAGATGCGTGTGAATCGAACACACCCGAGACGTTCTGCGCGCCCCGCAACGGCTTTGAAGGCCGCGAGGTCCACCAGGAACCTATTCATCTCCATATGTCGGTTGCTTCAACGGTCAAACCAAGCAAACATTCTACGCAATTTCGCGGGGGCCGACGAGAAAAGTTATGCGGTTGCGAAAAGCACGTAAGAGGGGGCCAAGAATCGATGCCGCTAAAGCGTTCGTAGGTCGCCATCGCGCTTCGTGATGCCCCTATCGTCGAGAGCTTCGAGCACGGGAATGGCGTACTTGCGCGAAACGCCCATGGCGTCTTTCAAATCGGTGGCCAGCGAGGGCCCCTTCGCTTCGATATAGGCACGCACGGCTTCGACAAGCTTGTTGAATACGGCGGCGTCGTAGTAGAGGTCGCGGTCGATTTTCACGGCGTGCCCCTGTTCTTCGAGGTCGCCGAGCGCGGCATAGGCTTCGCTCTTCGTGCAGTTGAGCGACGAGGTCACGCCATCGGCGAAGGGGGGCGTTAGCGTGCCTTCGAGAAGTGCGAATGCGGCATCGGCTCGCTCTTGGGCGCGCGCATGCGCGGCGGCCCCCGCGGCGGCATGGCTCAAAACGCCGTCCATGGATACGACGTCGCCTTTTTCAAGGGCGACAGCAAGAGCGGCGTCGAAGCGGGTGCCGTTGAGCGAAGGCAACGCCGCGTGGTTGAGCGCGGCTTTCGGCATGCCCAGCTCATTGGGCGATGTAGCGTGGAATTTCAGCAGCGTGCTCGTGATTTTCGAGGCGGCGCGCTGCAGGGTTTGTTTTGTAGCGAACAGGAGGTCGGCGTCGCTTCCCGCGGCGACGATATTTTTGCCGACAATGGTTTTCGCGATGCGTGCGGCTTCGGCTTCGCTCACGTCGAGGGCGCCTGCAATGTCGGCCACGGTGCGAATGGCATTGGGCTCTTCGATATATGCTTGAGCGGCGGCGGCCACATCGTCGCAAGCGAGGGAGGAAAGCACCGCCTTGTCGCTTTCGGAAAGAATGGAACGCCTGCGCGGATGGCCGGCGAGCACGCGCCCGCCGCCGATGACGCGCACAGGCGTTGCGGCGCGAATGACGAATCGGTCGCCGCGAAGCACGCACAAAGGCTCGTCGAGGCGTATCTGCGCTGTGGCCTGCTCGTTTTGCTTGAGTTTGGCGTGGCCATCCATGAACAGCACGCGCCCGAACACCTCTTTGGTGCCGTGGGCGACGCGCACCGTGGAGCCCGATTCGAGCGCGCTGCTTGCGTTCTCGCAGTCGAAATACGTGAGTTCGCAATCGAAGCGTTCGCTGGCGTTAGGGGCATCGAGCGCCGTGATGAAGTCGCCGGGGCGCACGTCGTCGCGGCTCACATCGGCGAGATTCATGGCTACGCGATGGCCCGAAAACGCGGCATCGACGCCTTCGCCATGAATTTGCACCGAGCGCACGCGCGTTTTTTTGCCGCTTGGCAGCACGCGCACGGTGTCTCCGGGTGCGACGGTGCCGCTCCACAGGCTGCCCGTAACAACGGTGCCCGCGCCCTTTACGGTAAACGATCGGTCGATGGGCATGCGCAAAAAGCCCCCGTGGTGGGCGTGCTGCTGCTTCGATACGATATTCGCGAGCGCGGCTTTCAACTCGCCAAGGCCGCGGCCTTCGCGCGCGGCAACGGGAATGATTTCCGCTTCGGCATAGGGGCCGCAGGCGAGCGCTGCATGAATTTCCCCGCTCATGAATTCGACCCATTCCTCGTCAACCATGTCGCATTTGGTGAGCGCTACGACGATTTGCGGTACCGAGAGCAGGCGCAGCACGGCGAGGTGTTCGCGCGTTTGGGGCATGATGCCATCGTCAGCCGCCACGACTAAAATGGCGGCATCGATGCCCGTGGCTCCGGCGATCATCTGGCGCACGAACTTCTCGTGGCCGGGCACGTCGACGATGCCGACGGAAGCGTCGCCTGGCAAGTCGAGTCGAGCAAATCCCAGCTCAATGGTGATGCCGCGACGCTTTTCTTCTACCAAGCGGTCGGGGTCGGTGCCGGTGAGTGCTTGTACGAGCGTCGATTTGCCGTGGTCGATGTGGGCAATGATGGAAAAGTTGCGAATATGAGATTGGTCAAACATATAAAGTAACCTCCTTGGGGAAGTGTCAGATTTCGTAGGGGTGGACGACTCTGTCCGCCCGCAAGAAAGCTATTCCGTTAACGTCAGGGTGGACAGAGTCGTCCGCCCCTACAAGCCGTTTAACGAACATGCATGAATGGCGGTTACACCACTCTGCAGATCAAATTCACCGTTTTCCCGCCAGCTCGTCCACGTTGTGGACTACCTGCGCGGTGCTCTGGCCCAGACCGGGCGCGGCGGTCAGGTCGTCGGAGTTCAGCTCCGGCAGCTTCTCCGCCTCGGCCAGTGCCCGCAGATAGGACGCCCGGCTGCGCAGCATGGCGGCGTCCACCACACCGGCGTCAAAATCCACCGCGTCGGTGGCAAAAAAGTCCTCGTTGCCGCCGCCCCGCCGGTAGAAGTGCCGCAGCAGCGTGTACAGCGCCGTGCTGAGATAGTCTCCGGCGGCGGTGATGGCCGTCCGGTCGCCGCATTTGCCCAGCAGGTCGAACAGCACGCCGGTGGTATTCACCACCAGCTTTTTTTGCAGCGTGGCCAGAATGCTGCCCTTCAGCGTGCCCTTTTCATCGCTGGCATCGTACAGCTCCGCCGCTTCGATGATGCTGCCGTCCCGGCTGGCGGTGCGGCCCAGCAGATAGTCTGCCGACACGTGGTAGAAGTCGCACACCCGCGTCACAAAGGCCAGTCCCGGCTCGCGGATGCCGTTTTCGTAGTGGCTCAGCAGGGCCTGTGAAATACCCAGCGCGGCAGCGGCCTTGCGCTGGGAGATACCCGCTTCCTGCCGCAGCAGGGACAGGGTACGGGAAAAATCAGTTGCCATGTTACTCTCTCACCCAGTTTCTATTCTTCTCTCATTGAATACAGCTTGTAAATTATACATGCTGTTATACCGTTTGTAAAGGGGAAAACGCGAAAAAAGGAAGTCCCGCAGGGAAAAACGGGACTTCCTTTGCGCAGATAAGCTTACCGCAGCTCCTGGGCCAGTGCGTCCAGCTGGGCGGGAGTCTCCTCCGTCATGGCGGAGCGGATGGTGACGGTGCTGCCCAGAGTCACGTTCTTGCAGCCCTCCAGCAGCTTCTTCATCTCCTTGGCGGCGGCAGGCGCCCAAGAGCCGTTCTCGATAAACGCCACCTGACGGTTCTGGTAGTTCCGCTCGGTCAGGTGCTCAATAAACTCCCGCATGGCCGGGAACAGGAAGCCGTTATAGGTGGGCGCGGCCAGCACCAGCTTGCCGTAGCGGAAGGCATCCTCCACCGCCTCGGCCCAGTCCTCTCGCTGCACGCAGGTAAGCACCACCTTGGGGCAGCCTTGCTCCTTCAGCTTCTCCGCCAGCAGCTGCGCCGCCTTCTCCGTGTTGCCGTACACGGAGGCGTAGGCGATCATGACGCCCTCGCTCTCCACATCGTAGCGGGACCAGATATCGTACAGCCGCAGGGCTTCCGCCAGCTCCTCGCCGGTCAGCACCGGGCCGTGGAGGGGACACACAGTTTGAATGTCCACCGCGGCGGCTTTTTTCAACAGCGCCTGCACCTGTGCGCCAAACTTGCCCACGATGCCGAAGTAGTAGCGCCGCGCCTCACAGGCCCAGCCCTCGGGATCCTCCACATCCAGTGCGCCGAACTTGCCCAGTCCGTCGGCGGAGAACAGCACCTTGTCCGTGCAGTCATAGGTGACGATGACCTCCGGCCAGTGCACCATGGGGGCGGTCAGGAAGGTCAGGGTGTGGCGGCCCAGCGCCAGCGTATCACCCTCGCCCACCACCAGACGGCGGTCGGCGTAGTCGCTGCCGTAGAACTGCTTCATCATGCGGAAAGCCGCCTGAGAGGCCACCACTGTGACGGCGGGATAGGCGTCCATAAAGGCCGCAATGTTGGCGGAATGATCCGGCTCCATATGCTGCACCACCAAATAGTCCGGCGTGCGGCCTGCCAGCGCCGCCGTCAGGTTGGCCAGCCACTCCTTGCCGAAGTGGGCGTCCACCGTGTCCATGACGGCGATCTTCTCGTCCAGAATGACGTAGGAGTTGTAGGCCATGCCCAGCGGCACGTCGTACTGCCCCTCAAACAGCGTCACCTGATGGTCGTTGACGCCGATATAGCGGATATCGTTGCTGATAAACATTGAAGAACCTCCTTTTCAATAAGGGAAAAGGCGCCCGGCAGCAAGGCCGCCGGGCGTCCATGGGAATACGGTGTTTGTTACGCCTCGGTGGGACGGGGACGGCGATACTCCTGTGCCTTCTCCTCGCCGCGCAGGACACGCAGTGCGCCCTGTGCCAGCGCCAGCAGCTCGTCCTCGCCGGGATAGACGGTGATGGGAGCGATCCAGTCCACCATGGCGCTGATGGCGTTCACGGTCTCCTTGCCGTAGGCGATGCCGCCGGTCAGGATGATCTGATCCACCTTGCCCTTCATGACAACGGCCATGGCGCCCACTTCCTTAGCGATCTGATAGTGGAAGGCCTCCACCACGCCGGCGATCTTCTTGTCGTGCTCGGCCTCGGCCAGCAGATAGCGCATGTCGTTGGAGCCGGTGTAGGCCACCAGACCGCCGCGGCCGGACAGCATGCGGTTCAGCTCAGTCTCGGTATACTTGCCGGAGCAGCACAGCTTCACCAGCTGGCCGGTGGGCAGGGAGCCGGAGCGCTCGGGAGAGAAGGGGCCGTCGCCGTCCAGGGCGTTCTGGGTGTCGATGACGCTGCCGTGGCAGTGGGCGCCCACGGAGACGCCGCCGCCCAGATGGCAGACGATCAGGTTCAGATCCTCGTAGTTCTTGCCGTGCTCCTTGGCGAAGCGCTTGGCCACGGCCTTCTGGTTCAGGGCGTGGAAAATGCTGACGCGCTGGAACAGGGGATGACCGGCATAGCGGGCCACGTCAGCCAACTCGTCCACCACCACGGGGTCAACAATGTAGGAGGGGATGCCCAGAGAATCGCCGATCTCGCGGGCGATGATGCCGCCCAGATTGGAGGCATGCTGGCCCTGCACGCCGATGGTGCAGTCGTTCACCAGATTGTCGTTGACAGCGTAGGTGCCGCCGCGGATGGGACGCAGCAGACCGCCGCGGCCGGAAACGGCAGACAGGGTGTTGATATCGAAATTTTCCTCCCGCAGCGCCTTCAGCACCAGCTGGCAGCGCCAGTCCTTCTGGGCGGGGATGGAGTTGAACTGGGCGATATCCTCGGCGCTGTGACGCAGGGTCTTGTCAAACAGCAGAGTCTCGTCCTCATAGACACCGATCTTGGTGGAAGTGGAACCGGGATTGATAACAAGGATCTTGAAAGACATTTTTTGTTCCTCCTAAGTATGGTAATTCGCCACCATAAAAAATTTCCAACCCATATTATACAAAACTTTCTTCCCGCTGTAAAGCGTGAATTTACACAGAAAACCGCCGTAACGGTTGACAAACTCTACATTTTAGAGTATGATGCTTAAAAATATGCAAAATGGCGATGAATGAGAGAGTAACCGGTCAAAGCCGCCGAAAGAGAGCCCGGAAAGGTGAAAGCGGGCGCGGGGGAAGCCGGTGAACATGGCTCAGGAGCCGTCCGGCCGAGCGAAAACCGTCAGGCCGGAACGGGAGCGCCCGTTACCGCGCGGGAGTGTGTCGGCACTCCGTGAGGCTTTGGCCGTAAGGCCGGGGCGAAGCAAGGTGGTACCGCGATTTGTTCAAGTCGCCCTTAGCATAACGCTAAGGGCGTTTTTTGTTTGTATATCCCCGGAAAAAGCAGGAAAACTAATATTTTAAGCCGTCCTTCCATTCGGGGCGGCGGAAAAGGAGAGATATCCCCATGGAAAAGAAAAAGTTCTATATCACCACACCGATTTACTACCCCTCGGACAAGCTCCACATCGGCCACAGCTACTGCACCGTGGCCACCGACGCCATCGCCCGCTATAAGCGTTTGCAGGGCTACGACGTGATGTTCCTGACCGGCACCGACGAGCACGGCCAGAAGATCGAGACCAAGGCCCAGGAAGCCGGCATGCCCCCCCAGGCCTTCGTGGACCGCATCGTGGACGGCCCGCGGGGCGTCCGTGATCTGTGGAAGCTGATGAACATCTCCAACGACCGCTTCATCCGCACGACGGACGATTATCATGTCGAGGCCGTGCAGCGCATCTTCAAGAAGATGTACGACAAGGGCGATATCTATAAGGGCAAGTATTCCGGCATGTACTGCACGCCGTGCGAGAGCTTCTGGACCGAGAGCCAGCTCGTAAACGGCCGCTGCCCCGACTGCGGCGGCGAGGTCAAGTACGCCGAGGAGGAAGCCTACTTCTTCCGTCTGAGCAAGTATGCCGACCGCGTTCGCTCGCTTCTGACCGGCGGCGAGTTTCTCGAGCCCGCGAGCCGCGTGAACGAGATGGTCCATAACTTCATCGACTGCGAGGGCGGGCTGCAGGATCTCTGCGTCTCCCGCACGAGCTTTACCTGGGGCGTGCCCGTGGACTTTGACCCCGGCCACGTCGTATACGTCTGGATCGACGCGCTCTTCAACTACGCGACCGCGCTCGGCTACGAGAACGACAAGTACCACGATTTCGATAAATACTGGCCCGCGGACGTACACATCGTCGGCAAGGAGATCGTCCGCTTCCACTCGATCATCTGGCCCGCGATGCTTATGAGCGTGGGTCTGCCGCTGCCGAAGAAGGTATACGGCCACGGCTGGCTCATCATGGACGGCGGCAAAATGTCCAAGAGCAAGGGCAACGTTGTCGATCCCTACATGCTCGCCGAGCGCTACGGCGTGGACGCGCTGCGCTTCTTCCTGCTGCGCAGCTTCCCCTTCGGCTCGGACGGCAACTTCTCCAACGAGCTTCTGATCTCCACCATCAACACCGATCTTGCAAACGATCTCGGCAACCTTCTCTCCCGCACGACGGCCATGGCCGGCAAATACTTCGGCGGCACACTGCCGGAGACGCAGGAGGAAGGCGTCGAGGACGCGGAGCTTCTCTGGATGCTCGGCGAGCTTCGCGGCAAGTACGCCGTGCAGATGGAGAAATTCCAGATGCAGAACGCTCTCGCGGAGGTGTTCCGCGTGATCGCCCGCGCCAACAAGTACATCGACGAGACCGCCCCCTGGGTGCTCGCGAAGGACGAAGCAAAGAAGCCGCGTCTCGCGCGCGTACTTTATAACCTTCTGGAAACGCTGCGCGTGTGCGGCACGCTCCTCAAGCCCTTCATGCCTGAGAGCATGGAGAAGCTCGCCGCGCAGATCGGCGCGGACGAAGCCGCCATGAGCTGGGAAGCCGCGGAGAAGTACGGCGTTCTCCCCGCCGCGGTGTCCGTCACGAAAGGCGAAAACCTCTTCCCGCGCATCGATATGGAAAAGGAACTCGCTGCGCTCGAAGCGCTCAAGGCGCCGAAGGAGGACCCCATCGAGCCGTTCAAGCCGAACGTGGTGTTCGACGATTTTGAAAAGTGCGACTTCCGCGTCTGCCGCGTGCTCAAGTGCGAGGCGGTGAAAAAGTCGCAGAAGCTGCTGCGCTTTGAGCTGGACGACGGCTCGGGCACAACGCGCCAGATCCTCTCCGGCATTGCCATGCACTATAAGCCGGAAGAGCTCGTCGGCAAGACGGTCGCCGCGATCGTCAACCTGCCGCCGCGCAAGATGATGGGGCTCGAGTCCTGCGGTATGCTGCTCTCCGCCGTGCGCATGGTGAACGGCAAGGAAGAGCTGCATCTCGTCATGCTTGATAACAGCATCCCTGTCGGCAGCGTGCTCTGCTGAAAAAAGGCTCCATCACGATGGAGCCTTTTTCGGAGAAAGATAGGAAGAATTCCTCCGGCGGCGGATGAGGGGCTTTGATGGAGCATTTTGAAACCATAGAGGGGCATCCGATGGACGATTATTTGAGCATACAGAAGATATGGCAGGACACGGATTTCGCCGAATTTGAAATTACAGGTTCTTCGCCGGTCATCACCGCGAAAACAGCCGTATACATGACGGATTCCCTGATCGACGAGCTGTTCCGCCAAATAACGCGATTTTTGAGCGGCGAGGTCGAAGAATGCCGCTGGGCGAACAAGGAAAGGGGCGACAACTCCACCGCCTGTTTGTCCCTGCGCTTTCTGCGAAAA
>OLPI01001065.1_pt1 | contig 24918 bp, 20 predicted proteins | sample 1672361 | NCBI WGS metagenome assembly OLPI01 (sample SAMEA3136675, study PRJEB25190) | human gut metagenome
CGATCTGGCATTTACAGTTTGAACCGGTCGCCCCTCCCGCAGGGGCGTGAGTAGAAATCGCCAGCTGATCCGGGCGGAAGTCGACCGTGATCTTTGTCGCCCCTCCCGCAGGGGCGTGAGTAGAAATCTAATATCAACGTAGATCCGGGCACCGACCGATTTCGTCGCCCCTCCCGCAGGGGCGTGAGTAGAAATCCGAGCGCATGACAAATGCAAACGTTGCTGCTGTGTCGCCCCTCCCGCAGGGGCGTGAGTAGAAATAGGCCGATGTCCTCGTAGGCCGCGAGGCGATCAAGTCGCCCCTCCCGCAGGGGCGTGAGTAGAAATAGCGGATCGCGATAATATGTATCGCGGTAAATTGTCGCCCCTCCCGCAGGGGCGTGAGTAGAAATCTGGACGTTGACGAGTTCTTCGTCGTCCCCGCCGTAGTCGCCCCTCCCGCAGGGGCGTGAGTAGAAATGCAGCGTATGTGCAGGATGAATACGACGGCAATCTGTCGCCCCTCCCGCAGGGGCGTGAGTAGAAATGGTGTAAGCGTTCGCGTCGCGCAGCTTCACTTCCGTCGCCCCTCCCGCAGGGGCGTGAGTAGAAATATCATCTGCTCGCAGCCACTGTCCATGCACCACCGTCGCCCCTCCCGCAGGGGCGTGAGTAGAAATCGTGATGGATACGGATTTTGTGTTGGACGTTTTCCGTCGCCCCTCCCGCAGGGGCGTGAGTAGAAATGACTACATCACCATGAGCCGCGCGCGCTCCGCCGCCGTCGCCCCTCCCGCAGGGGCGTGAGTAGAAATGTAACGGTATCCGCCGGTGCAACAGTCACGGCGCCGTCGCCCCTCCCGCAGGGGCGTGAGTAGAAATGGGGTACTCGCGGAGAAATTTCACATCCTGACCAGCACTGGAGCGCTGAATCTCCAGTTATTTGACTGCAAATACGAGGATGTCCGAAAGGCAGCCGTCTTGCAGACGCTTGAGGCAATCTTCTCGAAGCATTGACACGGAAAACGAAGAAAGGAAAAAGAGGAAAAAAGATGACCAGACAATATCAGATTCAAAAAATCACCGGGAAACCGGACTGGAATAAGATCGAAAAAGCGCCGATCGACCAGAAACTGTGGCTACCCTGTGAGCAGATCAGCGCCTACGCGCAGCTTGCGTACGATGACAGCCGGTTGTATGTGCGGCTTCACGCGGAGGAACCAACGATCCGCGCAGAAAATACCGGCATGCTTGACCAGCCGTGTCAGGACAGCTGCCTGGAGTTTTTCTTCAGCGCCGCAGAGCAGGATGCGCGATATATCAACATTGAGCTGAACCCCAGCCTGTGCATCTATTTCGGATTTGGGACCGGAAGAGAGGATTTGATGCGGATCCTGCTTCCGGACGGCGCAAAGACCTTGCATGCAGCCAGCGAAAGAACGCCCAGTGGCTGGGATGTGACGTACGAGCTTCCTTTTCAGCTGCTGCGGCTGTTCTTCCCGGATTTTGCTCCGTCCGGAACAATCCGGGGCAATTTCTACAAATGCGGCGATCTGACCGTGCAGGAGCATTATCTTGCGTGGAACCGCGTGGACGCGAAACGGCCCGATTTCCATCTTCCGAAGTACTTTGGAGCGTTGATTTTTTCTGAATAAGCAAGCAGCCCGGCTCTGAATTCCGAGTCGGGCTGTTAAAGATGGCGGCATCTCATTGTATCAATGGGATGCCGCCATTTTGCTATCATACAATACACCTCCATTCTCAGCGCCCTTTTTGAGCGCAAAAAAGGCGCTGGTCATTGGTTCGTCAAAACCAACAATCCAGCGTCCATAATTTTGTGAAAGATTTTTCTTCGATTTTTTTGAAATCCAGCCGCCGCAGCCCTCTGAAAAAGGGCGCTGCCACTGAAAATCCGCTTGAATATGGAAAAACAGAGGTTCAAATCCTGTTTGAACCTCTGCAAGCTACGATTTCATCTATGGAGTTACCTAAGAATTTTGAGAATAAAAAATTGCCGAACCCATTGAGATGACTGGCTTTTTCGCCATTTCATCTATAGTGTTCGGCAATCATGGTGACCCGCCGGAGATTCGAACTCCGGACACCCTGCTTAAAAGGCAGGTGCTCTGCCTGCTGAGCTAGCGGGTCATATGGCAGGGATGGCAGGATTCGAACCTACGCATACAGGAGTCAAAGTCCTGTGCCTTACCGCTTGGCGACATCCCCGTGCGCGTATCGGCAAAATCCTGCATAAAAAAAGAAAATGGGGTGAGTGAAGGGACTCGAACCCTCGGTCTTCAGAGCCACAATCTGACGCGTTAACCAACTACGCTACACCCACCATATGAAATTTTCTTTTTTTAGCCCGGCTGAATTGGCACGCCAGGAGGGACTCGAACCCGCGACCTACTGCTTAGAAGGCAGTTGCTCTATCCAGCTGAGCTACTGGCGCATAATGGAGCGGGTGACGGGAATCGAACCCGCGTCCCCAGCTTGGAAGGCTGGTGCCCTGGCCGTTGTGCTACACCCGCAGGCACTCTGACAAATTCATCCTTAGAATCATAGCATATTGTCGCCCCGCTGTCAAGCCTTTTTTCGCGATTTCGGCGTTTCGGCGGCATCCTGCTTTGCGCTGCTGGGCGGCTGGCCAAACTGGCGGCGGTAGGCGCGGCAGAATGCGGAGTAATCTCCGAAGCCGCAGGCGCTGGCCGCCTGCAGAATGGGCGTCCCGGCGGCGATCTGCTCGCGCGCGAGGGCGAGGCGCTTGCCGGTCAGATACGCATGGACAGTATAGCCCGTCTCGGCGCGGAAGCGCCGCATCATGTGATATTTGCTGATATAGAACCGGGCGGCCAGATCGTCGATGGAGACAGACTCCGTCGGGTGCTGGGAGAGATACTGCATGATGGCCGCGATCTTTTCATCGGACGCAAGGCTCTCCACGGCCTGCGGCTGTGCGTCCATCGCGCGGCGCAGGAGAATGAGCAGCTGCGTCAGAAGGGACTTTGCCAGCAGCTCCTGCCCGAAGCCCGGCTGCACAGAGGCACTCTCCAGCGCGAAGAGCGTGCGGCGCAGCGCCTGCCGCTCTTCCTGCGGGCGCAGGACAAAGCGGAAGCGGGCCGTGGCGAGCGTGAAGCAGCTGTCGAGCGGGCAGTCCGCCGTACCCGCGCGGGCGAGATAGTCCGGCGACAGATAGAGAATGACGCGCTCATACGGCGCGCCGGGCGCGGCCTCCGGCCGGTGGACGCAGCCCTGCGGGACGAGGATCACGTCGCCGGGCTCAAGCGGGTAGCTGCGCCCCTCGACGCCGTAGCCGGACTGGCCGCCGAGAAAGAAGATCAGCTTGTGGAAGGTATGGTAGTGCCAGTCGAGCTGTTCCTCCATCGCGCCCTTGAGGTGAAAGAGCCGAAAATCCTCGCGCAGATAGCCCCGCTGCGCATATTCCTGCTGCTCCATGCCGCGCCCCCTCTGCCAACGTTCAAAAGGCGCTGTGGGAGGCCCGCAGCGCCTGCGATCTCAAATTCAGTCCATATATCTTGCGATATATTCCGGTGCATCCTTGGCTTCGCCCGCGATCGTCAGCGTAAACGCGACGCTGTTTTCTGCGGAGAAGACGCTGCACCAGTCAAGGAAATTCTCGGTTTCCTTGGGGTCGCTGTCCTGCGACAGCTTGTAAAGGTTGTCGATAAAAATATGCGTGATATCAAAGTTTCCCGCGTGCAGGCCGCTGATAAAGCCGCGCAGGAACGGATAACCGCCGTAAGCGTATTCCTTGATGTCGATGAGCCGAACCTTGTGGTCGACGTCGAAGCGCAGTGTATCGCCCTTCTCGATGCAGACGATGCTGCCGGATTCGCGCTGAACTGCCTGATTGAGAGCACCGATGAGCAGCTTCGTCTTGCCGGAGCCTTCGGGGCCCATCATAATATTGACCATACGGGCATTCCTCCTTTTCTCATGTGGTCAGCTTCATTGTACCAGCTTTCTGCCGGAAACACAAGAACCTACTTGTGAAAAAATCGTAAACAGGAGCAGGCTTCAGCCGCGCAGCAGCGCGGCTGCCTGCGCTCTGGTCGGAGAACTGCGCTTGCGGTCGAAGGGATTCAGCCCGTCAGTCGCAGCGCACAGGGCAGCGGTCAGCTCCAGGAAGTAGAACAGCTCGCCGAGCTGCGGCGCGTCCAGCTGCCCGGCGGAGAGGATGATCAGCGGGATATCGAGCGAGGCGTGGGTCTGCACGAGCGCGTCGAACATCGCGCCCTCCGCCTCGCCGACCGAGTGGCCGGAGAGATAGCCGAGATCGTCGTAATCCTTCCAGTCAAGCTCAATGTTGCGCCGTCTCGCGGGCAGCGGGATGCGCAGGAAGGTTTCAAACGCGCTGCGGCTGCCGTCCAGCATGGCGTCGAGCGTGTCGAGCGCACCGGGAAGCTCTGCCGGGACGGGCAGAACGCCGTATCCGCCGCGGCAGCTGCGCCGGGCCGTGCTGCTGGCCCACCAGCGGCCGAGTGCCATGCAGTCCGGCTCGAAGATGCCGAGAAGCTCCGTGCGCCGCATACGCAGCTCCAGCGCGTGACGCGCGCCTGCATACATCCAGACAGGGTTTTCAAACGCGCGCAGGTCATAATCATGATACGCCTGTCCCGCGCCCTCAAGCACGCTGAGCGGCTCGATCCCGGAAACCGCCATCGGCAGAAGCGCCGCAGGCGAAAGTGCCGAATCCGCGCAGCCGAGCTGCGCAGGCTGGGCCAGGAAGGTATATCCCTCCTCCTGCGCCATACCATGCAGGAGGCTGTCCTTCGGCGCACAGACGAAGATATGCTGCCTGGCCTCCGGCCCGTAGTGCCGGTCAAGCAGCCAGCGGACGGCGCGGGAGGCGATGCCGCATTCCATATCGACAGCGCTCTGTGCGATCAGAAGCAGGCAGAAGTCCTGCCCCTCGAGCCGGCTGCACAGCTGCTCGTAGGCGCTTGCGGACAGGCTTGTGCCCGCAAAAATCAGCCGGACACTCCCCTCTTTTCCAAGTGCGCGAATCGCCGCCTGCGCCGCAAGCGGCGCGTCGCCGCTGCCGACGACCACGAGTGTATCGCCGAGCTCCGCGATCTTCTCTGCGGCCTTGCCGATCGCGAGCATTGCGCGGGCCATCACGCCCTCCGGCGCGCTCAGCCAGCCCAGAAAGTCCGGGCCGTCCGGCACGTTGGTCCGGAGCTGCATATGCGCGTCAAACAGATCCTTCTCCCCGGACAGCAGATCCGGCAGGCTGACGCTCCCCCAAATATTAGATAACTCGACCTCGATCATCGTATGCGCCTCCTGTTTGTTTTGTACACTATACTACATTTTGAGAAAAAACGCAAAAAGAATCGAAAAGGTGGCCCTGCGGCGTGGCTGCTCCGTCCCCCGCCGGTGCGTCACCGTGATGATTTTTCCGCATTCGGCCGGTGGGCGCGCAGCAGCTCCAGCAGCAGGAGCACCGCCGCGCCCAGCAGGAAGCCCGGCAGCGAAAACGTCTGAAGGCTTACCGGACTCTGCGGTGTCTGAAGTCCGGCGGGGCCCATCACGATGGCGTACAGTGAGCCTGCCATCAGGCCGAGGATCAGCCACACCATCTGGCTCCGGAAGCGGCGCAGCGCGGCGCGGATGGCGCGGGCAGCCAGCGCTGCGCCCGCCGCTGCGCCAAGCCCAAGCGCCAGAATGCCGGGAAGCCCGGAAAAATCGAGCCGCAGCAGCTGACGCAGCGCGTGCATCGCAGGCAGATAGACGCCCGCGATCAGAAGCAGCGTCGACCCGGAGATCCCCGGCAGGATCATCGCGCTGACGGCGATCGCACCGGAGACAAACAGGTACAGAAGCGGCCAGACGCGAAGCTCCGAAAAGTCGACGCGCAGCGAAACCGCCGCGTCCTCGCGCAGCAGCGTAAGCCCCACGACGAGCGCCGCGCCGAGCAGCGCCAGCGGCGCGTACCGCGCGGTATTTCGCAGCGCACCGCGCTCCGCGCGGGCTACCAGCGGAAACGCCGCCGCGCTCAGCCCCAGAAACAGACTGCACATAAAATAGACGTGCAGCTCAAATAATTCCGCCAGCGCCAGAATACAGGCAGCCATTCCGACGCCCCACCCGATGCCGAAGCGCAGCAGCGCGCGCAGGCTCTGCCGCCGCACGGGACCTTTTCCGTTGAACAGGCCCTGCAGCGCACGCAGGAGATCGTCATAAAAGCCGAGAATAAACGCGATCGTCCCACCGGACACGCCGGGGACGCTGTCAGCCAGCGCCATACACAGGCCGTGAAACGCAGAAAGCATACAGGAACCTCCCGAAAAACTGCCGCATCCGGAGCGCCCGGCTGTGGCATTTTATCTCAGTATACCATCTGACGGAGAAAAAGTACAGAGTCCCCGTTCACCTGTCGAAGCAGCGCCGCATAGATTGGTTCAGGGCGAATGCGCCCGAATCTCTTGAGAGGAGCCGATCTTTTTGGCTGATATGCAGACACAGGCAGCCCAGACTGCCGAAGGCTGCGGCGATATGAGGGGAACGCTTCCCGCCTGCGCGCCGCTGGCCAATCCCTACGTCCCGTTCCAGGGGCAGAACCCCGACCGCTATACGGCGGGACGTGCGCTGATGAAGGGTACGCTGTTTCCGGGGCTTGACCTTCCATATCGCGGCACAAGCGGCGTCGAGCCGCGCAGCGTGGACGGTATGCAGAGTATGCAGGACCTTCAGGCGGCGAATTTCGCCATTACCGAGCTTGGCCTGTACCTGGATACCCACGCAGACGACGAGGAGGCCGTGCAGCTGTTCAACCAGTACGTCGAGCAGTATGAAATGCTGCGGCAGCAGGCGGAGGACAGCGGCATGGCGCTCACGCAGATGGAGGCCGCCGCGGGCGGCTGCTATACATGGCTGGACGATCCATGGCCCTGGGACGCGGAAACGGAGGAATAAACGATGTTTGTATATGAAAAAAAGCTGCAGTACCCCGTCCGCATCGCAAACCCGAACCCGCAGCTGGCGGCTGTAATAATTTCCCAGTATGGCGGTCCAGATGGGGAGCTTGGCGCGTCTCTGCGCTATCTGAGTCAGCGTTATTCCATGCCGTATCCTGAGCTGAAGGGGCTGCTGACCGACATTGGTACCGAGGAGCTGGGGCATCTGGAGATGGTCGGCACGATCGTGCACCAGCTGACGCGGACGCTCACGCAGGAGCAGATCGAGTCGGCAGGCTTTGCGAATTATTTTGTCGACCACACCGCCGGCGTCTACCCGCAGGCCGCCTCCGGCACGCCCTGGAGCGCCGCGACCATGGCCGTCACCGGCGACCCCATCGCCGACCTCACGGAGGATCTGGCAGCCGAGCAGAAAGCGCGCGTGACGTATGACAATATCCTCCGCATTTCTGACGACCCGGATGTGAACGACGCCATTCGCTTCCTGCGGGAGCGCGAGATCGTGCATTTCCAGCGCTTCGGCGAGGCCATTGAGCTGCTGCGCCGGAGGCTGGACGAGAAAAACGTCTATTATATGAATCCCGCGCTCAATCTGCAGGCGTAAGCGCCGCGCAGAGGCTAGATTTCAAAAAACTCCACCGCTCGGCCTGGGCGGTGGAGTTTTTTAGTGGAATGCGTTTGCCGGGGCGCGTTATCCTCTCGTTTGCTGAGAGATGGCGCGGATGGCATTGAGGGCGAAGTCGTGCTCCTCGAGGGTGATGACACTGCCGCAGTACGGGCACTTGGCGCTGGCGTTGATCTCGACCGGTGCGCCGCAGTTCGGGCAGTTGACGGTCTGCATGGGTTTGTCCTTCTCGGTCTTCGTGCCGGTCGTGCGGACAAGATCCCACTCGTAGACCATGAACTTCTCCTTGTCTCTGCTGCCGGAGATGAGCTTGCCAGTCTTGTCGTCGAGCGTGTAATCGACGATGCGCGTGTTCAGACGGGCGACGAGCACGTCGTTGCCGCCCTCCTGGCACCAGCCGCGCAGCTCCACGGACAGAACCGCGATGCGCTCGATGTAGTTGGTCTGGCCCTGCTGCTTCTTGCGCTGGATCTGATTGTCCATCTGCGTGAAGAACGCGTCGGTGCAGTACGGACGGATGGGCGAGATATCCTTCTTCTGCCAGCAATCCTGCATCTGTACATACAGGTTCGACAGCTTGGAGGTCAGCTCAGCCTTGTCGAAGTTTTCGTCGAGCTGCTCATACTCAGCCATGGGCTTCAGCTTGCGGTTCGCAGCCGCGGACCAGCTGGTGCCGCCGGACGCTCCCTTCTTCTTCTTTGTGCGTGAGGTCGAAACGATCGCGATGAAGACGATGATGGCTCCGACGACGATGGTACTGATCCCGCCGGAGGATTCGGAGCTGCTGGAATAGTCGGAATCGCTGCTGCTCCAGTCCCAATCGGAGTCGGAGCTGCTCCAATCAGAGGAGCTGCCGTAGTCGGAATCGCCGGAGTAATCGCCGAAATCGGCCCCGGCGGGCAATACGGCCAGCAGCACGAGACAGGCGCAGAGCGCCAGCACGAACAGCCGCCGCAGAATGGTTTTGGACATAAAGGCTCCCCCTTTTTCTTTCTAATTTCTTATCAGTATATCATACGCCGCCGCACATATGCAAGCAAAACAGCTGCAGGAGCAGGCCGAATTTTCCTTACCCGTGATAGCCGATGGCGCGGGAGATCGTCTCGGCTGCGGCGCAGACGAGGCGGATGGCGCGGAGAAACTCGTCGGACTGCACCTGCCGGAACATTCCGACGCAGCCGATGGCGTAGCGCACCTCGCCGGTCACGTCATGGATCGGCGCGGAGACGGAGCGCAGGCCGATCTTATACTCGCCGTTTTCCACAGCGTAGCCCTGCTCGCGGATGCGGGTAAGTTCGGGCACAAACTGCTCTGGCGTGGTAAGTGTATGGGGCGTGAAGGCCTTGAGTTCGGTGTGTGTAAGAATGCGGCGGCACTCCGCCGGGGAACTGTTGGCAAGAAACAGTTTTCCCTGCGACGTACAATAGACCGGAAGCCGTGCGCCGACCTCGGACACGACGCGAAGACTCGCGCGGGACTCCTCCTCTGCCAGCGTTACGACTGCTGCACGGTCAAAAACCGACAGGAATACACTCTCGCCAAGTTCAGCGCAGATACTCTGCATATGCGGCCGTGCAATCGTACCGATATCCCATGAGTTGGAGACGGCACAGCCGTATTCAAACAGGCGGATGCCCAGCCAGTAGCGGCCGTTCGGCATCTGCTCGATCAGTCCGGATTCGCGCATCGTGGACAGCAGACCGTGGATGGTACTCTTCGGCCAGCCGGTTTTCTGATAAAGCTCCGTCAGGGAAGCGGGCTGGCCGCTTTCCGTCAGAATGTCGAGAAGACGGATCGCCTTCGCAACGGAGTGTATGGTTTTGCCTTCCTGTTCTGCCATGCTGAAGCTTCCTTTCTGTTCATTGCGTTTCCTTTACTATATCATGCCGAATATCGTTCAGCAACCGGATACGTTCGATATCAGCGAATTTTTCCGCGTCATACCGCACGGGCATATTGGCGAATTGCTAAATTTGATTGCAATTTTGACCGTTTTGTTATACACTAATAACAAATGCAAAGGAGGGCGCGCCGTATGTACCAGATCATGCTTGTAGAGGATGAAATGCTTGTCCGGGAGTCCATGGCACAGAACACCAATTGGGACAAATTCGGCTTTGCGCCGCCCCATGTCTTTGAAAATGGCCGTCAGGCGCTTGAACAGCTCGAATCCGTGCTGCCGGATGTGGTCATCACGGATATCTGTATGCCCTTTGTCGACGGGCTGGAGTTGGCGCGGAACATCTATGAGAAATTTCCGGACACGATCGTCGTCGTGCTGACCGGCTTCAGCGAGTTTTCCTATGCGCAGAAGGCCATCCGGTGCCATGTCCACGATTATCTGCTCAAGCCCGGCAGTCCGAAGGAGTTTGATCAGCTGCTGGAGAACCTGTCTGCGGAGCTTTCGCGCCGGGACAACCGGCAGGGGCTTTACAGCCGGGCCGTGCTGGCAGACGAGGTGCTGAAGGATCATTTCTTTCAGGGGCTTTTACAGTCCGACACGGCGCAGGAGCTGCCGGAGGCGACGCTTGCCGCCGGTGTTGAGCTTGGCGGGCGGTTCCATGCGGTCGCGCTGGCGGCGCTGCCGCAGCGCCCCGAGGGCTTTGAGGCGCAGGGCCATCGGGTGGCGCAGGGCTGTGCGCCCGCGCAGCTCCGGCTGCTCGGCGACCAGCACGTTATGCTCATCGTCAGCGGCGATGAAACGGCGGAACTCATGGCGCGCACCGCCGCCGGAGCGCGCCATCTGCGCGCAGTGATGCAGGAAGCGGAGATCACCGCCCCCATCGGGATCGGCGGGGCCTATGCCGGGCTTGACGGCCTGCGGCAGTCCGCGCAGGAGGCGCAGCACGCGCTGGGCTACGCGTTTTCCACAGGCGAGACACTGTTGTTTGACCCGGAGCTGCGCAAATCCTCCGGCTCTTTGCAGACGGACGACTGTCCGACTGCGGCGCAGATCGCAAGCACGCTCCAATCCGGCAGCGGCAGCCGTGCATTGGAGCTGACCGGAACGCTTTTTACCTGTATGCGCCGCCGCAGGGTGCATGAGAGCGAGTGCCGCCCCGTTCTGCAGCGCCTGCAGATCCTCGTGGCCTCGCATCTGACGCGCGAGCAGCTGCTGCGCGCGCCCGCCATGCTCCTTCCGCAGCAGGGCTATGCGCTGGAGGAGGTACGGCTGTCCGTCGAGCGGCTTGAGGGCTATATTCTGCAATGTCAGGCCCAGCAGAACGACACGCCTGCCGCCCGCTGCGGCCGTCTGGCCGTCGCGTATATTAACGAGCACTATGCCGACTGCGATCTCAAGCTGCCGGACGTGCTGGAGCATCTCGGCGTCAGCCGCAGCTATTTTTCAACGGTATTCAAGGAAAAGACCGGCCAGTCGTTCGTGGAATATCTGACAAACCTGCGTATGGAGAAGGCCAAGGAATATCTGCGTGAAACGGGGCTGTGCACCTATGAGATCGCCGAGCGCATCGGCTTTGCCGACCCGCATTATTTCTCGCTCACCTTCCGCCGCAGAACCGGCATGACGCCCCGGCAGTACAGGGAGGCGGAGAGCGGGACATGACCGAAGCACGACTTTTTTCCCGGCACTCCATCGGCACGCGGATCGCGGCGCTGTTCATGCTGCTGATCCTCGTCATTACGGCAGCCATGACCTATGTGTCGATCAGCGTCTCGACGAACGAGCTGCTGGACAGCTCGACGGAGTACACCGAGCAGCTGATCCGCCGCGTCAACGCCGAGCTTGATATGTACGTGGAGTACATGAAGGATATTTCCGATTTTATTGTCGACAACGGCGCAGTCGCGGCCTATCTGCGTGCGGCCAACGAGCACCGGCTGACGGACGCGGCCTGCCGCGAAGCGCAGGAGCAGCTGGCCGCCGCACAGAAGATCCGCTCGGAGATCACGGCCATCGCCCTGATCCCGGAATCCGGCGGCGCGCTGTTCGGAAGCGAGGGTGCGTCGCTCAACACATATTCCAATTACCAGAATGCAGACTGGTACCAGGCCGCGCTGCAGGAACCGCACGAGGTACAGGTTTCCTCCTCGCGCGTGGAAAACCTGATCGCGGGCCAGTACAACTGGGTCGTTTCGTTCTCCAAGGCCGTGCTCGACCGCGCAGGGAATATGCAGGGCGTTCTGCTCATCGACCTTAACTACCAGATCATCGACCGGCTCTGCGCGGATATCCAGCTCGGCAGCCGGGGCTATATCTATCTGATCGACCAGAGCGGCGGCATCCTCTGGCACCCGCAGCAGGATCTGATCTATGCGGGACTGAAGGAGGAAAACGTCGCGGAGGTGCTGGCAGCGGCGGACGGCCGCACGCTCTCCGGCAAGGGCAGGATGCGCAGGCTCTATGTAGCCTGCGCATCGGAGGCCACCGGATGGACGGCGGTGGGCGTTGCCTACACGCAGGAGCTGCTGCGCAGTCAGGACAGGATCTACAAGACCTATCTGCTCATCGCGGCGGCGGCGCTCATTCTTGCGCTGGTGTTCGCGCTTCAGCTCTCGCGCTCCATCGCAGGACCCATCCGCCGTCTGATGCAGACGATGCGGCGCGTGGAGGACGGCGATCTGCACGTGCGCAGCCAGGTATCCTCCCGCACGGAGCTTGGCCAGCTGTCCGACAGCTTTGACCACATGATCGCCAAGACCGCAGAGCTCATGGACGAGCGGCTGCGCAGCGAGGAACAGAAGCGCAAGAGCGAATGGAAGGCGCTGCAGGCGCAGATCCAGCCGCATTTTCTTTACAACACGCTCGACTCCATCATCTGGATGAGCCACGCCGGGCGCAATGCGGAGGTCGTGGAGATGACGAGCGCGCTGGCGCTGCTGCTGCGCTCTTCCATCGGCGACGGCTCCGACACCAACACGCTCAAAAAGGAGATCGCCCATGTGCGCAGCTATCTGACCATCCAGAAGATGCGCTACAACGAAAAGCTCCGCTACGAGATCGACCTTGACCCGCAGACGGAGGACTGCCTGCTGCCGAAGCTCATTTTGCAGCCGCTGGTGGAAAACGCGATCTATCACGGCATCAAGGTCAAGCAGCAGGGCGGCACGGTGCGCATTGAGTCGCTGCTGGAGGAGGACCGCCTGCTCATCACCGTTGAGGACGACGGCGTGGGCATGACGCTGGAGCAGCTGGAAACCATTCTCGACAAAAAGGAATCCGACGCGGAAAGCACCAAGATCGGCGTTTATAACGTCAACGAGCGGCTGCAGCTGTTCTTCGGCCCGGACGCCGTTATGAAGTATTATTCTACGCCCGGTGTGCGCACAATGGTCATGCTCGTGCTGCCCATTGTACGCGGAAAGGAGGAGGACAGCCATGCGGAGGATTAAAAAATGCACCGTTTTTCTCCTGCTGCTCTGTCTGCTCCTGAATCTTGCGGGCTGCGCGGCAGCACAGAAGCCGCTGCGGGTGACGCTGGTTCTGAAAACCGTGACAGAGGTCGCGGAGTTCTGGGGAACGCTCCTGTCCGGCGTTGAAAAGGCGGCGGAGGAATACGGCGTCGAGCTGAAGGTCCTGACCTCGCCGCGCGAAATTGACATTGACAAGCAGATCGAGTTGATCCGGCAGGTGACAGCGGATAAGCCGGACGTCATGATCCTCTCTGCCGCGGACTATGACCGCTGCGCGGAAGCAACGGAGGAAGCCATCGCTGCCGGGATCGGCGTCGTTGCGATCGACACGGACGTCAATGCCGCAGGCCGCGCCTGCTTTGTCGGCAGCAACAGCTATGAGATCGGGCTGGAGATGGGCCGCGCCATGGCATCCTATCTGCCGGAGGGCGGAAAGGTCGCGGTCATTCAGCATATGCTGACGACCACAACGGGCATTGAACGCACGCGCGGCGTTCTGGACGCACTGAACGAGGCAGGAAATATCGAGATCCTCGGCAGCTTCTGCTGCGACAACTCGACCGAGCAGGCACAGACGATCACGACGGAGCTTCTTTCCGCCGACCCGGAGATCCGGGGCTTTGTGTGCACGAACGAGGTCTGCAACGTCGGCGCGGCAAACGCGCTGGTCGAGCTGGGCATGGGCGGGCGCGTCTATGTCGTCGGCTGCGACAATTCGCAGCGGCAGATCCAGTTTTTAGAGCAGAACATCATTCAGGCCATTGTCACGCAGCGGCCGTTCAACATGGGCTACGTGGCCGTCCAGCAGGCCGTTCGCGTGGCAAACGGCGAGCAGACCGACGATTTCGTTGAGGTTTCCTGCGTCCTCATTACGCGGGAAAATATGTACACGCAGGAAAACCAGAAGCTCCTGTTCCCAGTTTTGCGCTGAGCGGATTCGACCGCAGCAGATTTCGGAGCACCCCAAAAAATACGCACAATTTTGGTAGGGGCGGGGCTCTGCTCCGCCCGGCAGAATGCACCGAATCATCGGAAATCCTCGGCGAATTCGTATGCATCTGCGCATTTCGGTGTAGGGGCGGACGACTCTGTCCGCCCGCAGGACGCAGCATTTTTACGGAAATCCATGGCGAATTCGCAGCATTTTCAGGGCCGACAGAGTCGTCGGCCCCTACAACCAAGTGGGTAACTGCATACGAATTTGCCGCAAGTTCTCACGCGAACGCAGCGTTTTCCGCCGGGCGGAGCAGAGCCCCGCCCCTACCAACTGCGTCTGTTTTTTGCCGTTTTTGCACAAAAACCCGCTGCACATTATGTGCAGCGGGCGGTTTTTTATCCGATGCCGAGCATTGCGGTCGCAAAAGCGAAATAGACAAGCAGGGACAGGAAGTCCACGATCGTCGTGATGATCGGCGAGGCCATCACAGCCGGGTCGAAGCCGAGCTTTTTAGCCAGCAGCGGCAGCGTTGAGCCGACGATCTTGGCAAGGCAGACCGTCACGGCCATCGTCGCGCAGACGACAAAGGCTACCAGATACGTCACGCTCTCGCTCTTTAACAGCAGCATATCGACCACGATGATCTTCGCGAAGCAGGCGATTGCCAGGCACACGCCGCAGAGGACGGACACGCGGATCTCCTTCCAGACCACGCGTCCCAGGTCGCGGAATTCGATCTCATTCAGGCTGATGCCGCGGATGATGGACACGCAGGCCTGCGAGCCGGAGTTGCCGCCGGTGTCCATCAGCATGGGGATGAACGCCGTGAGGCACGGCAGGGCGGCCAGCGAGTTTTCAAATCTTGTGATGACGATGCCCGTCAGCGTCGCCGAAACCATCAGCAGCAGCAGCCACGGGATACGGTTTTTCCAGATCTCGACAGGGGTCGAACGCATATACGGGTGTTCGGACGGCAGCATAGCGGCCATCTTTTCCATGTCCTCCGTGGCCTCGTCTTCCATGACGTCCATGGCGTCGTCGAAGGTCACGATGCCGACCAGCCGGTTCTCTGTGTCCACGACCGGCAGAGCGAGGAAGTTGTACTTGCTGAACATCTGGGCGACCTGCTCTTTATCGTCGAGCGTGCCGACGGTGATGACGTGCTCCTGCATGATGGACTCGATGGTCGCATCGTCGTCCTCGCACAGAAGCAGGTCCTTGACGCTCGTAAGGCCAATCAGCTTATGGCCGCGCGTCACGTAGCAGGTGTAGATCGTCTCCTTGTCGATGCCCGTGCGCCGGATGCGCAAAATCGCTTCCTCGACCGTCATATTCGGGCGCAGGGAGACATATTCGGTGGTCATGATCGAGCCGGCGGAATCCTCCGGGTAGCGCAGGATCTCGTTGATCTGCTTGCGCATATCCGGCTCGGCCTGGGTCAGGATGCGCTGCACGACGTTCGCGGGCATTTCCTCCACGATATCGACGGCGTCGTCGACGTAAAGCTCGTCGATGACCTCCTTCAGCTCGGAATCCGAGAAGCCCTGAATCAGAAGCTCCTGCGCCTCCGGCTCCATTTCGACGAACGTTTCGGCGGCCAGCTCCTTCGGCAGAAGCCGGAACAGAAGCGGCAGGCGCGCCTGATCGAGATCGTCAAAAATGGCGGCGATGTCGGCGGGATTCATGGTGCTGAGGATGTCGCGCAGAGAATGATACTTCTTCTCGTCGAGCAGCATGGTCAGGGTCTTTTGCAGGGAAAAATTGCTTTCTGCCATGTCTTGTTCCTCCTAAATGTAAAGAATAGGAAGGTAAAGACACAACGCAGGCACATCAATCGAAGAATGACAGGGGCTGCAAGCACCGGACGCACAAAGGCGGCTGGGGCTCGGGCCGACTTCGGCCTGCGGATGTGCCGCTACTACTTCCTGCGTCCATTTGTTCTTCCCCCTTTTTGTTTCAGAATATCGGGCGCTTTTGAAATCGCCCAACTTATATAATAGGTTGATTTCCCCGGTTTGTCAACCAAAACCCGAACGAATTCCAGTGGAATTTTGACGGATTGTGTGCTATGATAGTTGAAAATCTGACAAGAGGTGTCAATATGGCAACAGAAAAGCTCTATTATCAGGACGCGCATCAGGCAGCGTTTGAAGCGCGCGTTGTATCCTGTCAGCCGGGAAAGCACGGCTATGATGTCGTGCTGGACAGAACTTGCTTTTATCCGGAGGGCGGTGGCCAGCCGGGCGACACCGGCTTTCTGTCCGGTGTCCGCGTGACCGACACGCACGAGCGCGGCGGCGAGATCGTCCACTTCTGTGAACAGCCGCTTGCCGTGGGGCAGATTGTCGAGGGTCAAATCGATTATGGCCGCCGGTTTGAATTCATGCAGCTGCATTCCGGCGAGCATATTCTCTCCGGCGTGATACACCGCCGCTTCGGCTATGAAAACGTCGGCTTTCATATGGGTGCGGATTTTGTGACCATTGATTTTTCCGGTATGCTGACGCAGGAGGACCTGTCCGCCGTCGAGGCCGAGGCCAACGAGTGGGTCTGGAAAAACGTCCCGATCGAAGTTACATACCCGGATGCCGAGGCGCTGAAGACCATCCCATACCGCAGCAAGAAGGAGCTGACCGGTCAGGTGCGCATCGTGACCATCCCCGGCGCGGACATCTGCGCCTGTTGTGGGACGCACGTAAGCAGCACCGGGGAAATTGGGCTGATCAAAATTTTCTCCTGCGTGAAATTCCATGACGGCGTGCGGCTGGAAATTCTGTGCGGCAGACGTGCGCTTGCCTATTTGAGCGAAATTGCCGAGCAGAACCGGCGCGTGTCAGGCCTGCTGTCGGCGAAGCCGCTGGAGACGGCTGCCGCCGTGCGTCGGCTTCTGGACGCGGAGGCCGCGCAGAAGCAGCGCGCAGCCGGGCTGGAAGAGGCTGTGTTTGCGCAGAAGGCGCAGGCACTTGCCGGGGCAGGAAACGTCCTGCTGTTTGAGCCTGCGATGAACCCGGACAGCCTGCGGCGGCTGACTGATCTGGTCATGTCGGCCTGCGGGGGTCGTGCGGCTGTTTTTGCCGGCAGCGACGCCGATGGCTATAAATACGCCGTCGGCGAACAGGACGGCGATCTGCGGCAGCTGGTAAAGGCGCTGAACGCGCAGCTGCACGGACGCGGCGGCGGAAAGCCGTTTTTCGCGCAGGGCAGCGTACAGGCAGGCCGGGCGGAGATCGAAGTGTTCTTCGCCGGGCGCTGAGGAGGGAAAGCTATGCTCCAGGATCTGTATCCGCATATGTATCACAATGAAATGTCGTGGAAAGCACCGTCGCCGGATGATATTGCGCTGATTTTTGAGCCGGATCATACAGTTTACTGTAATTTGAGCGGCGAAACGCTCACGCTGCCCCGGATGCGCGAGCTTCCGGACGGCGGCGAGGCGCAGTACGCCTTTTCCATTGACGAAACGGCATATTATCTCGTCTCCGCCCACCCCGGCGAGACAGACACGTTCCGCTATGCTCCCTCTTCGTCGCTCCGCGCCATGACGGACGGGACAAGCGCCGCGCTGTTCGCCGCCGCTGCGGGCGAAAGCCTGTACCGCTGGTATGATTCCCAGAAATTCTGCGGCAGATGCGGCGCGCACATGGAGAAAAGCACGGTCGAGCGCGCCATGGTCTGCCCGCATTGCAAAAACACGGTGTACCCGAAGATCTGCCCGGCTGTGATCGTCGCGGTGCACGACGGCGACCGGCTGCTGCTCACGCGCTATCGCGGTCGGCCGTTCAAAAAATATGCCCTCATCGCGGGCTTTAATGAGATCGGTGAGTCGATTGAGGACACGGTGCACCGCGAGGTCATGGAGGAGGCTGGCCTCCGGGTCAAAAACCTCCGCTTTTACAAATCCCAGCCGTGGGTGTTCACGGACACGCTCCTGATGGGCTTCGTCTGTGAGCTGGATGGCAGCGACAGGATCACCGTGCAGGAATCTGAGCTGGCCGAGGCGAGCTGGCACCTGCGCAGCGAGCTGCCGGAGGATCACTCCCACATCAGCCTGACCGGTGAAATGATCGAGCAGTTCCGTCTGGGCCGGTTATAACGCGCAGCGTCCAAAAATAAACAGCTTCCCCCAGCGGCAGTCCGTCGTGGACTGCGCCGCCGGGGGAATTTTTCAGCCCCTGCCACCGAATTGGCGGCAGGGGCTGATTTGGATTATACCGGGGAATTGCGTCCGAAGAGGCTTACTCGTACAGCGACCAGTTGGGGTCGGAGGTCAGAGCCGTCCAGGTTTCGGAACCCTTGACCGTGTAGGAATGGCTGTTGGTAGCTTCCTGCACGTCGAGGTAGTACCACTTATCGGCGGTGTTGTCGATCCAGGTCTTCATGCCGGGCAGGAATGCGTCGGCGGACTTGGGCGCACGGCCGGTGGCACGGTTGATCATAGCCATGAGTTCAGCACGGGTCACGTTTTTGTCCGGACGGAAGGTGCCGTCGGGATAGCCGGTGATCCAGCCGAGCTTGGCGCAGATCGCGATGGCGTTGGCCGCCCAGTGGCTGGCAGAGACATCGTTGAAGTAGTTCGCAGCGCCGGTCGTCTCGGAGAACTTGGCGAGCATGGCGGCGAGCTCTGCACGGGTGATGGCTTCATTCGGGCGGAAGTAGCCGTTGGAGCTGTCGGTGATGACACCGGCGTTGTTCAGAGTCGCAACGTAGGTGTTGTACCAGCTGCCGGAGGCGACATCGTGGAAGCCGCTCTTGGTGGAGTAATAGGTCTTGCGGGACGCATCATCCATGAGACGGAAGAGGATCGCGGCCGTCTCAGCGCGGGTGATGTTGCCTGCGGGCTTCACGGTGCCGTCGGGATAACCCTGGACATACGCGAAGTGATCAGCGGTGTTGAGCTTCGGGGTGTTCTTCTTGACGGTGACGCCGGGCAGGACGATGAGGAACCACTTGGCATAGATCGTCGTATCCTGCGTCAGCGGGGTCGCGAAGTTGTACGGGGTCCTGTAGGTCTTGTCGGTGTACCAGCCGTCGAACCAGTAGCCGCCGTTGACGGGATCCTTGGGCTTCGCAACCGTCAGGCCATGGCGAACCGTTTCCGGCGCGATCTTGGAGCCGCCCATGGTGTCGAACGTCAGGGTATGGAAGTCCAGATCGTAGTAGACCGACAGGATGGTGTAGACAGGCTTGCCGTCCACGCCCATGTAGGGCTGGATAGCCGTGCCGGTCAGCTTGCTCAGCGTGCGGTTGACATTGACGTGATGCGTTGCTCTGTAATCCTTGATGACCGCGGTAACGGTGGTGTCCTTCTTGGCGCTCAGGTGCTCGACCTCAGCGTTGGCCAGATCATAGGTGCCGTCGGGCAGCTGCTTGATGTGCAGGACGTCGTAGCGGACATAGATGTCGCCGATCGGGGTGGACGTCAGTTCAAACTTGGCGTAGATGGTCTTGTCTGCTTCCAGAACCGTTGCGAAGTCATACTCCTCGGTGAATTCGGGGTCGGCATACCAGCCAATGAACGTGTACTTGTCCTTGGTCGGGTCAGCGGGTCTTGCAACTGCATTGCCGTGGCGGACCGTGACCGGGTTGATGGCGGAGCCGCCGTTGGTTTCGAAGGTCAGGGTATGCTCGTCGAGATCATACTTGACATCGATCGTCAGACCCTCTTCGATCTTGATGTTCTGCTTCGTGTCAGCGTCGTTGGTCGGATAGTGAGAGCCGTAGTCCTTCGCGGTCACGGCTGCGAGCGCTTCAAACTTGCCGCTCAGCGTTTCGACCTCAGCGTTTGCCTCGTCATAGGAGCCGTCGGGCAGCTGCTTGATGTGGCGGACGGTGTAGTCGTAGGTGTTGGCCGAATAGGAGAACGTGAGAACCTTGTTGTATTCATCAAGGATCATCGTCTTGCTGGGTGCGTCCGGCGTGTAGCCGACCACGTCTGCGGCCTGCTCGGTCACTTCGGTGTCGAACGTCTGATCGGTCACGACCTTTTCAGGCGCGAGAACCTTATTGTCGCCTTCACGCAGGTATTTGACCGTGTAGCTCACGTCGGTCTTTGCCGTGTAGCGCCCGTAGAGTTCCCACTTCTTGGCTATGGACAGAGCGTTCAGCTTGTGACTGGCGGTGCCGATATCCTTTTTGGCTTCATACCAGCCGTCGAAGTCATAACCGGTCTTTTCGCCGGTCGGCAGGACGCATGCGCCGGGTTCAAGCTCGCTGACATAGAGCGTAGCGCTTTCGATCTCGTTGTTGTCCTTATCGAGGTAGTGGAGATGGACAGGCCAGTTCCAGTATGCCGTGATAACGCGGTCGCCAGTCGAGCCAGTGGGGATCTCGGTGATCTTCTGGCCGTTCTCGTCGTGCCACTCAAGGAACGTCTTGCCCCAGTCAGCGCCGGTCGCATCGGCCAGCGTGATGGTATCGCTCTCAACCGTGTACGTCGTGGGGTTGGTGCTGGTGGCCTTGCCGTCGTTGTATACATACTGAATGGTGTACTCAATGGGCGTAAATTTGCCGTAGAGCTTCCATTCCTTGGCCATGTACAGCTTTTCGACCTTAGCTTTTACGCCAATATCAGCTGGTTTCTGATACCAGCCGCTGAATTCGTAACCATCTTCTGCATTCGGAGTCCACAGGCTGTAGGTGGCATAGTCAACAGAGTCAACCGTGTCCATCTTCTTTTCTACCCACGCACCGGTTTCATCCGGGAGGTAGTACTTGACTGTGAACGTCTTCTTCTCCCACTGTGCAGTGAAGATCACGCCGCCCGCGGTGATGGTGTAGGTGTCGCCAGCCTTGAGGAGCGTTTCATCGGCCGCATCGTCTGCGCCGTCAGCGTCATAGCAGTCGGCATCATTTTCAGCCGGAATGACTTCAACGCTCCAGCCCTTGAAGCTATAACCTTCGCGGGTCGGCTCAGTGGTGGGCAGGGTGATGGTGTCGCCAGCGAAGTAGAAGTCGTAGAAGTCGATCGCGCCGTCGTCATAGGTGTAGTTGACAGCGGGCATATTCTCGACGTTCTCAGCACCGGCTCTGAACGTAACGGATGCGAGGTTCAGATTGCCGGAGAGCTGGTAGCCGGCTTCTGCCGGATAGCCGGGCTCCATGTCCTCTTCGTTTACGGTCTTGTACAGGGCCGTCCAGGCGATCTTCTCGACAATCTTGTCAGAAACGCCGGTTTCGAGGGCGATGTCGGTCGCCAGCTTCTCAGCAACTGCGCTCAGCTCTGCGTCATCGCCGAAGTACAGATCGCTCGTCAGCGGCATTGCATCGAAGGTAAAGCTGCCGATAGAAATGTAGCCGAGGCTGTTGTAGCTGCCGAGGCCGAGACGGGACAGGGTCGCCTCATTCAGCGTGACAGGCGTATCGAACTCGCTCGTGGTCAGCGGTGCAAAATAGCTGTTCAGTCTTGCATACGCGTAGATGTTGTGCAGGGTGACATGCCACTTCGCCGTCAGGGTGATATCGGAGGTGATGGTGGTATCAAAGCTGAACGGTGCTTCCGCCTCGTCCAGATACCAGCCGTCGAAGGTATAGCCGGTCTTCTCGGGGTCGGGGGTCGGCTTGATTGCTTTGCCTTCGTATTCCACGTTCTGCTTGAAAGTGTCCCCGCCATTGTCCGGGTTAAAGGTCACGACCCAGTTGTGCGCGATCGTGCAGACATCGTCTGTACCCGGCGTGACGGGGTCGGCCGCCCAGACGTGGTTCAGAACGTTGTTGCCGATCTTCTCATCGGCCTCGGACGTCGCGTACAGTCTCCACCGAACCGTTTCCTGCGTCAGCCGCTTGTGTGTGCGCGGGGCGTCCGGGAAGTTCTTGTCGTTGCATACCTTTGCGCGAGCGTCAACAAATTTGTCGACTCTGAACGTCGCGATGTAGCTGCCGGGTTTGCCTTCTTCCGGTACCACAGACACAACGTCCTCTTTGAAATTGACGAACGGTACGGTGATGCCGTAATCACAGACATTCAGACCGCTGTTCTTGCAGAGGGTATGGATGCAGTCGGACTTGCCGCCGGTCGCGATCTTGGCAACCTCGCGCCAGTCGGTCGGCGCATGGGTGAGCTTGACCAGATCGTCAACGCCGGGTTCTACAGGCGCGGATGTCCACGTATTGTCTTCCCAGCGGATGTACCATCTCAGCGTGTCCTTGGTGTACAGGTTGTGCGCCGGATCCTGCTTGAACGACTTCACAAAGTTTGTGACTGGGAAGGTCACGACCCATGTGCCAGCATTCTCGCCTTTTTCAAGCGTATACTCCTGCCCGGCAATACCCGCCTTTGCGGCATACTGTCCCTGACCGCAGTCCATGTTCTTGTTGCCGTCCTTCCAGAAGCGGTTGATGCAGGTGACGGTAACAAGGCCGTTGAGTGCCTTGAAGATATCCTCGCGGGTCGGCTCGACAGGCGTCCACTTCGCAACATAGGTCACAGTCTTCGTGACCGTTTCTGCGACTTCGGGCTCCCAGCCTGCGAAGGTGTAGCCGGGGTGGTACGGGTCTTTGCCGAACGCGGGGGTAGCAACGCCGGACTTGAGGTCGGAGAAGACCACATCCTCGAAGAACTTGCCGTCAACGCCGTCGGTGTAGGTGACGGTGTACTTTTCTTCGACTTGCTTCTCGCACTGGCACTTGATGACAGGGGCAATGTCACTGATCAGCTCCCACTTGCCGTTCTTCCACTGCCATTTGAATTGGATGCTCTCGTTTGGCTCCGTATCGGTGTGGGTTTTGCCGCTATCCTGATCGAACTTCTCAATGTATTTCGCTCTGTTCAGTGTGATGGAATAGTAGTATGTTCCATCCACCTGAAGCAAGCCGTCTACGTATGCGCCGGGCAGGATGCCATAGTTCTTCGGCTGATGCGTGGCCGAATCCTCGATGCACTGCACACAGATCTTGACTTGCGCGTTTGCAACGTCCGGCTTCGTGCCGCCGGGATTGTCCGGCACGGGAGAGTCGTTCTTCTCCCAGACCGCGTAGACGGTCTTGGGGCTGTCTGCATGATTAACGGCAATCGTGCCGCCCGGCTGATACTGCGCAGTGGTCGCAGCCGCACTGTCAGCCCAGCCCTTGAAGGTGTAGCCATCTTTGGTCGGGATCTGATTGCGGCTGGTAAAGGTAGCCTGTGTCGACGTTGCAGAATATGACGTATACGTCTGACTATCCGGCGCACCGGTGCCGCCATTCGCATTATAATGCAGTTCAAAGATTGGCAGCCAGATGGCATAGATGGTCTTGGTCGGATTGTCCTTGTTCAGTACGATCGGCTCGCCGCCCGTGTACCTCGCAGTCGTAGCATTCGCCTCGTCCGCCCAGACACTATGTTGATAGCCATTGCGGGGCAGCGTAGCTGTATTAACATAATGCGTGAAACTAGTTTCCGCCGTGGGCGACGTGTCGTCCGTGTTCCACGTTCTGTCCGTGCCGTCGTTCCACTTATAATACAGCGTGTAGGTATACTTGGTAGCGTCGCCGTCAGCCGCAAAGGCCGATACCGGCAGCATACCGAGCACCATAATCAGAACTAACAAAAAAGCAATCAATCTCTTCTTCATTACTTCAGATCTCCTCCTTTTTTATTGTTTGCTTCTTGTAGTGAAAACATCTATCTTTAAAATGGCTGCGCCATTGGATTTTCGCGGACGCTTTGCGCCGGGCAGGAGTTCTCTCCGTCCGGCATTCTGGGCACACGTCTTCATTTTTTCTTTATTATAAATTTTTACTTTCAAAGAAATAAGTGCTCGCTATAAGTGCTGTTCCGCCTATATATGCCATCTTATCGCTCAAGTGTGAACGGCTGATAAGCTTGTCAGTATAGTTTTCATCATATTTTGTGCAGTACTGTATAAAAAGCTTATATATACTTGTATTTTCAAACATTGAACCAAACACTATCGTGCAATCCGGAGCCAGAATAGTCAACACATTTACAGCGACACGTGCCATTCGTTCTATTGCTCCAACAAGTATCTCAGAAATTGTCTTATCCATCCTTGTTATGTAGCCGTTGCCCTCATTTTCTACCCACGAAGTCAAGAGCTCTCTTGTTATAAGATTTTTATCACCGGCTGTTTCTTCGTATAGCACCGGGGTATTTTCCTTGGAATATATCTCCTTTATGCGGTCACACAGGGCAAACATGGATACTCTTGTTTCAAGACAGCCATGTCTGCCACATCTGCACTTAAGTCCATCAGGCTCTATGATGTAGTGTCCTATTTCTGCTGCGTTGTGCTGATTGCCCTCATATAGCTTATTGTCCACAACTATCGCAGAGCCGACACCCGGGCCCCACTTAATAAAAACAATATTGTTTCCATATTTTCCGACACCATAAAGCATTTCGGCTTCCGCAAATGCTTTGACGTTGTTTTCAAGTATTACCGGACACTGAATCTGTTTTTCAAGTATTTCTCTTATTTTTACTTGATTGTTCCATATGCCATAAGCGTGTATACTGATGCCATTATTCCTGTCAACTATTCCCAGAACACATATTCCGATTCCAAGAATATCTGACAGCTTAAGTTCATTTTCCCAAAGCTGAAGCTTTATTTCCTTTGCCAGTTCTTCTAAAAACAGCTGTGGTTCAATGTCCGTCCGGGTATGTACCTTAGTTTCAACAAGCACATTTCCCCTGATATTGGTAACTGTAATGCTCGTGTCTACAGCCTCAATATTTACAGATACTATATACTTAAAATCATAATTGATATCCACAAGCACCTTCTTACGGCCCGCTCTCTTCTGCTCCTTCATCTCACCCTTTTCAAGTATCATGTGAGCTTCCATCATATCATTGCACAGCATGGTCACAGCCGCCGGTGTGAGTCCTATCTGATTGGCAATATCCTTCCTTGACATTGCGCCGTTTTTCTGCAGTATCTTAAGTATCTGAGATTTATTATTGTTTTTTACACTATCAAGGGAAATTCCGGTTTTAACCATTAATTCATGCTCCTTATTTATGCTTCAACATTCTTTGTTGCAACTATATCCACACCGGTTGCTGCAGCATCGCTTAGCAGTACATCACCTATATGCACCGGTGCCTCTACCGTGATTTGGTT
>OLPI01001071.1_pt1 | contig 24815 bp, 18 predicted proteins | sample 1672361 | NCBI WGS metagenome assembly OLPI01 (sample SAMEA3136675, study PRJEB25190) | human gut metagenome
CATATAATTTTTATAATTTCAGCGCAGATTTTGAAGGAGAACTGCGTGAATATATCTATTTACTTTGTGTTGGATTAATTATATTGGCAATAGGTAATATTTTATTAAAAAATAGATTAAAAAAATACAGAGGATTTTCATATATTATGCAGATTTCTATGTTTATTCTGGCTATTATAACTGTGCAGTTAAATGTAAAAAAAGTATTTCATAATACAGATTTAGCAAATACAGAATTTGTGGAAATGGAAAAGGCAAGAAAGGATTTAAAAAGTTCTGCGGATAAAGCGATAGAAAAAGCAACGGCAGATGATAAAGACTTCTTTCGCTACGATGCAAAAGCAGAATTGATAGAGAGAAATTCTACATTACAAAGTAGCTTACATTCTACTAATTTTTACTGGAGTCTTACCGGTAAGTTACCATCACAGCTTTTTGAAGAGACAGGATTAACCAATAAAGGAGCTTACAATTATAAGAATTTAGATGGAAGAACAACTTTAAATGCTTTGGCTGCTACAAAATATTATGTAACAAAGACAGAAAAGAATGGAAAATATAGTGTTCCTTTTGGCTACAAAAAAATAGCGAATTATAACATTAAAATGACAAATAAAATAAAGAAATGTACAGTATTTAAAAATGAATATGCCCTTCCATTGGGATATACATATGACAGTTATTATACCAGAACTGATTACGAACAGATGAACGAAATGGAGAGACAAAATGCATTGCTACAGGGAATATTATTAGAAAAAGAGCAAAAAGGTTATTCCAAAGCAGGTTTAAAAAAGCATTCCGGCAATGTATGTTCTAAAACAGATATAAAGCAAACGTATTCAGAAATTCCTTATAAGATTGTACAACATAATAATGTGGACAAAAAAGCAAATATTTTTAAAGTAAAAAGTGATGACGCGAGCATTGTTTTAGAAACCAGTAAAGCGATAACGAACAGTGAAGTCAGTTTGTTCATAGGCGATATATCTGGTCCGAAAGCGAATAGAGTTGCGGATGACGATAGTATAGGTTCAAAATATACTGTTATTGTAGAAAATTCGACAGGAGAGAAGAACAAAAAAGAATTCTTTTATTTTCAGCCAGGAAATATATATTATGCAGGTCGAAATCATTTTCTCATAAATCTTTCTTATTATAAAAAAGGAAAACAGACGATAACTTTAAAGTTTCCACAAAAAGGAAATTATAAAATTGAAGATTTAAAAGTGTATGCTCAGCCTATGGATCAGTATTCCCAACAAATTTCCGCATTAAAAGAAAATGTGCTAAAAAACATAAAAATGGACACAAATACGATTCAGGGAAATATTAACTTGAAGAAAGACAAGATTCTTTGTTTAGCTGTTCCATATTCGAAAGGCTGGAAAGCTACTGTAGATGGAAAAGAACAGGAGCTACTCCAGGCTAATACAATGTATATGGCATTACCACTTTCAGAAGGTAATCATAGTGTTATTTTAAAATACTGTACTCCAGGATTAAAAGCAGGAATTGCGATATCCTTTGCTGGGCTGATACTTTGTATCATAATAAAGTTATTATTGCATTCATTCCTTCTGGAGCCAAAACACAGAAAAAAGAAATAATGCCATATCCCAGATGCGGCTTCGGAGCGTGTTTAAGATGCGGATGAGCATCTTAAACACAGCGACTACAGAGCAGATGGGATATGGCATTATTTCTTTTTTCGTCTGTTTTCCCCTAATGAATTAAAGAGTAAACCCTTCTTGCCATATCATGGAATATCCATATGAGACTCATTCCGATGGCAAGTCCTAATGCACATTGGACGGTTTTAGAACCATACATTGCGGCATACTGCCATTGCCTTTGAACAGCATAGCTCATCGTGTAGTAGAGAGAGCCGCCGGGAATCAAAACAACAACAGAGATGATAAGAAAAAGTGTGGTAGGAGCTTTTCTTATTTTTGCAATGACTTCGGAGTAAATTGCAGCAAAGGCGCTGGCAAATAGTGAGGAAATAAAAACATCGAACCCCCAGATATTAGCAATAACATAAATAACCCAGGTCAGTACGCCACCTAAAGCTGCAGGAAAAATGTGTTTAAACTGCAAATGAAACAGGAATCCGAATCCGGCAGCTCCGATAAAAGCCGCAAAGAACTGAAGTATCATAATACACCTCCCACAAACCAGATAGCACACATGAATCCACAGGCAAGAGCGCCAGCCCATAGAAGAGATTCTACGAGTCGCATTATACCGGAAATCGTATCTCCGATTAAAATATCCCGGATAGAATTGGTCATAAGAATACCGGGAATCAACAGCATAATATCTCCGATCATAACTTTATCTACATGAATTACCGGAAAAAAGAAGGCAGTGATGCAAATGCCGGTACCGATAAAGAGGGAGCAGAAAAACTGAAGAATAAAGGTATTACTGCATATAGAATTTAAATGCCTTTGTAAAAAACAAAGGAGAAAAGCAAAGATAACAGCAATAGCTCCATCTAAGATTGTTCCACCGAAAAAGACAGAGAACCCGCCGGCACCAAGCATACTTCCCAGATAAATAGTATAAGGTGCAGGTTTTATTTTTGAAATTTTGTTTATTTCATCTTTCAAATCTGTTAAAGAAAGGGGAGTGGCACAGCATTGTCTGCTTAATGCATTTGCCTGTTCTAATTTAAAAAAATCTGTGCCGGCAGGGGTGGTAATCCTGCGAGTTTGTGTATATTCTTCTCCCTCAGGAAATACCATTGTAACAACAATACTTGATGTAATTGCAAAAACATTCATCTGACTGGCACCGTAGGCATGTCCCATTCGATTAAGCGTTTCCTCCACACGACTGACTTCGGCGCCATTGGTCAGCATAATTTCAGCCAGATTTAATAATTCATGTAAAATAGCATTCGGTGAGCTCAATGAAATTCTCCTTTCAACAAAATATGATATAGTATATCACAAATTTAAGGTACTATTGGAATCTTTTTAATTAGAGAACTATTTCGCTCTTTTTTCGTCTATACGAAATCTATAAATTAGTATTTGAAAAGCTTTTCAATTGTTTCAGATGGATTTTCTGTTGGGTCATAAGAAAATTCTTGGCAGAAGTTTTTCTGTTCAGGTGATAATTCAGTGTTACTAAAGTCAAGTGTCAGTAATTGATCTAGGTCTTTCAAATACATAGATGGATAAAATTTCTTTATAAAATTACCAAATATTTTTGGAAGATATTCCAAATAATAAATAGGCTTTTTAGTGATTGAGAAGTTTCCGGCATGTTTGCTGCTGTTTGTAATCAACATATCGGAAAGGTACATCATATCATTAAGCGAAATTTTATTTTTAATATAACCAAATTTGGAAGAATATTGGTATGGTAACTGGTAGGATAGTTCTACAAGATCCCAGTTATTTGTAATTACAAACCAGTCATCGTCTATATAATCCATGATTTTTTTTAAGTTAAAATTATCAAAAAGGTTTACAGGTTCTGAACCATCTTCGGGTTCGGGTTTTTGTCCGACTAAAAGTATGGATAGTATTTTTTTACCTTTTGCTTGCGGAAAATAGAATTCCAATTGTTTTTTTACAGTAGTTCTTTTCTCTTCCTGAAGAATATCCCAGGAAATAGGTAGAGGAATATCATCTAAAAAGGTAACATTATCTTCCCATTCATAAAAAGAGTGGAAAAGTTTAGCTGTAAATGGAGAGCCGGGCATTACATGTGTACAGCGTATGAATGTCTGTTTCTTTGGTTGGTCAGGATTATCATGGTATTTCATAAAAATATTAAATTGATAATCAAAAGGTGTTGCTAAGAGCAAACGGCGCTCTCTTTCGGAAGCACTAGGTATTTTAATTGGAATAGAAGGATCCATACAAATGATATTTTGGGCTTCAGTACAAAAAGTTCGGCGTGCGTCTTCCATTTTAGTATTGATTAGAGGAATCTTTGTAGCTGTTTTATTGAGATAGTATTCAAATTCCACTTCTGGAAGAGCAGCCATGAGATTATCTTTCACAAGCTGCAGATCAGTGTTTAGTCCACGTCCACGGGTACTTACAAATGAAATAGTTTTTTTACTCATTTTACTTTCCCTCCATGTATGAATTAATCAGGTTTGCAATTCTTTCACAACTATGTCCATCGCAGGCAGACATATATTTATCAACAAAAGAATTCATCTTATTTGTAAGAATATGTTTTTCAGGATGTGTTAAATAGTCTGTCAGTTCTTCTTGATTTGTATATACATCTCCAGGCAGATCTTCTGGATAATTAAGATAAAATCCTCGGTCATAGGTTGGCAGATCATAGCAGAAGAATGCGATAGGTTTACGAAGTAGTGCATATTCAAATATAACAGAAGAATAATCAGTGATTAGCATATCTGAAATAAGCATATAATCATTTGTTGAAAAATCTCTCATTACGCGTATGTTTTTGTATTTTTTTGGAAGAATATCGTTCTTCATTACCGGATGTGGGCAGATTAAAAGTACTTGATTAGGAAGTAAATCTTTTGAAAGACGATCAAAATCAAGTTCAGGATGGAATTCACTTCTATCACATCCAACATCCCGGAAAGTAGGCGCATAAACAAGAACAGATTTTCCAATCAAACTAGGATGCCGGAAATAGATTTTCCGTTTTGTTTTATTAATCAGATGTTTGTTAAAGTAATCATCTGTTCGTGGGCAGCCTAATGCTTTTACCTTATTATAATTTATATCAAATGCATCCGCATAGATAGAACGTAAATTTTCTCCACTTACACATACAAGATTATACTGTGCATGTGTGGCTCTGTCTTCAGGCAAAGAAAGATTTGTTCCGCGCTGTCCAAACTTTTTAAATGCACCGCAGGCATGCCATAGCTGAATAACTCGCTGTTCCGGGCGTAAAGGGAAATATCTTAAATATTTTACATAGTCATCTGTTACGATTACTTTACTGGTAAGGATTGCTTCAGTCATTTCAAGAGCTGTTTGAGGATTATGTGGTAAACGTTTTGCACAGATTGTCTTTTTACCTTTGATAAAAGGATATAAAGCCTTTGCATTTCCTTCAAGATGCCCATCAGCACGAGGAGAAACAAATAAAACCTGGTTTTTCAGTGGTTTCTTTGAGAAAGAAGCTGCCTTTTTATTCCATGCTTGTTCTTCTTCAGTCTCATCAGAGAGAAGACGGAATTTCATACCAGATTCTGCCGGAGAGTAGAGTATTTCAGGGCTATTTAATGTAATTGGTTTATCTTTTAAGTATTCTTTAATAAAAGATAGAGTTTTATCTGTTGCAATGTAATCAATAAAAGTTTCTTTTTTATTATTGTAAAGAAGCCATCTAAGCGGTATACATAATTGCCTTTTGCGTAACATGATTTTGTTAATTCTGGAATCTCTTCGCTAAAATCTAAATGGAGATTTTTTACAAAATTAACACAGAAGAATTTATTAGCTAATGTAGCATCCATAGAAAGAGAAGGATTATATTTTTTTCCATTTTTTAAAGATGTAGAGGCAATTTTACTGAAAAGCAATGGCTGTGGATTATCATATTCTTTATGATAAATTCCCTCACTGATGAAATCATACTGTTGCTTCATAAGCTGCCGATAAGCCAGGCGGAAAGAACCAACGGCATAAGTGATTTCAGCATCACAAAAAGTAATATATGGTGTTTGAGCATTATTCAAAGTAGTAGCAAATAATTCTTCTTTAGAATTACTATCTTCAAAGAGAAGATTATCTTGTAACAATCCTTCCTTTTCGATATCAGCTTTCATGGAAACAGGTACAACTATTTTCATAAATATGAGATTCTGTTTTATGAGCGAATCTAAAGACTTCATAAAGTTGTCTTTATTTGTTCTGTCACCATAGAGTGCTGCAGTAAAAAATGCGTTTTTAAGAACGTCCTCTTTAGATGACTTAATATCATATAAAGAAAATTCTGGGAAAGAGAGACTGAGGGTAGAAATTACCTTCATATCCAGAATCTTTAATTTGTTATTTATTTCATCCACAAGTAACTGAATTGTGTTTGAATCTAAGGACCAGAACTGAATATAAAACTGGTTCAGCATAATCTGTAGCTGCTTTTGAATAATTGTATTCAAGTAGTTATGAATATCTGGATTCTGTTCTCGTGCATCATCAATAGAACTGTACTCAGGATAATCCCTTAAAAAACTTTCTTCTGCAGAATGAAGAATCATCTGATGAGCAGTAATGTAATCTTTGATTTTACTTGGTGAGATAGAGGCCGTAATAGAATCCATATCATCATATCTTCGATAATGGAAGATAATATAATCCAATCCAACAATTTTTGAGCAGCGATATAAAAACTGAGTAAGAAAAGCGCCATCTTCTGAGTAAGAAATTGGTGGTAAGCGAAGATGATATTTTTCGATAAGACTTCTTCTGAAAAGTTTATTAGACAGAGAGAAAGTCCATAAAATATCGGTGTTATACTTATCAATTTCTTCTAATTCAATTAAATCATCGAGATTATGGATTTCTATAGTTGTATGCCGATTAAAAATATCGTATTTTCCAATTAATAAATCAGAGTGTTTTTCAGAAATCGTATCATACATAGTGGATAAAGCTTCAGGTTCTAGAAGATCGTCCGCATCAAAAAAGAAGACATATTCTCCCTGTGCAATATCTAGTCCTGCATTTCTTGCGGAAGAAGGACCGCCATTTTCTTTATCAATAATAATTAAATTAGGGTAATTCTTTTTATAAGAATTCAATATAGACAAGGTATTGTCAGAAGAACCGTCATTAATTACGATAACTTCATATTCAGAATTATCCATTGTCTGTAAAAAAATGCTGTCCATTGTTTCAGACAGGTATTCTTCTGCATTATATGCAGCAATAATAACTGATATTTTTTTCATATTTTCCATCCTTATCATAATCATAAATGTGTTTGCTTATTATAAAATGAGAATAAGAATTGTGAGGCTCTCTTAATAGTAGGCATATTGTTTTATTATATACTAGAAAAAGGGACTTGACAAGATTATACATTTTGTACTTGTAGAGATAAACAGATTTAAAATAGGAGAAGATTAGGATAAAATATTTGTTTTGATTGCGAAATAAAATGTTTAATGATAATATAGACTGTGATTTAGTTAGATAATAATAAGGTTATAAGAGGAGTATATTAAGTAGAAAGGGGTAGAATTTTGCAAACAACAAAAAAACAAAAGTATAAAATATATAGTTTATATACAGTGGTATTTGCGTGTATGGCATTAGTAATATTTCTTCAATTTTTATATTACGGAAAAACATTAATTGAATATCATGATAGCTTACAACAGTATTATGCGGCATTCCAATATTTTATTACCTATGTTCATAAAGTTATACGGACATTTATTTCTACAGGGCAGTTGCATCTTCCTATGTGGGATTTTTCAATAGGCATGGGAGGAGATATATTAACTGCTTTAAATTATTATGTGATTGGAGATCCCATTAACTTTATAGGAATTTTTTTTAAAACAAGCCAGTTAGAAGTAGTATATCAGTTATTGATTGTATTTAGGATATATTTGGCTGGTTTTTGTTTTATTATGTTTTGTAGAAAGATAGGATATACAAAGTCTTATGTGATAGCGGGAGCAGTAATCTACTGCTTTTCAATATTTGCCTTATACTCTGCAGCAATGTATGCAGCATTTCCGAATGTCTTAATTTATCTTCCATTATTACTGATTGCGATTGAAAGAGTGTTTAGAAATCAAGGTGGAAGTATGTTAATGTGGGTCATTGCTTTATGTATGATAAGTAATTTCTATTTTTGCTATATGTTAGGAATAATAGCAGTGATTTATTGTTTGCTTAGATATTTTTGTATTAATTATTATTTCCTAAAGAAGAAAAATATTGAATTTAGGGATAGAATTAATGATTTATTAAAATCTATCAGTAAGATGATTGTGCCGATGATCCTGGGAGCTTTATTAAGTTCTATTATTTTAATTCCTGATTTAAAAGTATTCGTAAACCAGGGAAGAGGAGCCGGTCAGGTAGTGGAAAGTTATACACTCTATACAGTTAAAGAATATATAGAATTACTGTCTAGTTTATTTTCACCTAAGATTGCTGCAAACTACAATCTTCTGGGATTTTGTCCGGTTGTTTTTCTAGCATTATTGCTTTTGTTTCAGAAGAGTTGCAAAAAGAAGAGGATTAAGAAAATTCTTAGAATTGCATATGTTTTCAGTGGGATATTTTTATTGATTCCATTTTTTGGATACGCTCTTAATGGCTTTGCATATATTAACAATCGTTGGATTTTTGGCTTAGTTTTTTTATCTGCGGTAACAATTGTAATTTTATTTGAAGAATTATTACATTTAGATAAGAAGAATAAAGTTGTATTATGTGCAGGAGCAATTGTATATTTAGTAATTTGCCTGGTAGTACGACAATTAAAAACAAATGCTGTAATGACAGGAGTCATCTGGACATTTGTATTTTTGTCAATTATTTTATTGCTTAATGGAATAAAAGATTTGAAAGAAAAAAGACAAACATGTTTTATGGTAATGATATGTGGATGTGTTGCTTTTTATGGATTTTCATTATTTAATCCTTTAGATACAAGTATTATGTCAAGTAAATTAGATGAAGGACAAATTTCAAATCTGAAAGACAATAAGACTGCGGGTGCAGTGGCAAAAATTAAAGATTCTGGTTTTTATAGAGTGGACGTGACAGATGGAGATACGTTGAATGAGGGATTACTTTTTGGATACCCTTCTGTAGCGTTTTATTATAGCTTATATGATGGAAAAATAACAGAATTTAATAAAGAGTTAAATAATTCTGCTATGACGGTTCCTAATTTATCGCATGGAAATAAGGGAAGATCATATCTGGATAATATATGTGGCGTAAAGTATGCTGTTACAAACACAAAAGAAAATGTACCATATGGTTTTAAACTTTATAAGAAACAAAAAAATAAACAGGGACAGGTCAGATATATTTATAAAAATAAGAATAGTTTGCCGTTTGGGTATACATTAAATAATTATGTTTCCAGTGAAAAATATGAGACTTATACAACATTGCAAAAAGAACAGGCAATGTTACAGGGAGCAGTATTAGATGAGAAAAATGCTAGAAACTTAAATGAAATAATCCCCCAATTTATGGACAGCTCATTACCTTATAAGATTAAAAATATCAAGGGTGGTAAAATTAAGAAAAATAAAATTATAGTAGAACAAAGAGATGCCATAATAGAAATGGAAATTGAAATTCCTAAAGGAAAAGAAATTTTTATTCAAGGAAGAAATATAAAGTTTAAGGCATATAGTCCAGAAACTACCCCACAGTATTATTACCCGAAGAAAATGACTATTTATGAAAAGAAACTTTTAGATAATCAATACAAAAACTGGAATAAGCCAAGTGATATTGTAATTACTAGCCAGCTAGGAAAGAAGTCTGACTCTATAACTATGTATCAGAAACAGTATAAATATTTTTGGAATCAGGAAAATTTTCTTCTATGTTTAGGAAACTATTATGAAGGAAAACAGACAATTTCTCTTAAATTAAATGAGCCTGGAGAGTATACATATTCTGATCTATCTATATTAGCAGAAGATATGCCGATAATGGAAAGACAGATAAAAGAATTAAAACAACATCCAATGAATCAGGTGAAGTTTGCATCTAATTATATTGAGGGAACAGCAAAAACAGAAGGTAATGAATTGCTTGTGTTGTCTTTGCCGTATAGTGAAGGATGGAGTGTTCAAATTGATGGGAAAGAAGCCAATCTTTTGAATGTGAATACAATGTGGACAGGTGTATATTTAAAAGAGCAGGGAGTACATAAAATCACATTACATTACAGAACACCAGGATTAATATTAGGTGCGGCAATTTCCAGTACTACATTAGCTTTCGTAAGTATTATTCTGATATTTAATAGAATAAGGAAGAGAGGAAATAAATGATTTTATTTATACTTATATTACTTATGATTATTAGATCTAATGCTGAAATAGCAAAATCAAATGAGTTTAATACAGAGTACAGTAGCATTGGACAAACAAATGTGATCAAAGGGATTTTTGTAATATTAGTTTTGTTGGGACATGGAAGTGGGTATTTAAAGCTGACAGGTGTGTTAGATATACCATATAAATCATTTCAATCACATATAGGGCAAATGGTTGTATCTATGTTTTTCTTTTACTCAGGGTTTGGAATGATAAAGTCAATAATGAAAAAAAGATTTGCCTATATAAAAACATTACCGTTGAAGCGTTTTTTAATTGTGGTGTTAAATTTTGATATAGCAGTTATACTGTTTGAAATAATGAATCTTTGTCTAAAGATACATTTTGATTGGAAAACAATTCTGCTCTCATTTACAGGATGGGTTGGTATTGGTAATTCTAACTGGTATATGTTTGCTATTTTTGTTTTGTATATTTTATTATTTACTTCATTTTATTTGTTAAAATGGTTTGATAAAAATAGTTCCTTGTATATTGGAATGATGATTTTTACAGTGTTATCTGTAGCTTTTGTATATTGGGAAATTAGAGTTGGCCAGCCAACTTGGTGTTATAATACAGTTATTTTATTTGCATTAGGAGGCTGGTTTGCATTATTTCAAAAACAGATAGAATGTATCATTATGAAGAATGATTACACATATATTATTCTTGGTTCTATCATGGCTATTGTATACTGGATTAGTTTTAAAAATAGAATTTATGGAATAGAAGCATACTCTGTTTGGGCAAGCCTATTTACGTTAGCAGTAGTGATGGTTACAATGAAGGTTTCTATAAAAAGTACGGCCTTAGAATGGGTAGGAAAGAGAGTATTTAGTATTTATATTCTGCAGAGAATTCCGATGATCGTATTGACAAAAACAGGATTTACACAAAATTCTCCATATGCATTCCTTGTCTTGGTGTTTTTAATTACCTTGGGAATAGCAGTAATTTTTGATTATGTAACAGCAAAAATTGATAATATTATCATTAAATATTTGGTAAAAGAATAGAAAAAAATATAAAACGCCAGAGATGCTTGGGATGAGAATCAATGGCGTTTTTTTGAATTGAATAAAAATGTTTTATATAAAAAGTTTTCCAATTTGTTCTAGAGGATTAATGAATTTGTTGTAGGAAAATCCCTGACAAAAGCGACTTTCTTCTTCGGATAGTTCCGTCTGGTCATAGTCAAGTGTCAGTAATTCTCCTGCTGTTTCTAGATATAGATCTGGATAATATTGTTTCATATATCTTCCAAAATGCTTTTTTCCGTAATTTAGATAATACACTGGTTTGTTTTCAGAGGCAAAGGTACAAGCATGTTTACTGCTGTTTGTGACCAACATGTCTGAGAAATAAAGCAGATTATCAAAACCGAATACACCCTTCATATATCCAAAACATTTTGAATACGAAAAAGGAAGTCTGCCAGACATTTCAAGAAGATTGATATTATTGGTAAGTAAAAACCAGTTATCTCCGATTTCATTCAGAAATTTTTTTAAGTCTAAATCGGAAAAGAGTTCTGTCATTTCCTCTGGAGCAGTTTGATTTACTGTAAGGATAGTCAGTATCTTTTTCCCTTTTGCTTCAGGATAAAGGTATTCTAAGTTGTTTCGTACATTTTCTTTTGATTCTTTAGATGTGATATCCCAGGCAAGAGGGAGACATATATCGTCTAAAAAAGTAGCATTTTCAAATTCATAAAAGTTTTTAAGAAAATTACTGAAAAAAGGAGAACCCGGGAGTACGTGAGTACAGCGAAAGAAGGTCTTCTTATGTGCTAATTCAGGGTCTTCTGTAAACTTTAAGTATTCATTAAAAAGATAATCATAAGGGACTAAAGTTAAAAGTCGCCGTTCTTCCGGTAAAGCAGGTGAAAGTTTCACTGGAATAGAAGGATCCATACAGATAATATTTCTGGTGTTATTACAGAAGGAGAGACGGGCTTCTTCTAACTGTTTGTTGGCGGCAGGAACTTTCGTAGCGGTGTTTTTCAGATAGTATTCAAAAGTTACGTCAGAAAGGTTCAATGCCAGATAGTCCTGTATTAATTTTAAATCGATATTCATTGCCCTGCCACGTGTGCTGAGAAATGAAATAGTAGCTCTACTCATACTAGTTCTCCTCCATATAAGAATTAATTAATGTTGCAATTCGTTCGCAGCTATGACCATCACAGGCAGACATATATTTTTGCATAAAAGCAGTATATTTGTCTGTCAGAACTTGCTTTTCAGGACTTCTGAGATATTCTGTAAGCTCTTCCTGTGTTTTGAATACATCTCCTGGCAAATCATCTGGATACTTCAGATAAAAATCTCTGTCATATCTTAAAAGATCATAGCAGAAGAATGCAATTGGTTTGCCTAGTAAAGCATACTCAAAAATGACAGAAGAATAGTCTGTAATCAGCATATCAGAAATCAACATATAATCATTTGTAGAAAAATCTTTTACTTCCAATATATTATGATATTTGTGTGGCAAAATAGGAGCATCCATTACCGGGTGAGGGCAAATTAATAAAACTTGATTCGGAAGCAGAGACTTTGAAAGTAAGTCAAAATCAATTTCAGGATGAAATTCATTTCGGTTACCGTCGGTGTCCCTGAATGTAGGGGCATAGACGAGTACAGATTTAAAAAGCAACTTTGGATGCTTTAAATAAATCTGTCGTTTTTTCTTCGAAATCAGTTTTTTATTAAAATAATGATCTGTTCTTGGTACACCTAGAGCCTGCACTTTCTGATAATTAACATCGAAGGCATCCGCATAAATGGAACGTACTTGTTCACCACTGACAGATACAAGATTATACTGTGCATGGGTAGCAATATCTGTAGGAACAGGGATATTAGTTCCACGCTGACCAAACTTCTTAAATGCGCCGCAGGCATGCCAGAGCTGAATGACACGTTGTTCTGGACGAAGAGGAAAGTACCTTAGGTACTTGACATAATCGTCAGTTACAATTACTTTGCTTGTAAGAATTGCTTCGGACATTGCAAGAGCAGCGTCATTATCGTGTGGTAACTTGTGTGCACAGATTTCTTTTTCACCTTTGATATAAGGGTAAAGAGCAAGTGCATTTCCCTCAAGTTCGCCATCGGAGCGAACAGAAACAAAGGCAACTTTATTTTGTAGTTTTTTCTTTTTTAGCTTTTCCACTTCTTTTGTCCATGGCTGTTCCGCTTCCGTTTCTGGAATTGGACGAAACTTTTCTCCGGACTCTAAAGGATTATAAAGTAATTCAGGGCTATTTAAAGTCATAGATTTTGCTTTAAAATATTCTTTTAACAGAGAAAGAGATTTTTCTGTTTCTGTATATTTCAGGAAAGATTCCTCTGTGCCATTGTAAATGACAAGTTCATCAAAATTATAAAGGTAATATCCAGTATGGTAACATTTGTCCAGAAAGTCTATAATATCAAGGTTGAAATTGATATTCTGATTTCTTAAAAATGAAACAGAGAAGAACTTATTAGCTAAAGTTGCTTCCATTCCAAGACATAATGTATCATATTGATTAGAAGCCAAGAAGTCTGCGGTAATATGACTGTAGATTAATGGCTGCAAACTGCCATAATTTTTGTGATAGATAGCTTCTGTAACAAAGTCCATATATAATCTGCTGAATAATTTGTTCACACGGCGGAACGCACCTGTAGAATATACGATTTTCTCATCACAAAAAACAATGTGAGAAGTTGTTGCTTCATCTAACGCTTTATTAAAAAGGTTCTTTTTGGAATTACAATCTGTGAAAATAATATTTTTCTGTAATAATTTCCTAGTCTGAATAACAGCTTTCATAGAAGAAGGAACAACAATCTTAATAAATACCATATTCTGTTCCGTTAAAGATTTCAGACAGGATAGGAAGTTCTCCTTCGTGCTGCCATCACCATAGAGAACGGCTGTCAGGCTGGCGCATTTTAATACTTCTTCAGAATCGGCACTTAAAGCAGTTAATGGCAATTCTGGAAGAGCGGCTCTTAGTTCACAGAAACTCTTCATATCTAATAAGTTTAATTTATCATTAATCTGGGCAAGAAGGAACTGGGCAGTAGAAGAATCTAAAGTCCAGAACTTGGCATAAAAACGATTTAATAAAATAAGCAGTTCTTTATGAATGATTGTGTTTAAATAATCGCTGATTTCCGCATTATCTGCCATAGCATCCTCGATTGTTGTATACACAGGGAAGTCTCGCAAAAAACTTTCCTTTGCACAATCAAGAATCATTTCATGTGCAGTAAGATAGTCCCTGATTTTTGATTCAGAAACGGAAGCTGTAATGGATTGTGCGTCTTCTTCATTATATCTTCTGTAATGGAAGATTACCTGATTAAGACCGGTAATTTTAGAAGAGCGATATAAAAACTGAACAAGAAAAGCTCCATCCTCTGAATAAGAAATATCCGGAAAACGTAACGTATATTTCTCAATTAATTCCCGTTTGAATAACTTGTTTGATAAAGAAAAGGTCCATAGAATGTCGGTATTATATTTATCAATATCATCAAGAGTAACTAGATTATCAAGTGTGTGAACAGCAGAAAGCTTGTAAGTGTTCAACACATCATAGGTTCCGATAACTAAGTCTGCGCTTTTAGTCACTGCTCTGGTAAACATAGCCTCAAGAGCATTATTGATAAGAAGATCATCTGCGTCAAAAAAATAAATATATTCGCCTTTTGCAACAGTAAGTCCGGCATTACGGGCAGAAGCAGGTCCACCATTCTCTTGATTGATAACAGTTATATTTGAATGTGATTTTTTGTATTTCTGTAAAATGTCTGCTGTGTGATCGGAAGAACCATCATTCACAATAATAATTTCATAATCGGAGTTAGGCATTGTTTGGAAAACTACGCTGTCTAATGTTTCTGTAAGATACTTTTCCGCGTTATATGCAGGTATGATTACAGATATTTTTAAATCTTTTTTCATAGTATACTTCCTTTTAAATAAATTGTTGTAGAGTCTGACTTGAATATAACATAGTTTGATTGTGGTGACAAGAAAGGATAAGATAGGATATAGTGTGGAAAACTAATGAAGAGACAGAGTATTACAGATGTAGATTCATATAAGAATTGACAGGAGAATATTATAGATGTAGAATTTAAAGAATGAAAAATGATAAAAGAGGAGAAAATATGAAAAATAAAGTAAAGAAGATATTTTTAATGATTTTGTTATGTAATATAGTAGTTTTGATAGTTCCATTTTATACACATGCAGCTCAAAAAGGATGGGTGAAAGTAGGAAAAACATATAGATATAGGGTACAGTCTTCTTATGTAAAGAATCGTGTAAAGAAGATAAAAGGAAAATATTATTATTTCGATAAAAAAGGTCTCCGTAAAAGTGGTTGGGTGAATTATAAAGGGCATCGCTATTATTTTGATAAAAAGACAGGCGAGGCATATGTTGGAAAACATAAAATTAAAAAGAATAGTTATATTTTTCGTAAAACAGGAAGATTGGTGGTAAAAACAGGAGAGTATAGACAGGGAAACAAGAAGTATTTTATTGGTGAAACAGGAAAGGTTCTGATTGGAAATAGAAAGATAAAAGGAAAATGGTATTATTTTGATGGACAGGGGAATAAAGAAGAATTACCAACAAAGCATACAATTGAATCAGGAATCATTACTACGAATCTTGAGACAAGCCAGTTAAAGCGTCAAACATTAGATGGATATCATCTACAGAATTGTAACAAGTTAATGATTGTTGCTCATCCAGATGATGAGAGTTTGTGGGGTGGTGGGCATCTTTTAGATAAAGGGTATTTTGTAGTATGTCTTACTAATGGAAATAATACCGTGAGAAGAAGCGAATTTTATGCAGCATTAAAAGAATATGGATGTCAAGGGATTATGTTTTCCTATCCTGATCTAGAAAGAGGAAAACGATCTGACTGGTCAAATTATAGCGATATAATTGCGAAGGATTTAAATGTACTGCTGACTTATAAAAGATGGGATATGATTGCAACTCATAATCCAAAGGGAGAATATGGACATATACAGCATCGAATGACAAGTAAATTGGTAACCGAGGTATATCGTTGTAATTATAAGGGATTAAATAGACTGTATTATTTTGGGAAATATTACAAATGGAATCAATTATCTCAAGTAGAAAACGGATTAATTTCACTTTCAAAAGATAAACTGAATAGAAAAATACAAATTATAAATACCGTATACAAGTCTCAAGATGTAAAATGGGATAGGCATATGATGAAATATGAAAACTGGATTGCTTTTCAGGATTGGAAAGAAAAAAATTAACAATTAATTATTTTATAAAAGGTAATTATAGGTTCAATTTGGATAGCATCAATGTTGGTAATTGCAATGATGTATGTAAAGGTGTAGCTTTTTAGAAAAAAGGAAGAAAAAATGAAAAAATACGACTATTTAATTGTTGGAGCAGGTCTTTTTGGAGCTGTTTTTGCATGCGAAATGACAAAAACAGGGAAAAAATGTCTTGTAATTGACAAAAGAGATCATATAGCAGGTAATATTTACTGTGAGAACATAGATGGGATTAATGTGCATAAGTATGGTGCACATATTTTTCATACGTCAAATAAAGAGATATGGAATTATGTGAATCAGTTTGCAGAGTTTAATAATTATATTAATTCTCCTGTAGCAAGATATAAAGATGAATTATATAACCTGCCATTTAATATGAATACATTCAGTAAGATGTTTAATATTGCAACTCCGGCTGAAGCAAAAGCAAAGATTCAGGCAGAGATTGAGGAGTTAGGTATTACAGAGCCTAAGAACTTAGAAGAACAGGCTCTTTCTCTGGTTGGACGTTCTGTATATGAAAAGCTGATAAAGGGGTATACCGAGAAACAGTGGGGAAGAGACTGTAAGGAACTTCCTTCATTTATCATTGAGCGTCTTCCTCTTCGGTTTATTTATGATAATAATTATTTTAATGATCGTTTTCAGGGAATTCCTATGGGTGGATATACGGCTATTGTAGAGAAAATGTTAGAAGGTTCGGATGTTCTGCTGAATACAGATTATTATGAGTTTAGAAAAGAGAATCCAGATATTGCTGCCAAAACAGTATACACGGGAATGCTTGACCAGTATTTTGATTACAAATATGGCGTATTAGAATATAGAAGTGTTCGCTTTGAAACAGAAAAGCTGGATATGGAGAACTATCAGGGCAATGCAGTAGTAAATTATACAGAGCGTGAAGTTCCATATACCCGTATTATCGAACATAAACATTTTGAATATGGAACACAGCCAGTTACGGTAATTTCCAGAGAATATCCAAGTGAATGGAAGTTAGGTGAAGAACCATATTATCCAGTAAATGATGCAAAGAATGAAACTGTAGCAGAGAAATATCGTGCGCTGGCAGCGGCAGAGAAAAATGTAATTTTCGGTGGTCGTCTGGGAGAATATCGTTATTACGATATGGATAAAGTGATTGAAAAAGCATTAAAGGCTGTTGAGGAAGAAACAGGGATATAATTCAACTGTAAAAGGAAAAATGGAAATATGAATAATGTATTGAATGAGGGAAAAGAGGATTTTTCTAGACCAATATTGTGGATAGTAATCCCATGTTACAATGAAGAAGATGTGCTTCCAATTACAGCACCTATGTTTTTAGAACAGATTCAGACAATGATTTCAAAGGAGAAAATCAGTGCGAAAAGCAGGATTTTATTTGTGAATGATGGCTCGAAGGATTCGACATGGGATATTATATGTAAGCTGGCGCAGGATGATGAACATTATATTGGAATTAGTCAGAGCAGAAACAGAGGGCATCAGAATGCTGTACTTGCGGGATTGATGGAAGCAAGGGATGTTTGTGATATTACAATTTCCATTGATTGTGATGGTCAGGATGATATTACAGCAATGGAGAGGATGGTAGATGAATATTTAGCTGGAGCAGAAGTAGTATATGGTGTTAGGAGTAAGCGTGATACAGATACATTTTTTAAAAGGTTTACAGCAGAAAGTTTTTATAAACTTCTTGATAAGATGGGAGTAGAAACGGTTTATAATCATGCTGATTACAGATTGATCAGCGCGAGAGTATTGCAGGAGTTTGCAGGTTTTCAGGAAGTAAATATTTTTTTAAGAGGTATGATTCCGCTTGTGGGATATAAAAGTACTACTGTTTATTACGAACGTCACGAAAGAATTGCGGGAGAAAGCCACTATCCGTTGAGTAAAATGCTTGCCATTGCAGTTGATGGGATAACCAGTTTGTCCGTCAGGCCGATTTCTATTATAACAGGAGCCGGCTGTGTAGTGAGTCTTATTGGATTTGTGGGAATTATATGGGCTATTATAACAGCTATTCTCGGGAATGCAGTGCCAGGCTGGGCATCCATTGTTTGTATCGTTTGTTTCCTTGGCGGCATTCAATTATTTTCGCTTGGAGTTATTGGAGAATATATTGGGAAGATATATCTGGAATCAAAACATCGTCCAAGATATATAATCAGTGATAAAACTTGGGAGCCATATGAGAGGCATTACAAAGGATGATAAGGAATATATGTTAAGTTTTTGGCAGGAAAGAGTAAAGTAAAAAAGATTGTATTAAAATAATTACTTCCTCTTGATTTCCTAACCATTTTAAGTATAATAAGTAGTATAAAGAAGTAATTAATATCACAGGGGTTATCAAAGAAGGTATATTTGTTTGTAACAAGTATGCCTTCTTTTTCTTTTTTGGAATTAGAATATAATCAGAAGGGGTAATTAAAGAGGTGATTTTTACTTTTTATATGCGATTTATATGAGATGAAGTGGTATGAGGGATTAGTACATAGAGAGGTGAGATGTATGAATACTTTACAGACAAATGACTGGCTGATTTTGAATTCTATTATTTATGAGATTTATACAACGGCGGATTTCGATCAGATGAGAAGGAAGTTTTTAGAGCAGATGAAGATGCTTGTGGATTTTGACAGTGCAGATTTTTATCTGGCGTCTTCCGGAGAGGAATACCATCTTAAGGCTCCGGTTACGTATCATTGTGATGAGGATTTATCGGAGGTTTATGATAGTATTGATTACAGTAGGGGGATTATGTACAGTGGGAAGAGTATCGTATATCGTGAGACAGATATTATTTCTGATGATATGAGAGTGAAAACGGAGTATTATCAGAAGGTATATAAGCCGAATAACTGGCATTATTCTTTGCAGATGATCATGGCAAAGGAGAAGAAGTTTCTTGGAGTGGTAACGATGTACCGCAATATTGGAAAGAATGATTTTAGTCATGATGAAGTATTTTTGGTGGATACGTTGAAGGATCATATGGCGTACAGATTATGGCAGCAGAAACAAAGTCGTATGCAGTTTGGTGAGAAGCTTACGGTGTCGGCAGCGACGGAGAAGTTTGGGCTTACAAAGCAGGAACATAATATTTTGCATCTGTTAATGGAAGGAAAGGATAACAGTTTTATCTGTGATTATTTATCTATTAGTATCAATACGTTAAAGAAACATATTTTAAATATCTATCGGAAGCTGGGAATCCGTAACAGGGTACAATTATTTAAGAAGATAAGGGAAAAGGAATAAAAGTAAATATACTACGTTATTTGAGAGCATATATTTAAAAAAATAATTAAAAAGTAGTAAGAAAATGGTTAAATGGGTGACTTGTATTAAATATCTTAATGGAGTATAGTCACAAGTATCAAAAGCAAGGGAGCTGTAAGTGATAGATACAGCTTCCTTTTTTATAGTTTTTTTTAATTGTTTTTTTATTATGGGACAAATAAAGGAGGATATAGCATATGAAGGAATTAGTTATGATTATTCGACCGGAGAAGTTAGAAGATATTAAGCATATTTTGGATAAAAATGCTTCGTATCACTGCGCTCTTAATGCTCGTTTGTAACGCTTACATTATGAGCTTGCTCTGAAAGTTGTGTTTGATGCGATAAAAAATGAAAACCTTTATTCTGACAAAGAGATGTGTTATAACTATCTTTGGAATTTTTTTAGTTAATATGAAAATATATATGGGCTTCTGAAACTCTAAAATCTGTGATAAAAACATAGTGGTTAATTAATGTTGCATCTATAAGGGCTTAGGGAGACATATATAAGGAAAGGAATGAAGAAAAAGCATGTTAATGAAGAAATGTAAGATTGTTCTGACGGTGCTGCTGACCTGCCTTCTGCTGGGCAATACATTTGGCAGTGTGGCGGTAAATGCTGCAGAAGCTTCTGACACTCAAGCAGAACAGACAACAGCAAATACAGATGAGTACAAGGCATTTTGGTTTTCCTACTATGATTATACTGCTTACAGAGCAAAGTATAAAAAGAGAAATGCCACAACATTTAAAAAGTATTTTACACAGGCAGTAAAAAAGGGAAAAAGCCTTGGAATGAACTGTATAATCGTCCATGTCCGCCCATTTGGGGATGCGATGTATAAGTCGAAATATTTTCCATGGTCAAAGTGTATTTCCGGTAAACAGGGAAAGAATCCAGGATATGATCCATTAAAAATTATGACACAGGTAGCACATGCAAACGGGATGAAGATTGAAGCGTGGATTAATCCGTATCGTGTAGCATCTGGTTCCACGAATTATAAGAAGCTTTCTACAAAAAATCCAGCAAGAAAGTGGCATAATAAGAAAAAGACACGCCGTAATGTTTTAGCTTATAAAGGAAGCCTGTATTACAATCCAGCGAAAGCCCAGGTAAGAAACCTGATTGTAAACGGAGTAAAAGAAATCGTAGAGAATTACGATGTTGATGGAATACATATGGATGATTATTTTTATCCAGCTTTCAGCTCATCAAATGTAAACTCTGCCTTTGATGCAAAAGAATACAGAGCTTCTACAATGGCAAAAGGAAAGCAAAATATCGTAAGCTTTAGAAGAGAACAGGTAAATATGCTGGTAAAGGCGATTCACAGTGCGGTAAAATCTATTGATCCAAGTGTATCATATGGTATCAGTCCGGCAGGAAATATTGATAATCTCACAAGCAGATATTCATATTATGTTGATATCAACAAGTGGCTCAATTCTTCTGATTATGTAGATTATATCTGCCCACAGATTTACTGGGGATTCAAGCATCCGTATGCGAAGTTTGATAGAGTAACGAATCGATGGATGAATGCAGCAAAAAGTAAAAAAGTAAAAGTATATATAGGTATTGCGGTCTATCGTGCAGGCCATAATATCGGAGCAGGTTCTGCGGAACGAAGAGAGTGGAGAACCGATGCCAATATACTTAAAAAACAGGTACAGTATGCGAGAAAGAAAGGCTGCGATGGATTTGCTTTCTTTGATTATCAGGATCTGAAGAGTAAGAAAAGCGCCAAGGCAGTAAAACAACTGAAGAAAGTACTGAAATATTAAATTGAAATATTAATCTAACTCTATGGCAGTGATTCATGTATAAAATGCAGAATCACTGCCATATTTTTATATCAGATGTGAGATGACTCCCACCTCGCAGTAAGAATGCCGGGGCATTTTTGAAAAAAAGTTTGGCTATTGAGAAAAAATCTCAAATAAATTATTGACTTCTAATGGATATTAGAGCATACTAACTAGATAAGAGCGTATAAAATAAAAGTAAGGTTTAACAAACGTACAAAAGAAAGAGGTTATTATGTTACCATTAACGATGGCAAGTCAGGGAGAACCAGTGACAATTAAAAAGATTGGTGGAAAACAGGAGACAAAGAAATTCTTAGAGACATTAGGATTTGTTGTTGGTGGAACAATTACAGTTGTTTCTGAGATTAATGGCAATATGATCGTGAATGTGAAGGATTCTAGAGTTGCCATTGGAAAAGATATGGCGAATAAAATTATGGTCTAGATTCTATCTGATTTAAAATCTGAATAAGATAATAATACAGTGCTTATTGAGAATAAATAATGCCAGGCGAGGGTAAGTGAGAAAAAATCTCATTTGTGAATATTTTACTTGTAATTTCTCCTCGGTTGGCTTATTATTGCGTGAAAAGAAAAGTAACGCTACATAAGATTATATTATCAGGAGGTCATAGATATGTTTGAATGTTTAACTAAAATTAACTGGAAAAAAGTAGGTTTATTTGCATCAGGTACTTTATTTGGAACAGCAGGTATTAAAGCTTTAGCAAGTGATGATGCTAAGAAGCTTTACACTAACTGTACAGCAGCTGTTTTAAGAGCAAAAGAAACGGTTATGAATACAGTTACAACTGTTCAGGAAAATGCAGAAGATATTTACGAAGGTGCAAAGCAGATTAACGAAGAGCGTGCAGAAGCAAAAGCTGCAGCAGAATTTGCAGAAGAAGCAGAAGCGGAAGAAGAAACAGAAGAAGAAACAACAGAAGAAGTTGGGGCAGAAGCAGTAGAGGAAGCTGCAGAATAGTTTTAACAATTTGGATGAAGAGTTAGATAAAGAGACTGCAGAATAGAGGCGGTCTCTTTTTTTAACAGTTGATGTGATAAACAGACAAACAGATAAATGAAGAGGTGAATATTTTGAAGTTTCAGATAAAACATGAGATAAAAGGAAGAATACGTTTTCATGTAGTTCAGAAGAAACAGATGACCTGTGAGCAGGCAGATATTCTGTTATATTATCTGGAAAATATGGAAGGCGTGGAATCTGTAAAAGTTTATGACAGAACAGCAGATGCAGTTGTTTGTTATAAAGCGGATGCGGATGGCCTTGTACGAAAAAATATTATTAAAGGAATACAAAAATTTGTTTATGAAAAGGTAAATAGAAATCCGTTTGCTCATAAGAATATTGATAGAGATTCTAAGCTTGAACTTAATGATGAACAACAATCGGTTTATGATCAGATTGAGTTTATGATTGAAAATGAGGAGTTTGCTGAGTTTTTATTAAAAGGAATTACTGGTTCAGGAAAGACAGAAGTGTATTTACAAGTTATTGAAAAGGCTTTGAGGATGGAAAAAAGAGCGATGGTACTTGTTCCAGAAATTTCTCTTACGCCTCAAATTGTTGATAGGTTTTTAGCTAGATTTGGTGATTGTGTTGCTGTTTTACATAGTAAATTATCAGATGGTGAGAGGTTTGATGAGTGGAACAAAATAAAAAATGGTGAGGCTAAAATTATAATTGGCGCTCGTTCAGCTATTTTTGCTCCTATAGAAAATTTAGGGATAATTATTATTGATGAAGAGCATGATAATTCATATAAATCTGATATGACACCACGTTATCATGCAAAGGATATTGCAAGATTTATTGCTAAAAAGAATAATATTCCTTTGATTTTAGGAAGTGCTACACCTGATATATGTGATTATTATAAGGCTTTGAATCATGATAAGGAGCTTGTTGAACTTACGAAACGAGCTAATAATGCTAGTTTACCTAATATTGAAATTGTTGATATGAGGCAGGAGTTGGCAGTTGGAAATAGGTCAATGTTTAGTTTGAAATTGCAAGAAAAATTGACAGAGAATTTAAAAAATAAAATGCAGACGATTTTATTTATAAATAGAAGAGGCTTTTCAACTTTTGTTATGTGTAGGGATTGCGGATATGTTGTTAAATGTCCTAATTGTAATATTGCACTAACATATCATAGTTTTGGAAATATGCTTAAATGCCATTATTGCGGACATGAGCAACCAGTTTTGAAAATATGTCCAGAGTGTGGTAGTTCTAAGATAAAATATTTTGGAACAGGTACTCAAAAGGTTGAAAGTGAGATTTCAAAGTTGTTTCCAGAAGCGTCTACAATTAGAATGGATATTGATACTGTTAGTAAGAAAAATTCTCATGAAAATATTTTAAATAAATTTAAAAATGAGAATATTGATATTTTAATTGGAACACAGATGATTGTTAAGGGACATCATTTTCCAAATGTTACTTTGGTTGGTGTTATTGCTGCTGATGGTACTCTTAATATTGGTGATTATCGTGCAGAGGAACGTACATTCCAGACTATTACTCAGGTTGCTGGTAGAGCTGGTAGAGGTGAGCAAAAGGGTGATGTTATTGTTCAGACTTATAATCCAGATAATTATGCGATTGTTTGTAGCAAAAATCAGGATTATGAAAAATTTTATGATGGAGAGATCATGCTTAGAAAAAGGTTGAATTATCCGCCTTTCTGCGATATAATACTTATCAGGGTTAATGGAGAGAACTTGGAAAATGTTAAAAAAGTTTCGGCAAAATTGTATGAAGAATTGTTAAAAGAAAGAAATGAAAATTTACTGATTTATAAACCTGTTGCTTCACCTATTGATAAAATTCAGAATACATATAGATGGAGAATTATTATTAAAGGAAAGCTTAATAGAAAAGCAATTTATACGATAAATAGTGCTATAGGAAAATTAAAAAAGGTTAAAGATATTAATATAATTGTTGATACTAATCCAAGTAATATGATGTAGAAGAGGAGAGAATTAATATGGCAATACGTAGTTTAAGATATGAAGGAGACGAAATTTTAAAGAAAAATTCAAGAAAAATTGAAGTAATTGATGATAGAATTAAACAATTAGCTGAGGATATGTTTGACACTATGCATAAATTTGATGGATTAGGACTTGCCGGTGTTCAAGTTGGAGTTTTGAAAAGAATAATTGTTATTGATTTATATGATGATGTATCAAAATTTTGCTTAATCAATCCTGAAATAGTTGAAACTTCAAAAGAAACTGTCGAATTAGAGGAAGGATGTTTGAGCTATCCAAATCAATTCGGT
>OLPI01001073.1_pt1 | contig 24801 bp, 35 predicted proteins | sample 1672361 | NCBI WGS metagenome assembly OLPI01 (sample SAMEA3136675, study PRJEB25190) | human gut metagenome
TACACTTGAAAACAAAGAGAAGCTTTTGGGATACATCTTCTTCCTCCAATTAAAAATTCACCATTCAACCCAAATATTCAATCGTTGCAGGTTGTCGTTCAACGCCATCGAACCACAGGTCATCACATGAAAAGTCTAGATCGTCATTCCATTCTACGCCGTAGCCACCATGAGATACACGTACCTGTTCGAAGAGATATTGATCAGCCAGTGGAGCAAATACATCCCAAGACTTAATGAGAGGATTGAAATCAAAATATTTCACTGTTCCATCAATGAATGTCACTTGCAGCTTGGCGTCCGGTAAAGGTTGTATCGATGCAATGCGATGATGCATGAGAACCTCCTTAGACAAGGGGCGGGAGCTTCTTGATTTGCTTATTATTCCACATGGCGAGGAGTTCGCTCTGATGCAGAGCCATCCACTCCTGAACAAGTTTCAAGGCTCTGGCAGGCAGGTCTCCTTCGATCATATTCATAGAACGAAGATCAAGTATTCCTTCATATTCTCCATAAATAGCATGGATATGCGGAGGGTTGTGCTCTCTCATGCTGAAGAACATTTTAATGATAATTCCATAGAACATAGTTATCATCGGCATGTTTATCTTCCCTCCATATCTGACCACGCCCAGACAATGTGTCCCCCTATTGCTTTTCTCCAGTCGCCTCCATAATCATCTCTAAGACTGTAGACCACGGGGGGATTAAGCGCCACGTTATCAGAATAAAAGGTAATGCGGATGTCTTGCATCCCTCCGTCCTTGCGGATGGGGGTTAAAGCCACACGCTTAATCATGCCGGCTCCATCAGGGTCCAGAACAAGCATGATCCTACCCGGGGTGGCACAATCAATATCCTGCCTATCAACCAAAACTATATCTTCTGGCCTCAAAGTCGGTAGCATTGAAGTAGAATGATTCCCGATGCGTACAGCTATCAGGTCGTGTTTATGCATGACTGACTTCTGATATCGCCACACGAGGAACCAAGAGATTAATCGTCCTTGGGGGATAATACCGGGGCCGGCGCCCACCTCGTCTACCAGAGGCACAGCTAGATAGTCTTCGCTTGCAACTGGCGGAAGGCCGTCTCCGGCTGGGACGACTTTGGCATCGACGAAGCATACGTCTCGGGCTAAATCTTGATGCTCGGGCTCTCTCCCAGGCAATGTGATTGTAGCGTGCAGGGCTTCAAATACAGGTTCTAGAGTCTCAACCCTGGGAACATTTTTTCCAGAAAGCCAACGCCAGAAAGTGGGGGCATTCACTCCGAGAGCTTTTGCGGCTCTCTCATTGTTGCCTCCATGGATAGTATCCTTGTACTTCCTCAGGATATTTTGGATGTCTTCTTTCAGGCTCATACTCACTCCTTATGAGAGTTATTGCGTTTCTGCAATTACGAAGATGAAATAAATCTTGCTAAACATATTTCATTAGTGTAATTTTTCGCCATGGACACTATCACTACAGAGATCCGTGCCTTCCTCGTTGCGAGTGGGATGACCCAAAAACGGCTTGCCGAGGTCTCAGGCCTCAGCGAGGCCACTATCTCTCGGCTGATGACGGGCCAACAAAAAGACACGTCATCCAGGAGGGCCGCCATCCTTAGACGAGCACTGGCACTGCTGACGAAGGAAGAGCCCAACAAACAGATAGATTCGGCCAATGTCGTAGAATCTTTATCAAAACCGCCGGAGACCCACCGATGACCCCGCAATTTTCCAAGCACGCCCATGCCAGGCTGCAAAGCAGGCATGTCGACCCAGTCCTTGTCGCCAAAGCGCTGGCGGACGGACTGATCGTCGAGTCCACGCCCCAGAAAATCATCTTTAAGCGCAACCGCCTCTTCGTTGTCATGTCTACAGACATGACGACTGTCATCACCGTCTATAAGCAACGAAAGTCCGCTGCGAAACGGCACAGACGGGAACGAATCAGAGAGAAAAAGAAAATACACAAACTCATGGGAATGGGAGGCTGCTGATGCTGGACCTGAACTCACGGTCGGCACTGACCGACCGGATTAACTTCCTCATGGACGCCGCGATCACGGCGGACGCGGGGAAGGAACCGCCGAGGGACTACCTCGGCTGCTCCGCTATCGGCGGGGACTGCGAGAGGGCGGTACAGTACGAAGCCCTCACTACCGTGTACCGGGAGAGCTGCCGATGCACCCCGGAACCCGGCCATACGCACTTTCCTCCACGTGTCCGGCGTATTTTCACCAGAGGACACCTTATGGAGGACGAGGCTGGCCGGTGGATCCGGCAGACGGGCTTTCTGCTGAGCACGGTCAATCCCCTCACCGGCGGGCAGTTCGAGGTTTCATTCCTTGGCGGAAAAGTGCGCGGGCACACGGACGGCCTCCTGACCATGTGGCTGGGTGACTGTCCATCTCCCGTGGAGCTCCCAGCACTCTGGGAGTGCAAATGCCTGGCGCACAAGTATGTCATGGCGGCACGCCGTGACCATATCAGGAAGTCTCACCCGAAGTATTACGGGCAGATGATGCTGTACATGGGAGGTCTTCGGCTGAAGCGCGGACTGATCACCTGCGTTGATGCGGACACCATGGACATCTATCACGAGCTCGTGGACTTCGACGAAGAGACCTTCGATATGCTCATCAGGCGCGCCGAGCATGTTCTCGCCATGTGTGAAGCCGGAGAGATGGTGCCGAGATGCGCCACCACGAGGGCTTCCGTCACGTGCCGCCTCTGTCACTGGTCTGATGTCTGCTGGAGCGAAGCATGAGCGGCTTCGACTTTAATCAGGCGTCAGACCAGAGAGCCGCTGTCCTCCAGAACGCCGCCGGTATGTGCGCCGACTGGCAGACGGTCCTGTCAGCCGTCCGCCAGGAGCTGCTCGTCCGGCAGTGGTCCGCCGGGGATATCGTACCGGATGGAGACCTCCACCGTTTCTCCACCGACGCCAATCGGAGAGGAGATACGGCGGGGTGGTACATCGCCCATTCAGACGGAGTCCCGTGCGTCATGTTTGGCGACTGGCGCACTGGAGAGGTTGAGACCGTGACTGGCCTCGACCCTGAACTCCAGAAGACGGGCACCCCGCTGCGCGTCATCACGCAGCGGGAAATCGACGAGCACAGGGCGTGGATTGAGACACAGAAGAAGAGACGGGAAGAGGACCGCGCCGCGGCCGACATGAGAGCCCGGGAAAAGAGCCGGCAGATTTATGCAACAGCGGATGAAATCACCGCGACCGACACACTGCCGTATCTCGCCAGAAAAGGCGTAGCGCTCGCGCCCGGAGCCAAAGTTACGCGCAACGGCACTATTCTCGTCCCCATCTACGATTCTGCCGGTCTCATCGCCGGCCTGCAGTCCATCTACCCGGACGGGAAAAAGCGTTTTATGGACGGGATGTCCGTCAAGGGGCGCCTCGGCTGGATAGAAGGGCTGGGCCAGCACATCTACATCTGCGAAGGGTTCGCCACAGCGTGTAGCATTCACGCCGCGACGGGCTGCTCTGTAGCCATCGCCTTCTCGTGCAACAACCTCGGTCCCGTGGCCGAGCTCATCCGGAGCAAGTTCCCCGGCGAGTCTCTCGTCTTCTGCGCTGACAACGATCAGTGGACGAAAAACGCCAAGGGGGAACCCGTAAACCCGGGGGTCGAGTCGGCGAAGAAGGCCGCCCGCAAGGTGAACGGGAAAGTCGTGATTCCCGCCTTTGGCTCGCTCGACGGCAATCCTACCGACTTCAACGACCTCATGGTCCGCGAGGGCCTTGAAGCCGTGAAGCGGCAGGTCACGCCGGACCTCGCGTCACCGCTTGTCCAAGGATGGACGCTCGACCTCTTCGATGACGTTCCGGAGACGCAGGAATGGCTCGTGAAAGATACGCTTCCCCTGGCGTATCCCTGTATCCTCGCGGCCGCTGGTGGCACGGGAAAGGGTATGCTCGCCCTGGACCTTGCGCTTTCCGTGGCCGGAAACGGGGAAGGCTGCGCACTCGACCTCAATAAGTCGGCGCAGACGGGGAAGTGGCTCGGTTCCGACGTCGTCGGTCACGGCACCGCTGTCATCATCACGGCTGAAGACAGTAAAACCGACATCGGACGCAGGCTCAGGCTCATCGACCCTGACGGCTCGCGGCGCGCCGCGGCCAGGGGGCGGATGTTCGTTGTGCCTCTTCCTGACGCTGGAGGGCCTATCCAGCTTGTTCGTCCGAAGCCCGGATGGCACGCTGGATATGAACCAACAGAGGCGTTCTTTTCCTTGGAAAAGCAGTTCCTTGCCATGAAGGATCTGAAGCTCATCAATATCGATCCGCTGGCGAGCTTCGCCGGCATCGATATCAATACAGATCCTCAGGCCGGACAGTTCATCCAGGGGCTCTTCGCCAGACTGGCTACCGAAACGGGGGCGTGTGTCCTCGTCGCTCACCATCTCGGGAAGACGAAGGACAGGAAGGGGTTCAGTATCGACACCGTGCGAGAGTCCATTCGGGGGACGACAGCTCTGGTGGACGGTGTTCGCCTGGCTATCGCCATTGTGCAGGCTGATGACGGTACGCTGAAGAAAGTCAGAGCTGAACATCCTGAACTCGACATTACACCGTATGACGTCTGCTATGGCGCCGTGGTCAAGGCAAACTGTACGGCCGACAGGACTCCGCGCCTGCTCGTCAGAAGAAACGGACTTCTTCAGGCGGAAACGCTTGCCGGAGACAGTGTCACACACGCAGAAGTGCTGAACCGCCTCGAAAAGACCATTCGTGAAGCCGTGGAGAACGGACATCCCTTCACGTCTTCCGGCATGGCCGGATTCTATCATCGCCGCGCCGACCTGCCAGAGCCTCTCTGCAGCTACACCAGAGATAAACTCAGATGGTGCGTCGAAGAACTCCGCCGTACCCACCGCGTGACGGCGAGTACGCTCCAGGGCTCCAAGGCGACAGGCAAATACTTCGACGTACCTGGCGGTCCTATCTCCCTCGGACTCGAATACGAAATCCTTGCCGGTGACATCACCAGAATGGGGACGGATGCCGGCGGTGAATCAGGGGAACCATGCCAGTCTGAACTATCGGAAAGCGGCTCTCCGGACTGGGCACAAAAACCGCCAGAAAAGGGGCGTTCCCGCGTTCCCAAGCCTTCCCAAAATCTTGGGAATGGATAACCAAAAATTGATATAGTATTAAATTCAATATGTTGGAGGCCGTTCGGAGATGTTCCCGCAAAAGTGCGTTCCCAAAATCTTGGGAATGGTCAAAAAATCAATAAATTCAAATATTTATGATTTTCAGGCCCTAAGCGGACGGAGTGAGGTATTATATATTCTCTCTATGAGAGAATATATAATACCTCCGACCCGCAGCAACTTCGGGAATCTGGGAACGGGAAGATACAGACACAGGAATATCGCGTTGGGGTGGACGGCATGAGCATCACGCTGGCGATTATGTGGCCGCCGTCCGTGAACCATGAGTGGATGAAGGCGAGGGGCCGGATCATCCTGACGCCTAAGGGACGCACCTACCGCGCCTATGTGGCGGGTAAAATCCTGGCTATGCGTGCCCATGGAGTTCTTCCCAAAGCATCGCTCACCGGAGACCTCGCCGTGGCCATGGAGCTCTACCCGCCGGATAGGCGAAGGCGTGACGTCGACAACTACTCGAAGGCCGTACTCGACGCACTGACCCATGCCAGGCTCTGGCGCGACGACTCGCAGATAAAGCGGCAGACGGTGACGGTGCGAGAACCTAAGGCTGGCGGGCAGGTAGTGCTCACCATCTCTGAGCTGGAGGAGGATGAACGATGAGCGAAGGCAGATGGACGCAGGACGACGTTGCCAAACTCGTGGCCATGCTCAGAGACGGCAGGACAACCGAGGAGGCAGCCAACGCATTAGGCCGGACAGTGCCCGCGATATGGCAGTACATGCGCTATCACAGGCAGATGTTCCAGGGCCTGCCTGAGAGGCGGGGTGGTTCTCGCAGCAGAGGGGAAAAATCGCACATGAGAGGCGGAGTGTACATGCGCCGCTGCCACGATTGTGGCGCACCCACGACAGACTATCGCTGCCCTGCGTGCTGGGCGAAGCTGCACAGGAAGGGCGGTTACAACCTCAGTGACACCGTGCAGGACGTCGAGAGCGGCCGGTCTGGCGTCTACATTGGCGGTAATACCCGCTGAAGGGCTGAAAATGGGCTCAGGACGGCGAAATGAACAGATCACTTTATCCAATGGGTTAAAATGGTCTGGATAAGGACTGGCATATGTGAGGTTGTGTAGGTGGATTGACATAAAAAACAGAAACCTTTAAAAGAAAAATGTTCACATAAAGGTGTGAACTTTATGCGTAGTATGAGAAAATTTTTTGGGAATTTAATGAGAGAAGCACGACTGCATTCCAAAATATCATTACGCGACCTTGCACAGACTGTTGGCTGTAGCAGCAGCCTTCTTTCTGGAATAGAGAACGGGTATCGGTCCTCTCCCAAGGATAAAAAACAAATAATACGTATAGCTGAGGCTTTGAAAATTCCTGTCGATGACGCCGTTGTAGCCGCCAAACGCGACAGAGAGCGCAGAGACCTCTCTTTCTTCAGAAAAGCGTTCATCAGCGATGACAGGCTTGCTGAGTGCTACTGTAGTGCGAGAGAAGCTTTTCCTGATGGTGAGTTAAGGATTTTATTTCGTGAAGCTTTTGAACACATTGTTAGAAGCAAAATTATTAAAAACTCTGACATAAAGCCGAAATGGGGAGATGTTAATGGCATTACCAAAGGCAAGTAGAAGTTTTGAAGATATAAAGCACGTCAATGAGCACGGCATAGATTACTGGTATGCCAGAGAACTTGGCCCGCTGCTTGGTTATTCCACATGGCAAAAATTTGTTGGCGTGCTGGAAAAGGCTATGCAAGCATGTGAAAATTCACGACAAAAAAGCTCTGACCATTTTAACCAAGTGGTTAAAATGGTCCCGCTAGGCAGTGGCGCTGAAAGAGAAATTTCAGACTATCAGCTATCACGCTACGCTTGCTACCTCATTGTTCAGAATGGCGATCCTTCCAAACCTCTCATTGCCGTCGGGCAAACGTATTTTGCTATACAAACACGAAGGCAGGAGCTCCAAGACAATGCAGGATTTATGGAAATGCCCGAAGACAGGAGACGCTTAGCGCTTCGGAAAGAAATTATAGATCACAACAAAGCCCTGGTAGCCGCAGCCAAAGATTCTGGGGTTGAAACAAACCTTGATTACGCAATATTCCAAGACCATGGGTATAAGGGATTGTATGGCGGCCTTGGGGCTAAGCAGATACATAAACACAAAGGCCTCAAGAAAAGCCAAAAGATTCTTGATCATATGGGGAGCACCGAGTTAGCGGCTAATCTGTTTAGAGCTACCCAGACAGAAGAAAAACTGCGCAGAGAGAATATCCAAGGCAAAGAAAATGCAAACAGGACTCACTATGAAGTAGGGAAAAAAGTACGGCAAACCATCAAAGAACTTGGTGGAACCATGCCAGAAGATCTTCCCACACCTAAAAAGAGCATTAGTCAGATTGAAAGAGAAGAAAAAAAGCGTTTGAAATAATTCTCTTAGCTTCTTCTGGGTGAAAGACTAGTTCGATCGTATAAAGGGGCTCTTTTTCTGAGGGGCCATTCATTTTTCTGTGTCTATCGTGCCTGGCGTCCTCCATCTTCCTCTAGGAGGACGCCATAATCCAAGTGCGGACAAAGGCACTGGTATGTGACCATCCCCACATGCGCATCCCTCTGGACAAGAGGGGCCGCAAAGTTGATAATTATTTGAAAGCGTTGCGTGATACTCTGACCTAAGCTAGATCCTTGTCCAGCCCATGGCGGATGCGTGGAGCTCACCATCTCCTCGCTGGGGACGATAATGAGCCTTTGGTCACAGGGAGACGCGATCGATGGGGGGTGTAGATAGTCTCTTGGGTCCTTCCTGGGGAACGGGAGGCACGGCAGCACGCTGGCCCGGGAACCGGTCGCGAGCAAATTTTTGAATTCGGGTGTACCATACAGACGACCGGAGCGGACTAACATTTCGAGGATCTTTGATATAACAATGCGTAACGTCAAAAAATTGACACTATATCATGGAAAAGGGATGTTGTTTTGGCTAAGGACCGCATTTTCGGCACCCTAAAGGAAGTGCTCGAGTACCTGCAGGGCCCCCTGAACAGGAAAATCAGCATCTCCAAGCTCAAACAGGATTCAGCCTCGCGGAAATTCTCCCCCTGCGGCGTTGATGGGTGGGCACAGGCCGAGATCGACCGTTACGCAACGACACTTCGGACGAAGCCGTCCGCCATCCCAGTCGTAACGTTGAAGCTTCCTGCCCAACAGGATACGGCGTCGGCTGGCATGGAGACTGAACTCGATTTCGACCTCGCCTCTCTGAAAATGAAGCGGGAGATTGAGAAAATTGAGGCTCAGACCCGACGCATCAACTTCGACAATGCCGTGGCTGAGGGCAAGTACATGCCCAAAAATGACGTGTATCGTACGTTGGCTTCACGCATTGTCGTTCTGCATCATGCCCTGAGTCAGGCCCTGAAGATCGACGGCGCGGGATGGGTAAGACGCTGGGCCCGTGAAGAGGCCAGGGATGCTGCTCTGAAAGAGTACGGAACAATGGTGGACGAATCCCTCGACAGGGGCCTGGCCGAAATGGCCGCCAAACTGGAAGACGTGGAGGTTGAGCTTGTCATTAAACCTGAGCATGACCGAACTGGGGCCTCTGAGCCTTCAGGCTCTTAACCGATTACTTCCTCAGGACGTAGAAGGGCCGTTTCAAGCCCCGAAGTTTTCCAGAGGCGAAAAGACTGTGATGCGCAGGCCAGCCCCGGTCACGGTGTCCGTCTGGGCAGAAAAGAACAGGGTCATTCACACGTCCAGCCGTCCCGGCTACTGGCGCAATTCTGTGACCCCGTACACTGCCGGTTTTATGGACGCCTCGTTTATGGATGGAGTGCGGCAGATAGTTCTCATGAAGAGCCCGCAGACTGGCGGGACGGAATGCGTGCACAACTGCGTGGGGTATTCGATAGACAGGAAACCCGGCCCGGTGCTCTACGTCTATCCTGATGAGATCACGGCCAGAGAAAACGCGCGGGACCGTATTATTCCGATGATCAGAGACAGCCCCAGGCTTTCAGATTTCATCACTGACCTTGACGATGATGTGAGCACGCTGCGTATCAATCTTTTGCATACGACTATTTACATGGCGTGGTCAGGCTCGGCTTCCCGTCTGGGCAATAAACCTATCCGCTACCTGGTGCTGGATGAACTGGATAAGTATCAGGATACAAAGCAGGAAGCTCCGTCCGTCTCCCTGGCCGAGAAACGTGTCATCACATGGGGCGACGAGGCGAGAGTGTGGAAAATCTCGACGCCGACCACGACGGAAGGGCCCATTTACAAAGCCTGGGAGGGCGCGCAGGCTCGCTTCCATTGGCATGCTGTGTGCCCTTTCTGTGGAACTGCCCAGATTATGGACTTTGAGCATCTCGAATGGCCGGAAGATATGCCAGCCAAAGATATCATCTCAACGAAATCCGGCCGATACCACTGCCCTCACTGCGAAAAATCGTGGACGGACAGTGACCGTGATGAGGCCGTCAGGCGCGGTTTTTGGGCCGAAGAGGCGTCCGGGCGTCCGCTCGCTGAGCATATCAGGGAGAAAAAGCCGGCCGTTATCGCCTTCCATGTCCCGGCGTTGATCTCTCCCTTCGTGAGCCTCTCAGATATCGCCGCCAAAATGGCTGAGTACAATGTGACACAGGACCTGAACCTGCTCAAGGACATCCAGAACAACTACAAGGGCGAACCTTGGGAAGACCTGGTGAGCGGGCGTACACCTGAAGGTATCCTGTCGCTATGTGATGACCGTCCTCGCGGTATCGTGCCAGGGAAGAAAGGCAATGCCCCTCGCGTCTGTGTGCTTCTTGCCGGAGTAGATACCCAGCTCAGATATTTTCGGTACGTGATACGTGCCATCGGCTTCGGCGAGACGCAGGAGACCTGGCTTGTCCAGGAGGGCGTAGCTCCCTCCTTCCAGGCGCTGGAAGATTTGTTTTTTAATTCCGAGTATCTGGACGAGAACGGAGAGCCTCACAAGGTGCGTAACGTTATTATCGATGCCATGGGTGAACAGCGCAGGACTGCGGCTGTCTATGAGTGGGCTGCCCGTCATAAAGGTGTAGTGTTCCCCAGCCAGGGTGTGCACAGGATGAACGGCGCTCCTTGGAAGATGACCGCTCTGGAGTGGTTTCCTGCCGTGGATGGCAGGAAGCTAAGAATCCCCGGCGGACTTCAGCTTTACCGCCTCGATTCGACTTTTTATAAAAATATTCTGGCAGGCCGTCTGGCCATTGCCCCGGAAGACCCCGGCGCTTTCCGTCTACATGCGCCGAGCGAAAGCGAACCTCTGAAGAGCTATGCCCGTGAGATGTCTGCAGAGACATGGGACGCGGCGAAAAACGGGGGTACCTGGGTGAATGCCAGGGAGAAGCCCAACCATGCATGGGACTGCGAGTACCTTATCTGTGCCCTTGCTGATATCCTGCAGATAAAGCGGCTTGCTCCCCCACGGCAGGAACAGCAGGGGCTGCGTCCACAGGAAACTATGCCCGTAAAGAGAATCCCACGGAGGTGGTCGAGATGGGGAAGGTAAGAATGAACTGGCGTCAGGCCTGTGTGTATCTTGGCTGCAGTAAGACGACTTTTTACAAGATGGTTAGTGAAGGCCGTATAGCCATGTACGGTGTCGGCACAAGGTACAGGTGGGTGTGGAAGGAAGATCTTGATACAGCCCTTTTGGATGGAGAAGAAAAGGGGCTGAAGCAACCTGCTACGCAAAGTATTTAAAATTTTTTGTCCGCACATTCCGCACATTCCGCACGTTCCGCGCATGAAGGGGGAAAAAGAGCTACGAGAGATGCATGAGCATCCAAATCTGGACCAGAGAAGAGCTCACCGAACAAATCAAAGTTTGTAAGGATGAGCTCAAAAAATGCCTCTCGGCGCAGTCCTATACGATAGGCACCCGCTCCCTTCAGCGCCAAAAAATCAGCGACCTGAAGGCTGCCCTGAGCTACTACACCGGCGAGCTTGAAGCGCTGGAACGCGGCGGGCACGGTCCTGTCCGTGTGCAGTGCCGCTTCCCGAGGGGGTGGCGCAGATGAAGCTCTTCGGCCTGTTCCGCCCGAAAGCCAGTGCGGCCCCTGTCAAACAAGCGCATGAGATATCGGCGCCCTCGCGGGATGCCGGGTCTTTCCGCGGGTCGTTTTTTGATTGGCGTCCCCGCAGAACGCTTGTCCACGGCGAAGGCGCAGCAGAACGCAGGACGCTCAACCGTCGTATCGAAGACCTGTATGCCAACGACGGTACGGCCAAGTCTGCCGTGGACTCTCTGGCTACGAATATCTGCGGCACAGGCCTGGAGCCTCAGCCCAGTATCCCGTGGCAGCGCCTTGGCATCTCGAGGGAACAGGCGCAGGAACTCCAGGAACGAGCCGGATGGCTCTGGTATGAATGGGAACGCCAGGCGGACTACCGTGATCAGGTAGCTTTCCCCCTGCTCCAGAATATGGCCGTCAGAAGCCTCATCAAGGCTGGCGAATTTGTGCACCTGCCTGTGGTGGAAAAGCGTCCCCGGGCCGGCTGCCGTTTCCGCCTGCGCATCCAGAGTGTGAGCCCTGACAGGCTCATGACTCCGTATGGTGATGCGCAGAATCCGTACATGCATGACGGCGTTGAAGTTTCTGAAACGGGCATTCCGCAGGCGTACTGGATTGCAAGCCCGAAGCCTTCTTACGGGTATACGGATTATCGGAGCCTGACGAGAGAGGATTTCATGCGCATCCCCGCCAGGATGCCCCTTGGGCGCAAAGGGATTTTTCATGTCTTTTGCCCAGAGCAGGAAGAGCAGTACCGGGGCGTGAGCGTACTTGCTCCTGTCGTGGCGGCTCTTCGGCGCTTCAGCGACAGCATAGACAACGAGCTTGCTGCTCAGGTTATGGCTTCGAGCTTCCCTATTTTCGTATCTCTTGCAAACGGGCCTCAGGACCTGCCCAACTTTGTCCGTGAACAGGACAATGGGCCAGAAGGAAAGAGATACTATCAGGCTATAGAGGGCGGGCAGATTCTCTACGGCAACGAGGGCGAGAAGCCGGAAGTGCTCGAGTCCAGCCGGCCTTCACAAAACTTCCTGTCCTTCTGCGAGCTGATTTTGAGGCAAACGGGCGCGGCGCTTGGTATCCCGTACGAAGTTTTGACCAAAGATTTTTCAAAAACGAATTACTCGTCTGCCCGTGCGGCCCTGCTCGAAGCCTGGCGTGTCTATGACGTCTACCGTCGTTTTTTTGTGCGTCAGTACTGTCAGCCAATTTACGAAATGGTAATAGACGAGGCCTATCTTGGCGGGATGTTGGATTTTCCTTGCACTCCTGCCGAGTACTTCGCGAACAGAACACTCTGGACGAATGCCAGGTGGAACGGCCCGAGCCGCGGATATGTGGACCCTCTCAAGGAAGCACAGGCACAAATAGCTCTCATCGATGCAGGATTGATGTCCCGATCGGATGCCATAGCGGAGAGGGGCGGCGACTTCGACGAGGTCACTCAGAGCCTGGGCGAAGAGGCCAAAGCCCGCGAGGCCGCAGGCCTCGGCACAACGGGACAGTCTGGCAGAACTCAGGAGCCTACCGATGCCTAATAATCAGACAAATTTTCCCATGCATGATCCTCTTGCCGAGCCCTGTCTCTGGTCCTCCACTGAGGCAGGGCTTCAAAAGCACGTGGCATTGCATGCAAATCCTCAACAGGGAGACGCTGGCAGAGGCGGAAGCCTGAAGATGGAAGGATCGAGGGCAACTATTTTTGTCCTCGGTCCTCTGGTCCGCACTGATGCAGATGCGGCATACGGCGAAACCTCTTATGAAGCCATTCGCTCCAGTCTCCAGATTGCTCTCGACGACCCATCTGTTGAGACAATCGAGCTTTTCATAAATTCGCCTGGCGGAGATGTCTCCGGGCTTCCCGAACTCGCCGGATTCATCGAGGGGGCCGCCAGGCAGAAAAAGATGTGCGCATGGATCGACGGACTTGGAGCTTCGGCTGCCTATTGGCTCGCCTCAGCTACCGGCGACATCCGCACAAGCCCCAGCGCTCAGGTCGGGTCCATCGGCGTGCTGTATGTGCATGACGATATGACTGACTTTCTGAAGAGCTTCTTCGGCATCGAGAGAACATGGATGCAGGCCGGCAAGTACAAGACGGTCGGGGCTCCCAAGAAACTTTCCGAAGAAGAGAGAGCGGCAATCCAAGCTCAGCTGGATGCTGTCTACGACAAGTTCACAACGTTCGTTGCCAGCCGTATGGGGCTGGACCTTTCCGAGAAGGGAGCCTGGGCAGACGGACGACTGTTTACCGGAGAAAGGGCTCGGGACCTGGGCCTGGTTACTGAACTGCAGCCCTTCCGTGAATCGGCCGCAGGAACACATTCAACATGGGGGAATACCATGGATACCAAAACGACGGAACCCGTCGGGAAGACGGCTGAAGTCCGTGAGGCCGAAATTCTGGCTATTGCGGGCGTTGTGCTCGGCGAAGATGCGCAGAAGCGTCTTGCCGGAGCTCTTGGAACTAAACTGACGGCTGAACAGCTCGAGGCACAGAAGGATTTCTGGAAGCCTGCTGCACAGGCGGTCTCTGCGACAGAACCGGCCCCAGTCAGAAAAGTTAACGATATGCAGAAACTTATTGACGACACAGTGAAAGCTCAGCTCAGTGCCCTGCTTCAGAGTGCCGGGCCTGTTTCCGCTGCCAGCGTGAAGAAAGACGACAAACGCACTCTGATTGAGCAGATCGGCCGCTATGGGGAGGGAAAGTAATGGAATCCACCGCTGAATACACCCGTAAGTCCATTTTTATGGACCATCCGCTTGTCCTGACTGACGTCTGGGCCAAGGCCTCCGCGGCTACAAATTTCAAGGCAGAATCCGTCCTGATGGTGTCTGACGGTGTTGTTTCTCTGGCCACAGACGCCATGACTGCCGCCACACTTCTCGGCGTGCTCCCCGGAGAGGCCACGGTTGGCACTGAAGACACGAGAATCACTGTTGTCCGTCATGGGCACGCTAGCCTGGATCAGCTTGTTCTTGCTTCCGGCGCAACGCCTTCCAAAGTGGCTGCTGTTCTCGCCGCTGCCGGCATCTACGCTGAGTAGGAGGTTCTAAAACTATGGCTTTTACGCTTGATCAGTTTGACACTGTTGCCCTGACCGGCATCATCCGTCTGCGCCCCCCGAAGTGGAGCCTTTTCTCCACCTTTTTCAAACCGCAGGCTCCTTCTGAGACCGACATCTTTGAGCTGCACACCAAGGCCTATCAGTACGGCGTGCTTCCTCCTGTCGGTGAATACTCTGCCGGCACGCTCATGCAGCCTCAGGGCTGGGAAATCTCTCAGGTAAAAGCCCCGCGTTTCCGTACGAAGAGACTTTTCCGTGCCGCGGACGTCCTGATGAAGCGCCAAATCGGCCGCTCCCCGTATGACCTGGAGTCTGATCCTGTTACCCGTCTTGTGGCTGAGGATATGGATGCCCACAGGATGGAGCATGACCGCATGATCGAAATCATGTGTGCCCAGGCTGCCACAGAAGGAAAAGTTACCCTGTACGACCTGGACAACGGAGCTGCCAAGGCTGCTTTCACTATCGACTACGTCCGCCCCGCCAGCCATACCATTTCCGTTGCCAAGGCGGATCAGTGGAACGCGGAAGGATCTGATCTCTTCGGGCAGATCGACGCTGCTTCTACGCTTATTCAGGAAGATGCCGACGGTCTTCCGGCCACGGATCTCATTATGGGCGCGGCTGCCTTTGCAGCCTTCCGCAACCATCCTGACGTGGTCGATATTATGGACAACAGGACTATAGACGCCGGTGGTGCGCTGTCCTTCCGCGTCGCTCAGCTCAACAAGGGCACCTGGAACGGCCTGCGCATCTGGACGTACTCTGGCACCTACAAGGATATCGACGGCACGGTGAAACACTTCATTGACCCCGATGACGCTGTCCTTCTGGCCCGCGATGCTGAATCCGTCATCGAGTACGGCCGTCCCATCGACCTCGACTGCGCTGGTGCCACGACATATTTCGCCAAGCAGTATCGCCAGGATGATCCTTCCGGCGTCTTCACTGTAGCTGAATCCCGTCCGCTGCCTGTAACCCGGCATGCTGGGTGGGCTGTCCGTTTTGACAGCGTCACCGGCAACTAAGAGGAGGCGCCCCCATGAAAGTTCGTCTGAAAAACGCGTTTTGGATGGGTGGGCGTCTCCGTATGCCTGGCGAAGAGGTGGAGCTCGAAGACGACGAGGCTGCCCGTTTTGAGGAAGCTAAACGGTGTGTCCGTATTCAGCAGCCTGCGCAGACGCAAACGCCGCGTCAGGAGAAGAAGACGGAGAAAGGCAATGCCTGAAAGCGATTTTGAGATTCTGATGGATTTTGTTCTGGCGTGGGAGGGGCGCGTTTTTGAGGATGACTCTGACGACCCCGGCGGAGCGACCAAGTACGGCCTTTGCCTGCGTTCACTTAAACAGCGTGCGCAGTCCGATTACGCCTGGCTGACGTCCATTGGTGTGCGTCTGCCTGTCGACAGGGAAAGCATAAGGGCTCTCACTGAACGTCAGGCTTACAGGATGTACGCCAGATACTACTGGGATCCTCTAGACAGGTTCGGCCTTGGCAGGAAATCCAGAGGTGCGATGTTGGACACAAGCATCAACTGCGGCCTGCAAAGAGCCGTTTTCTGCATGCAGAGATTTATCGGAACTGAGGAAGATGGCATTGCCGGCCCGGTGACCATAGGTGTTGCCAGGTCCTACCCGGACAAGGAACTCGCCTCTGGCATTCTCGCCAACAGGATGCAGTTCTATGAGCGGCTCGTCCGTTCGAAGCCAGTCATGAAGAAGTATCTGCGGGGATGGCGGAACAGGGTGAACGCTCTGGCCGACTTCCTGGGGAAGTTCTGATGAGAATAGTCCTTGTGATTTCTGTCTGGCTGCTCCTCGCGGCAGTGTGTTTGAACTTTTGGGACCTTCACAAGAAAAACGAGGCCCTCATTGAACGCATGGAATCGCTGGAACAGGCAGTAGAGCAGAGGGACAGGGACCTGAAGCAGGCTGAAGAAGCCTGGCAGCAGAAGAGGAAGGCTCTTGATGACATGGAGAAAGCAGATCCCGATTTTTATAATCAGCCTCTCCCTGACGGCTCTGACAGGCTGTTCGGTAAAGGCGGTACAGGAACCTGCCGTCCCTGATACCTGGCTTCAGCCGGTAGAAGCGAGGGATTGGACACCGCAAACTGTAGGAGAGGCCCTCGAATGGGGGCTTGAGCGACAGAGAGGGCTTGAAGAATGCAACGCGAACATCCGAGCGATCCGCTCCGTCCTGCGCGGCACAAAACGCGACTGAAGCTGCCTCTGCGGGCCCGCCGATGGCTGTTTCGTCTGGGAGTTCTGCTTTTTAGCCTGATTGTCTGTGCTATCGCATGGGCCGTGGGGACGGGCAGAGAAATTTCAGATGTGGCGGCAGGCGTCCTGAGGCTTCTTCTTGAGGTGCTCCTATGGATATAAAGGTGGATATCCTGGCTTTTCTTCAGGTGGTGACTCCTGTGCTTGTTGCTATCGTCGGATTCGCCGTGAAAATGATTCTTCAGGAAATCCGTGAACAGAAAGAAGCGCTGAAAGACTACGTACGTCAGGAAGAATGCCGCCTTCACCGAGAGCGGCTCGAGCACGAAATGCGCGCCCTCAAAGGAGGACGGCAGTGAGTTTCTTCAGGGATGTACTGGACGCGGATGCGGAAGATGTATTCCTCGACCTGGATGCTTTTGCAGATGAGCACACATTTATGGGACAAAAAGTTAAAGCAGTGGTTGAAGAGGCTCACGACAGCCTTGATAACGGCGCCAAAAGCGATTTCGTTGACGCCACTGCCCTGGCGATTATCTCTCAGAGGCTCGTTGTCAGGATTAAGGCAGGCGTGCTTACGCGCCTGCCTGTCCCTGAAGAGGACGTCATGCTCGACGGACTCAGATATCAGGTCGAGAAGGTCTCTTCGCAGTTTGGCATGAACGACATCACTCTTGTGCGGAACTACGCATGATAAGCATCGAGTTTGATACAAAGGGTATGGAGAGGATTCTTTCTCCTCTGGCTGGCCTCCCGAAAGAGATCACAAAGGCTTTGAAGCTGGCAGCCAGAAGGACCGGACAGTCTCTCCGTTCTGACATCCGCAAGGGCGTCAGGGCTGAATCGTATCTGCGTGGCGGCGACATCGGCAAGGCGTTCGGTGTCCTGGAGGTTAAAGAGGCCGGTACTGCCGTGACAGCGTCTTTCCGCGTTGCCGGGGGGTGGCTCCCCGCCGATCATTTTAAGCTCATTCCCAACAGAGTGACTGCCCGAAAGAGGGTGAGATCCGTCAAATGGCCCAGCGCCGGGTTCAAGATCGGACCTTCTGAGCCCGTCAGAAGGCCCGAGGGCGGAAGCGGTCTTTCAAAAGCTTTCATTATTCTTCTGAACGGCAAGAAGATGATGTTCCAGCGCTACGGGAAAAAACGCGGTGCGCTCGAAAGGGTGCCCGGCTATTCCGTACAGTATTTTTCCGTTTTTGATCGTGTGCAGAAACCTGCCATGGAGCGGGCGCGCTCCACGTTCGAGAAGCGTCTTGCTCATGAAGTGGAACGAATCATCGGGAGGCTGAGATGACCGTTTTCCCTCTCATGTGCGCCTTGAAACGGGGTCTCGTTCAGGAGCTTTCCGATTTCCTTTTGCCCGATGCTGACCGCAACGGAACAGTCAGCTACCCAAGCCTGCCCCCGGCAGTCTACATCGGCTCCCTCCCTTCAAAGACGGACGAGAATCAGGTGCCTTTTGTCCTTATTCAGGATCTCGGGGGAAGTCTTCTCAGCGACAAAGTTCAGAGTGTGAAGATTGCGTTCAGGTGCGCGGTCCAGGCTGAAGACATTGAAGACGCCTGCGAGGATTTGCACAATTTAATGTCCCGCGTGGCCAGCTATTGTGCAGGCACGCAGACCGTCCCCCTCGAGGGTAGGTACCGCCTCGGTTTCTGGGAAGGGGACAGGCTTATTGACTGGGGCCGTCCAGACGGCCAGGCACAGCCCTACCAGGAGGGCGTCATTTTGACCCGCTGGGAACTTCCGGCGGGAAGTTAATAAGGAGACATACTCCATGGCTCAGTATCGACACGGCGTATATATCCAGGAGCAGGCGACTTCTATTGCCACTCCTGCCCAGGCAAATTCCGCACTCCCGGTTTTCGTGGGAGTGGCACCGGTCCATAACCTTACAGACTCTTCCGCGGCGCCGGTGAACGAACCGAAGCTTATCTATACCTTCTCCGAGTTCGTTTCCACGTTTGGCGCTCCTGGTGATGACGAAAAAAAGGAAGATTTTCCTCTTTACCAGGCTGCTGAAGTCTACCTTGGCCGCTATGGTGTGGCCCCTGCTGTCTTCATCAACGTCTTCGACCCTTCCAAACATAAGGGCGAAAACGGCGTAGCAGACGTGTCAAAAGTTAAAGACGAAGATATCATCGGAGGTGTTGACTCTTCCGGAAACCGTACTGGTCTTTCTTTGGTGGATGAAGTCTATCCCCGTTTCCGCCTGGAACCCGGTCTTGTCCTGGCTCCTGGCCGCAACGAACCTGCCGTATCCATCGCAGTCGCTGCCGCGGCTTCCGGCGTTTCCGGGTTCTTCAAGGCCATGGGGCTCTTCGGCGTGCCCGCTTCTGTCTCTGACCGCTCCAAGGTTGCAGCCTGGCTTAATGACAGCAATCTCACGCTGGAAAACTGCTGCTGTTTCTTCGGCGACTGCACGTATAACGGAGTCTCTGAGCCCGGCACCATCCATCTCGCAGCCGCTATGGCTTCCAGAGACGCTGACAACGGCGACGTCCCTTTCTGGAGCCCGTCAAATTATCAGCTTTTGTGTGAAGGGCTCGTTCATGCGGGCAAAGAGCTCCACCTAACTCCGCTCGAGGCGGCCGAGCTGAACGGCAACGGCGTTGTGACAGGCCTCAATATCATCGGCGGCCTCCGCGTATGGGGCGATCAGACTGCCGTCTACCCCGGGAACACAGATATCAAGGACGCCAGTATTCCGGTCAGAAGGATGTTCAACTGGATTGGCAATACGCTCATCCTTACCTGCTGGCAGTATGTTTCCACACCTCTGCGCCGCCGTCTCATTGAGACGGTACAGGATACGTTCAACTGCTGGCTGAATGGTCTCGCTGGCAAGGAATACATCCTTGGCGGGCGTGTCACGTTCGAGGCGGATGAAAATCCGACGACGGATCTGCTGGCAGGAAAGGTGACCTGGCATGTGTATGTCACACCTCCTCAGGCCGCCCGCGAGCTGACCTTTACGCTCGAGTATGACCCCGGCTACCTCAGCACTCTGTTTGGCGAATAAGGAGGACTAAAAAATGTCTGAATATCTCGCGGCGACTACGCCAATCCCTACGGTTCTCACCAACGCCCGCGTTTATCTCGAGGGGGCTTCCCAGCTTGGTCTGGCCACGGTGGAACTTCCCAGTTTTGAATATATGACCGAAGACGTCAGCGGTCTCGGCATTGGTGGTGAGCTGTCCATGCCCGTCAAGGGGCACTTTAAGTCCATGTCCCTCAAGCTCACCTGGAATACCGTCACGACTGACCTGCTGGCCCTCATGTCGCCTGAAGGGCATCACCTCGACATTCGCGGGAACCTTCAGGACCTCGATGCGGCCACGCATCAGTTTGTGGACAGGGCTGTAAAAATCGTCGTCAGGGGTATGCCTAAGACCATCGGCCTTGGCAAGATGGAGGCAGGAAAGAAGATGGAACCCGAGACGGAATTTGAGTGCGAATATATTAAAATCTGGATTGGAGGCAACGAGCGTGTCGAAGTCGACAAGCTCAACATGATTTGTTTCGTTAATGGAACGGACGTGCTCTCCTCCGTGAGAAATAATCTTGGCATGTAGGGTAGAGTAGGAGGAGAAAAATGTCTGAGCATGAAATTCTGAAGCTCAATCATCCCGTCATTCTCGCAGACGGTAAGAAGCTCGACCATCTCGAAGTCCGGCGTCCCACCGTGGGTGACATCCTCGACCTTCCTCCGGACGGGGGTGATGTCATTCTTCGTTCTGCCCGGCTGGCTGCGCGCCTGTGTGGCCTGAACATCGAGGATCTTCGTCTCCTGGATCTGCAGGACTTCGATGCGCTTGATGACATGGTTGCCCGATTTCGCAATCCCGTCCAGGGATAGCCTTATGGAGGCAGCTGTCGTGCTCGGGAGGTTGGCAGGAATGCCTCTTTCCGATGTGCGGCGGCTGCCGGCTGAGCGTGGGCGGCGAGATGAAGTTCGCCTGCGTGGACGGCCCGGACTTCGACGGCCACCAGGTGGACTGCCGGCTGATGGTGTGTCTGAATGGCTGGAAGCCGCAGAGCGTGTGAACGCACGCCTGGCAGGGGAGCAGCGCTATGGCTAGAACCATAGGAATTGGATTCGCAATCGGGGCTACGCTCAGTTCGTCCGTGGCAAAGGCCTTCGGGGCCGTGGGAAACTCTATCGAGAAAACCCGCGCCGCGATGGCCGCAGCCACGAAGCAGCAGCGCGTCATGTCCCGCGCCATGGAGCTTCAGAGCAAGCGGGATGCCCTGGTAAGCCAGCTTAAGGCTAATCCAGGGGATGCAAGGCTGACGCGTGCCCTTACCCAGGTGTCCCGCCAGTACAGGGAGGCTATGGCTTCTGCGAGAGAGTACGGCGCGACGGCCAAAACTCTCAGGGCAAGCCATGACCAGGCCTCCGCAGCTCTCGAAAGGTACAATGCCAAGTTGCGGGTACAGAATACTCTGCAGGAGGCGTCTGCAAAGCGTGCGGAGTTCTACGGAAGGGCCGTGGGCACGGCCATGAGCGCCATGGCTCTGGCCCAGCCTCTCAAAGTCGGCATCGGTTTTGAAGAATCCATGTCGAAGGTCAGGGCTATATCTGGGGCCAGTACGCAGGACCTGGCGGCCATGAGCGCACAGGCACGGGAACTTGGCGCGACCACCGTCTGGAGCGCCAAAGAGGCCGCGGAAGGTATGACGTATCTGTCCATGGCCGGCTTCAACGCTCATCAGACTATGGCTGCCATGCCGGGCATGCTCTCCCTCGCGTCCGCCGGCGCAATGGACCTTGGCCAGACAGCTGACGTCGCTTCCAATATTTTAACGGGTTTCGGTTTTAAGGCCGAGCAGATGGGGTACGTCTCCGACGTCCTGGCTAAAACCTTTACCCGGTCAAACACGACGTTGGAATCTCTCGGCAACTCTTTCAAATACGTGGGGCCTGCCGCGGCCAATGCCGGTCAGAGCTTCCAGGACGTGGCGGCCATGATCGGCAAGCTTGGCGACGCCGGCATTCAGGGAGAGCAGGCAGGCACAGGCCTGAGCGCCATTATCTCCCGCATGGCCGGTCCGCCATCAGACGCCAGCAAAGCTCTTAAGAAGCTGGGGATCAGCGTTAAGGGCGCTCATGGAAAAATGAAACCCCTGCCCGCGCTTCTGAAAGAAATGGAAGCAAAAATGCGGAACATGGGAGAGGCGCAGCGAATCGCTATGGCCAAAGCCCTGTTCGGCCAGGAGCATTTCGCCAAAGGCCTCATTCTGATGAAGGCCGCAGCAGATGGCTCGATTCAGTCCATGTCCGCCAGTCTCTATGAGCAGGGCTATGCGGCTAAAGTCGCCACTGAACAAACCAACAACCTGTCTGGCGACCTCAAGGGGCTGAATTCGGCGTATGAGGAAGTCGCCATTTCGCTGTACGACACAGTTGCCCCGGCTCTCCGTGAGATTGTGCAGGGGCTGACCGGTGCCGTCCGGGCCGTCGGTGATTTTGTCAAGCAGCACCCCCAGCTTGTGCAGGGACTCGCCATGGCGGCTGGCGGGGTTCATAGGTCTTAAAACTGCCGTTCTGGCATCCCAGATGGCGTTTTGGGCTGTGAAGCCTGGGCTTTCTGCACTAAGTATGCTTCTGCCGTCCATAGGCAGATCCGCGGCAACAGCAGCGGCCGGTTCTACTGCGCTGACTGGAGGGCTCAGAGGATTGCTGAGTTTTGGACCGGCCGCTTTTAACCCGGTCACTGCAGGCCTTGCCCTTGTGGCCGGCGGCCTTGTCGCCCTCTATAACAATTCTGAGACTGCGAGAACTGTCATGGACGGAATGCTCGCGGATATCAAAGAGATTGGGCAAAGTTTTGGCTCAATGTGGGACGAGTTCTCGGAGGGCGCATCCAAAGCCTGGAATTCCGATTCTGTGAAGGGAATTCGCGAATGGGTATCTGGCCATTTCACGAAAGCCATGAAGGGAATCAGCGACATCGTTTCCGGCCCCGAAGAGAAAGTTTCTGATTCCGAAGACGCCAAATGGCGCCAGGCAGCAGCTGAAATAGAGGCGAAGAAACAGGCAGCGGCTTCGGGAACAGCAGGGACTTCGGCCGGAGAATTCAACCGTATTCAGGCAGAGTATGCGAGAGCTCATCCCACGCCGGACATGTACGGTCCGCCCAGGCCTGCAGGGCTCAGGGCTCAGCCAAAGGCTCTCGCCCCGCAGCCGTCATCTGCGAAAGAACCGGCTTCTCTCCCTGCGCCTCAAAGCGCACCTTCTGCCGCACCGGATTCCAAAGCCGCGCCTGCACAGGCTCCTGTCATGAATAATGCGGCCACCTTCCAGTTCACCATCAACGGGATGCCTGCCGCAGACTTCGCCAATGGTGTGATGAATGTGGTGAAGGCCCATCAAAACGACCTTCAGAATATGATTTCCAATATTGTCAATGACCAGGTGAGGAAGATGTATGCCGCTGCTGGGAACTAACCTTTACAGGACAATTCAGGACGACACGTTTGACGCAGCGGCCTACCGTATCTGGGGCAGGGAAAGTATGACCCGCGGGCTTATCGACGCCAATCCAGGCTATGCCGATGTCGTGTTCTTCCCTGCCGGCGTTGTTCTGACCGTCCCTGATGTGGAAGCTCCTGTTTCTGCCGAAGTCCTTCCGGGGTGGGTGAGCAATGACTGAAGAAAAAGCAAGACGGTTTGAAATCAATCTCTGGATTGGCGGGCATGATGCCACAGACTACACTGCCCCGTACCTGAAAGAGCTGACATACACGGACAGCGCCGACGGCGAAGCGGACGACCTGCAGTTCACGCTGCACGACCGCGACGGCCATTGGAGCAGCGACTGGAGGCCCTCCAGGGGAGCGAAGGTGAAATGCACGGCCGTCTGTAAAAGCTGGGAAGAACCCGGAAAGGATCTGAAGCTTTTGTGCGGCGAGTTCACCATCGATGAGATAGAGTACTCTGGGCCGCCCACGCAGGTCCGTATCAAAGCTCTGACCTCAGCCATGACGACAGGCCTCCGGGATAGCCGGAAGAGCCGTGCCTGGCAGAACTCTTCCTTCCGGGCCGTCGCCGGTCAAATTGCGCAGGAGCATAATCTTGAGCTTCAGTACGACGGCGACCCCTGCAGTTTTGAACGGAAGGACCAGCGCAGCGACAGTGATCTCGGCTTTCTGAACAGGCAGTGTAGGGAAAACGGTTTCCACTGCAAGGTGCATGACGGGAAACTCGTCATCCGTGATGCCCGCAAGGCTGAAATGCAGGATGCTGTTCTGTCCATCCCCATGAAGGGAAGCATGTATTCCCCCACAAGCTGGAGTTTCAAAACCTCGAGTGCTGATACGGGCTACACAAAGGCGAAGTCCGTTTACACGGACCCGAAGAAGGGCAGAACGCACACGGCCATAGTGGAAGCAGACCGCTCTGGGGAAGAGTCTGATGACGCCGATAAAAACATTACTCTCGATGGCAGGACCGAGAGCCCTGCGGATGCAGTCAGAAAGGCCAGAGCGAAGCTTCAGGAGAAGAACGGGAAGGAAAATACCTGCTCGATAGATATGCTGGGCTGCCCGAAGCTTTACGCTGGTCAGGTCATTTCCCTGACTGGCTTCGGAATTTTTGCGGGGAACTTTCTCATAAAGAAAGCCACGCATAAATTTTCCTCCAGCGGTTACACTACCTCCCTCGAACTCTCCAAATGCAGGAGCAGGGAAGACAGGGTGCTGGTAGCGAAGAGCGTGGAGGTGACAGGCAGGGGAGGCGTAGAAAAACAGCAGGCCGATAAAAAATATAAAAACACGGACGTCGAGCTATCTTCATGGGAACAGATGTTTTCCAATGCGATGTTCTGCATCAGGAAAAGCAGAGGGGAAGAACTTTCTGATGCAGAAAAAACAATCCTTTGCCTGCCAGATATAGCTGAAGCCATGGCAGAGAAGCAGAACTCTGCAAAGGATCGCCAGGGGTGGCTTTATCTTAAAAGCATGTTTGAACGATGGCTGGGGCATAAGACGCGGAATGGTTCTTCAGGCAGCACGCCGATGTGGATAGATTGGAACTGGCTGATGCAGTTCGAAAGGGCAAAGACTTCCTATCAAAGCCTGACTATCAATAACGGCCCCAAGGTTAACAGCCCGAATGACGTCACTAATGCCGCCGCATTTGTGAGCCTCGGAAAAATTCTCAGGAGGCATGGGTATATCACCAGCCAGATAGAGGAGTTCGATTTTACTCAGATTGACTGGCCAGGATGGGGTGAGTTTTACCATCAGGAATATCCAGTCGATATGAGCCTAGCCGTCGACGGCTTGGATGCGTGTATGGCGGGATTTACCCTGCGGGCTCTTGC
>OLPI01001074.1_pt1 | contig 24800 bp, 15 predicted proteins | sample 1672361 | NCBI WGS metagenome assembly OLPI01 (sample SAMEA3136675, study PRJEB25190) | human gut metagenome
TAAGGGGATTAACCATAAATATATTGTAGTAGATAAAAGTAATGGATTTTCTTCGCGATAAAAGTAAAAATGACGAAAAATGCAATTAAAACGTAATTAGGCGTGAGTAACCATTTACCTTTTATGCAAAATGTGTTATAATAATAAATGATGAATCGTTTTTTACTCCGTTTCATCAGTAGCTATTAACAATTAAGATGCGTAATTACGCAAGGAGGAAAAAAAATGACAGCAGCAAGAGTTATTAAAATGTGTGACATGCCAATCGAGGTAGCATTGAAAGTATTTACTATGCTCAATTCTGGAAAAGTACGTGTAACTGATTCACGTGTCATCGGAAATCGCTTTTTTGTCATTACTGACGAAGAACCAAAAAACCTGGTGTTCCCAGAAGGCTGGTACTATGCCAAGGGTTCTTTCAGAAACAAACATAAGAGTACCACAGGTATGTACGAAGAAGCTATGATGAAAAAATCATCTGGCGAATTCTGGAAAAATTCTGCAAACTACTGCACGCTCGAATAGCATACACAACAGCAAAACGGCAACTTGGTAATTTGCCCCCATTTGATTTTATAAATCAAATGGGGGTTTTCTTTCTTCATATTTCTTAACTAAAGCAAAATTTCTTTTTCTAAATATGTAGAATAAATATATACTTTATCCACTTTTCTTTGTAAAGCATCTTCTAATGCCCTTTTATACAATTCCAATTGAATATTATATTTGTCAACTAAAATTTGTTCATTTCTATCTTCAACATAATCTGTTTTAAAATCAACTAATATAAGTTCATTTTGTTCATTAATATAATACAGGTCTATAACACCTTGAACCAAAATCTTTTCTTCAAGTTCTTTATCAAAAACTTCTTTAGCTGGTATACTAATATAAAATGCTTTTTCTCTATGAACCGCATGGGCATGGATCATTTCTTCCCATATCTTAGATTTTGTAAATTGATAAACTTTATTAATATTAATTGCTTCTGCCTCCTTATGTGTTATTATTTTTTTATTTTCTAAATCTTGTACTAAATCTTTTATTTGACTATATGTGTAGTTCTTGTTTTGTGTATCAAGTTTTTGCATGCATAGATGAATCAATGTACCCTTTTGAGCATTTGTGATTTTAGTTTCAGCATCTTCTTTCAAAAATTTTGCACATTTCAGATCGCTTTTTTTCGGTGCAATTTTCAGTTCTGTTACAGATGTTTTAGTTGGTATTGTTGTTGAATCTTGATATTTATACTTATATTCTAAGATTTTTGATATCTTCTTTTTTTCTTCGTCATCTATTTTCACTTTTGATATTTTATCCAAAATTTGTTTTTCTGTATTTTCCTTTTCTACTTCTTCTGTTTTACACATTTTTAGCACTTCTTTTTTAGTATATACATTTATATTAGAAAGTTCTTTCATTTCGTCTTGATTGTACATGTATACAAGTTCCATCCAATCTAAATATGTTTTACATTTTTTTAACAAAATAGAATTTAGTTCACTATACTTGTCACATATATCATGTAATCCATTTTGTTTATCAGTAGTTGAATATCCTGTAATAATCAATTTTTCTTTTGCTCTTGTTAATGCAACATATAACACCCTCATCTCTTCTGACAAAGTTTCTAACATTATTTGATTTCTCATAGCTTGTTTTGATAATGTATCATACTCTATTTGCATATCATAGTCTATGTATTTTACACCTATTCCTATTTCTGGATGTAATAAAATTTTATTGTTAAGATCTTGCATGTTAAATTGCTTTCCTGTTCCTGACAAAAATACTACTGGAAATTCAAGTCCTTTACTTTTATGAATACTCATTATTCTAACAACATCTTCATTTTCTCCAATAAGTTTGGCTGCTCCTAAATCTCCGCTTCCTAATTTTATTCTTTCAATAAAATTTATAAAATTGAATAATCCTTTAAATGAAGCACTTTCATATTGTTTAGCTCTCTCAAAAAGCATTTTCAAATTTGCAACTCTCAAAGCACCATTTGGCATTAAAGCTACATAATTTAAAAAACCTGTTTCCTCGTAAATAGTCCAAATAAGTTCATCTAAATCTATATATCCATTTTTTTCTCTAAAATCCTCTATTTTGCTTAAAAAGATGTCTATTTTTTCTCTAAGTTCTTCTCTTACAGATAACCTAGATTTTAATAATGTAGTATAAAAATCATCATTTTGGTCACATAATCTTATTTCCAACAAATCATCATCTGTAAACATTCCTATGCTTGATAGCATTACATGTACAAGCGGAATATCTTGGTATGGATTATCTATTATTTTCAATAAATCCATAATTACTTGTATTTCATAAGATTCTAAGTATTCTTGAGATGTATCTGAATATACATTTATATTTTGGTTTGTTAACTCTTTTTCGAATATATTTGCCTTATTTTTTGTTGAACGTAAAAGTATTACAATATCTCTAAAACGAATGTCTCTAAATTCACCTTTTTTATTATCATATACTTGAAATTTACTATCTATCAAATCTCTTATTTTTTGAGCAACAAATTTTGCCTCCAACTCTATATCTTCTACCTTTTCTGTTTCTTCTAAAGCTTCTTCATCTATTGACTGAGTATTTTCCTCAATTTCTGTATCATCTTGAATTTCGTCAACTTCTTCTACTGTATCTAATATGTCAATCTCAGAAACTAAATCTTCTTTGCCTTCCTCATAACTTGCTCCTAAATTTAGATATTCTTCTTCTGTGTAGTCTATTTCTCCAAGCTTTTCTCCCATAATATTTTCAAATATTATGTTAGTAAAATCAAGTACATTTTTTCTACTTCTAAAGTTCTTAAAAAGCTTTATTTTTAGGCCTTTGTCATTTGCCTCATTTTCACTATAATTACTATATTTACTTAAAAATAAATCTGGCATTGCCTGTCTAAATTTATAAATACTTTGTTTAACATCTCCAACCATAAAAATATTTTTGCCATTTGATATTGATGTTAAAATATATTCTTGAACTAAGTTACTATCCTGATACTCATCTATTGCAATTTCAGTAAACTTTTCTTGGTATTTTTTTGCAATTTCAGATGATGTTTCATCTTCTTTTACTAAAATTTTAAGTGCTAAATGCTCTACATCACTAAAATCTACAATATTTCTATCTTTTTTATTTTTTGAAAATTCTACGTCAAAATCAATTATCAATTTTTCAAGTTTTGATAAAACCTCGTACATTTCTATTAAGTCTACATTTGCCGTTTCGGAATTTGCTGTAAAAATCTTTGCTCTCTTCGCCCTGAAATCTTTTGTTATCTTATCTCTTATTGCTTTTGCTTTATCTTTTTCTGAATTAGTTATTTTCTTAGAGGTTGGCCATCTTAAAAAGTCTACATTATTTATTAAACTGTATGCTTTATCCCAGTTTTCTAAATTAGCATATACCATTTCTAGTTGCTGGATATCTGACAAAATTATTCTTTCATATTGTTCAAGTTCAGTTTCAAATGATAATCTTTTTTCTTCTGCTTGTAGTTTTTTTATGCAATCTTCTAGTTCTTCTTTCATATTTTGAAGCAAAATTTTTCCCCATTCTGTATTTGAGAAATCTTGTTTTACGTCTTTTATATTAAATTTTTCTACCTGTTCTTTTAGCCATTTTAGTGGAAATGGATTTGATTCTATATATGTATAAATTCTTAATATTACATCTTTTAGAGGTGTATCATCTCTATAAGATGTATATGTTTTAATTAATTTTTCAAAGTCTTTGTCGTGATTTTCATATTTTTCTTCGAATAATTTTTCTAATACTTCTTGCTTTAATAAATCAATTTCTGCTGTATCTGCTATTCTGAAGTTTGGTGATATTTCTATTTCGAAAAAGTTGTTTTTTATTACATCTAAACAAAATGAATCTATTGTACATATACTTGCTTTGTTTAATAATGTTATTTGTCTTTGTAAATGATTTATTGTTTCTTCATCTTGAGGCTCTTCGCTATCAATTATTTTGTAGATTGATTTTAGTATTCTTTCTCTCATTTCTGATGCTGCTGCGTTTGTAAATGTTACTACTAAGAGTTTATCTATATCTATTTTTTCTTTTATTATTTTATTTATTATTCTTTCTACTAATACTGCTGTTTTTCCGCTTCCTGCTGCTGCTGCAACTAATATGTTACTGTCTTTTTTGTAAATTGCTTGGGATTGTTCTGGTGTCCAATTCATTTGTTTTACTCCTTTCGGTTTGAGTATTTTTCTGTGATTAGATTATAACAATCGATGGCAAGGATGTCAATGTCGGATTTTATTTGCTTTTTGGGGAATTTTGTTGTATAATTATGTTAATTGGTCAGTATACTGACTGGCAAGCAACCACTAGTATATAACAGGATGTGTCCCGCAATTTCGCGCCTGTTTTTTTGGATGAAAGGAGAATACACTTATGAAAAATTTGTTAAGTGTAAATAAACAATGGAACCGGCTTATGGAAATTATCGGAACACCTATAATGGTATTTATTCTGTTATCATGGTGTTCATACACTATCGGAATAAATGTATATTCAATGTGCATTTGCTTCACACTTGCTGTATTGTTCGGTTCTCCGAATTTTTACCTCGCAATTTGTGAATCGATCTTAGGAATTCCATTCTTAATGATGTTCAGAGAATGGTTCCTAATTCCGATTAACCTTCCAATTTTGGAAACCCCATTTACATGGTGGGGCGAACAAACCGCATGTGCGGGTGTTGCAACCATTCTCTTTATTATGTGGATGGTTAAAATAGTTATTAAAATCAGCAACAAGATTGCTGAGAATTAAAAAAGAAAAAGCCCTGGACACGGCTTTTTCTTTTTGTGTTTATATTTCAACTATTACGTCTACCCCTTCGAAGTATATCTTGTCATATTCTTTATCTTTCAAATCTTCTGGTATATCCTCTGTTTTCCCTTGGTAAAGTATTTGTTCATTTTGCTTTATTGTTATATTTAATAATCTTAATTCTTTTATCTTCATTTCTTCCTCTTTTATATAGCTACTTCTTTTTCTTCTTTTCCATTTTCTTTTTCAGTTTTAGCAATTTCTTCTTTCTTTATGTATTTTTTGGCAATACTATAAACAACTTTTTCAGATTCAGTTAGTTTTTTTACATCTACAGGATGTTTTTCATCTTTCAAATCATCTATCATTTTATGTAATACATCCCAACCTCTATCTACGAAACCATATTTTTCATCATTTTTTATAGCATTTAAAATTTTTTCATTAGAATGATTTTCTAAACTGTCTTCATGTGCAGTTATAAATCCAATATAATTTAATGTTTCTACTGGTGTAAGTTTTATTTTAGTTCCATTAATTTCTTCTTTATAACCAACATAATCTCTTTTTATTTCCAAACCTTTTCTCGCAAATATATTTTCTTTATCTTTTTGTTCCTTTTGGTTTAGTTTTTCTCTTTCTTTATTTTCTTTTTTGTTTTCTTTTTCATCTTGCTCTCTAGTTATAATTTGTGTAATATCTTCTTTTTTACCTTTTTGTCTATTCTTTACATCTTTTTCTATTTTTTTAGCTAATTCTTTTGCACTAACAAAACCTTCTGGTAATTCAATATCTTTTTCGCCTTCTTTTACTTGAGCAACATATTTTTTCATATATTCCAAAGAGCTTTTACCATAAATATTTTCCAATGTTGTCTTGTTTTCTTTCCATAATCTAGCTATTTTAATATTGTCTTTATCAGCTTTATACAAACGTCTTATGCTTTTTTCGCATCTTCTCAAATATCTTTTTTTCTTTTTTATTTCTTTCACTTCTTTGCTATAAATTTTATCTAGGTTTTTATAGGCTTTTTCTGCAACTTTTCCTTTAATTTTTGCTCTTTTCATTTTTTCTTTAATTCTTCTATATTCTTTTGCAACTTTTCCAAATCTTCCTATTAATGGAATTTTAGCAACCATAGTTAATATTGGATGATCTTTTTTTAAGTCATCTAATCTTTCTTTTGCTTTTTCATATTTCTTTTTATAATATGTGATATTATTTTCTTGTTTATCACGTTTTTCCCCTATTTTCTCATTATCTTTTTCTGATTTTTCATAAATTTTATTTACTTCATCATACATTTCTAAATCTTCATTTTTTATTTTTAGATCTTTATATTCTTTTCTAATTTCTAATATATTTTTTCTAAATATCATAATAATCACCTTCCCAAATTTTTAATCCTTATCAGGTCCTTCATTGTCTTTTTGATTTTCTTTATCTTTTGAATCTTTATTTTTGTGTTCTATAGGGTTTAATTGCTCTCTAGATACACGTTGTTTTCTTCTATATTCTCTTGACCTATTAATGTTTACAACTTTTTCACTTTCTCCCGATGATCTTTTATTATATTCTTCATCACCTGCTTTTAATTGCTCTTCTAGGCTATCTTCATCGTTTCTTCTTTCTTCTCCCTCTGAAATTTCAAGTGGAACTATTTTATTTGCTAATTTGTCTAATATGTTATATACAAATCTAAATACTCCAGTTTCTTTAAAACGTGATATTCCTCTTCCGATTTTGCCTAAAGTACGTGATATCTTTTTTGCTTTTGATATTTTTCTTTGAGTATCTTTATGTTCTTCTGAGTCATCCTCATTTTCACCTAATTCTTCTTCATCAGGTTCATAATTTTCATAACTTTCCTCTTCTTCGTTTGGTTCAAATTGAGCTTCTTCACTTCTTCTAGAAGGATTTTCTGTATGCTCTTCAAATCCATCAGCACTTTCAGGGTCATTCTCGTCATCGAAATAATACTCGTCATCAAATTCTTCTGGCTCTATCATATGTACCCCTTTAACAGCTTCTCTTAGTTCTGATATTTCTTTTTCTCTTTCTTTCTTGTATTCTTCCATATATTTTTCCATATTATGTTTTATTTCCTCAAGAAAATCCGTTAAATTTGTTTTGTCCTTTGCTAACTCACACCATTTTTCTTTGTTGTCTCTAATATCGTTTCCTCTGACTAATTCGATTCTAATTTTTCCAATTCTTAAACGTAAGTCGTTTATTTTTCCAATATCCATATCAGTAGAATTCTTAATTAAATCAGCTATTTTATTAATTTCTTCTGATTTTTCAAAATTAAATTGTTGATGAGCTTCTGTTTCAGTTTGAATATATTCTTTATATTTCTTAATCTCATCACATAGCTGACCTAATTCAATTATTTGTTCTTTTACAGATTCAGTTTCAATACTATCTAACTCTTCTTCTTCATTCGACATTTCATTCCAAGCTGCATTTAAATCTGTTTCTGCCAATTTTTTTATATTTATTAATTTATTTTTTAGCTTATTTATACTTTTTATTTTTTTTGTTACTTCCGCATCTGCTTCTTCGAATACCTTTTTTATTACTTCTTTATCAGTTTCTTTTCCGAAAAATCCAATAAATCCAACATTTTCACGGACTTCACTAACCTTATCGTTTATATATTCATATCCATCTAATATATCTTCAAATTCTGCTATAATATCGTCTATAGAATTCGTAAATCTTTCTTCTTCTTTCTTTTTATATTCATCTGCAATCTCTTTTTGTTTTACATCTAGTTTTTTAATTGTTTCTTCAATTTGTTCTATTTCTTTGTCATTTTCCTCGCTTTTATTCTCGTATTCTTCATACTCTTTTTTAGCTTGTTTAACATCTTTTTCAACTAATTCTTTCATAGCCTCTAATGTTTGCTTTTTTATTGATAATTTTCCTATGCTTAATTTTAAATCTTTGATTTCTTTCTTTTGAGAGTTTATTTTTTGCTCCATATCTACATCAAATGGTTCACTTAGTTCATTTATTTCATTTTCTAGCTCTTCATATTTTTTTAATACTTGATTTATTTTATCAATTTCTTTATCAATATTATCTACTAACATTTGTTTTGTTTCTTCTTCATTTTCTTTTGGGCTTTCTGCTTCTTCCTCTGGTTCGATTTGTTCTTCGTTTTCTTCTTGGCTTTCTGCCTCTTCCTCTGGTTCTATTGTTTCATCAACCTCTAATGTTTTCTCGCCAATCTCTTCTTCCCTTGGCTCCGTCTTTTTTTCATAATTTTCATCTAAATTTTTTTCTTCTGCTTCTTTTAACCATTCATCAATATCTATATTGGCTCTTTCACTTTCAGGTAAATTTCTAATTTTTTCTATTTCACTTAATTTGAAGTCAATTCTTCTTCTTCTTTCTTCGAGCTTCTTATCTATCATTTCATAAGCCTCTGGATTGTTTCTGTATAAATTTTTCAAGTATTTTATTCTGTTCTCATCTTCTAAATTTGCTTTTTCTTCTATTAAATTATTTTCTCTTTCTGTTAGTTTTTCTTCATCTAGCTTTCTTTGTTCTCTCGTAGCTGTCTTTTCTTCTATTTCTTTTTGTACTCTTTCTAAATCTTTTTTATATTGTGTTACCTCTTTTGGTTCAACAAATTTTCCATTTTCAAATTCATATTTACCTTGTAATTTTTCTATTTCTTGTTTTATTTGTTCTTCATCTTTTTGTAAGCTATTTAGAGCGTTATTAATATCATTTATACTTTTATCCTCCATATTTTTCTCCTTTCACTCTCAAAATTTTCCTACCTTTTTATTATAACACAGAATCTCTTTAATTTCAACGTTTTCGACAATTTTTACATTTTTTGTAAATTTTGGTTTTGAGTTCTTTTTTGATTATTGGTAATTTTTGGAAGATTTTTGTTGGAATATTGATTTTTTTGTTGATAATTGGTATAATGGAGGTAATAAAAATTTAAAGGAGGTAGTACTATGAATACTACTATGAATAAGGTTCGGAACTTTTTAATTGTTGGAATGTTAATTGTTATTGTTCTTCAGGTTTGTGCTGTTTTTTCAGCACTGGTAAAATATACCCCATCTAATGTAATTTTCTATTGTATTATGGTATATTTTACTATGCGGAATCTCTTTTCAGAGAAACCACATCACATCTGTGCTTTTCTGTGGTCCTTACTGACTGCATATTTGCTCGGATGGTTCTGGGGTGCCTTAACGGTTATTCTGTACTGGGTGTTGTATTTTCTGAAAGTTAGAGCAGCACATACATCCAGTCAGCCACAGCGCAATGCAACTCAGCGTACCAGAGCTACAGTAGTTCAAACTACTGGTACAATTAAACGCTTTGGACGAATTCCATTTGTGAGACTTCCCATTCCTTGGTTGAAGTACACTTTGGATCTTGATCAGGGTGTCCTGACTCGAGATAACTTCTTCCCAGAGAGACATGATAAAGATGACTCTAGACATGACTTCTTAGGAAAAGATGATGATCTTCTTCTTAAGCAAGTTTTTGACTGGAGCTTCTCTACCAAACTCTGGCGTAGAGTTGCCGGCACTTCTTGCTTCGAATTCCAGTCCAAAAAGATTGGAAGAACCGGGGATAAGAAAAAACATTGGCATTGCCTGCCAAACGGAATGGTTGAATCCTTGAGACATAAACTCATCGAAGTCAACTAATTCTAAGTAACCCGTAAACCTATTTTAGCCACTATGAAACTTCACAGTGGCTTTTCTTCTATCTCAAATTATCTTTTATATTATTAGCAAGCTCTCTGCTAATCCCCTTAACCTTAACTAATTCCTCCACATCAGCTACCTTAATCTTCTCAACGCTACCAAACACTCTCAATAGTTCTTTCTTCTTAGCCTCGCCAATTCCATCAATCTCATCCAACTCCGAACTAGTTAAAGCCTTATCTCTAAGTTTTCTATGATATGAAATAGCAGTATCATGTACAGTATCCTGAAACAAAGTAATCAAATTGAACAATCTCTCCGAAATCTCGATTTCATTTCTATCTTCATCCATCAAAGCTCTAGTTTGATGCTTATCATTTTTAACCATACCAAAAATCTTAATATCAACACCATATTTATCAACAGCTCGTCTAACAGCTCTAATCTGAGTAATCCCACCATCTGCAAAAATCGCATCAGGAAGCCTGCCAAAGCCTTTATCATTTGGATTGTCTATTGAATGCTTTAATCTTCTTGTTATAACTTCCTCCATCGAACGAGGGTCATCTTGACCAATTACGGTTTTAATTTTAAATCTTCTAGACAAATTCTTTTTTATTGCTCCATCTTCCATAACACACATAGCTGCAACCATAAATTCACCAGAAATATTTGAAATATCATAAGTTTCAATTTTTCTTGGTAATTTATCCATTTGCAATTTATCCTTTAATTCAACGAGAATCGATTCTATAGTCTTTTCTTTGTTTTCCAATGTAACTTTACTATTTTTATCTGCCAACTCCACAAATCTCAATTTCGTGCCTTTCTTAGGGCTATGAATTGTAACCTTATGAGTAGTTTTACTTCCAAGCCATTCTCCTAATGCTTTCTCATCTTCTAGCTCTCTACTTACCATTATTTTGTTAGGGATATTTAGATTATCCATATAATACTGTTTGATAAAACCAGATATTATTTCGCCGTCATCCATATCACCTAAATTATCAAAAAAGTAATGTTCTCTTCCTATCATTTTACTTCCACGAACAAAGAAGATTTCTATGCACACCTCTAATTCAGATTTTGCCATACCTATAACATCTATATTATTCTCAGAAATATTTGAAACCTTTTGTTTTTGAGAAGCCGTTTCAATAGCTAACATTCTATCTCTAATATATGCTGCATTTTCAAAATCTAGGTTTTCAGATGCTTCTTTCATTTGATTTTTTAGGTCTTTTATTATTTTATCTGTTTTGCCTTCTAATAAGTCAATTATCTCATCAATTTGTTTTCTATAATCTTCTTTGCTTATATTTCCAATACAAGGTGCTAAACATCTTTTTATATGGAAATTTAAGCAAGCTCTTGTATTGGACTTAAAGTTTCTACATTGTCTTATTTTATATTTTTCTTTTATAAAATTAACCATTTCTTTTGCAGCACCTGGGTTTGCATAAGGTCCAAAATACTTTGCTCCATCATTTAAAAGTCTTCTTGTTATAATTACATTTGGGTAGTCTGATTTTACATCAATTTTTATATATGGATATGTTTTGTCATCTTTTAATAAAACATTGTATTTCGGTCTATTTTTCTTTATAAGATTACACTCCAAAATTAATGCTTCTGCTTCATTACTTACGACAATATACTCAAAATGGTCTATTTGAGATACCATTTTGAGTATTCTATCTGTTTTGTTTGTTTTTCTAAAATATGAACTTACCCTATTTTTTAAATTTACTGCTTTTCCAACATAAATGATATTATCATCTTTGTCTTTCATTAAATATACACCTGGGTCTTTAGGTAGTTTTTTAAGTTCTTCTTTTATGTCAAACATCTTTGACTCCTTCTTTTAACCGATTTTTCCAATATATGGTAAATTTCTATATTTCTGATTATAGTCCATTCCAAAACCTACAACAAATTCATCTGGTATTGAAAATCCTATATAATCAACATTTAATTCAAAAATTCTTCTTGATGGTTTGCTAAGCAATGTACAAATTTTTACACTTTTTGGTTTAAATGTTTTTATATGATCTCTTAAATATTCCAAAGTTCTACCAGTGTCTATTATATCTTCAATTATTATTATGTTTTTACCTTCAATTTTTCCAGTTAGTTCTTGTCTTAATTTTACAACTCCTGTACTTTCTGTTCCCTCGTAACTTTCTAGTTGTATAAATTCAAATTCAACATTATTTTTTATTCTTTTTGCAAGTTCAACCATAAACATTGCTGCACCTCTTAGTACCCCAACAAACACTATATCTTCGTCTTTATAATCTCTCATTATTTCTTTTGCAAGCTCATCAATTCTTGTATTTATTTTTGCTTCATTTATTAATACTGTTAATTTTTCCATCTCTTTCCCCTCTCTTTGATACTATTTCATTATAACAGGATTTGTATTTTTTGAAAACACTTTTTTGAATTTTTCGTGAAAATACTTGAAACACTTTTAATATTATTGTAATATACTGTATAAATTGAAAGTAATTTCGGATTGGGGACGGTTCCTTTCGCGAAAAGAACCGTCCCCAATCCAAAAAAATAAGCGCCAGGACATAATAATTTTATGTTGACGAGGTCCTAGGTTATCGAAATATTCGGCGGATGCCTTGGTGGTATTTACTTTACCAAAGATTTAGTTAAAAAATAATGGTGACATTATAACAGACATTAAATTAAAGTAATGCTTTCAATTCCAAATATATTTAAAAAAGGAGAGATTTTTATGTGTGGAATTGTTGGATATATTGGATTCCAAAAAGCTAGTCCTATTTTACTTGCAGGACTTTCAAAATTAGAATATAGGGGGTATGATTCAGCTGGAATTGCAACTTTGGAAAAAGACTCAATTAAGGTTGCTAAAGACAAAGGTCGTGTTGAAAACCTTTATAATTTAGAAGATACTAAAAAATTAGAAGGATCAATTGGTATTGCTCATACAAGATGGGCAACTCATGGTATTCCTTCAAAAATAAATTCTCACCCACATTTGGATAACTCAGAATCAATCGCAGTTGTTCATAATGGTATTATAGAGAATTACATTGAACTTAAAAATATGTTAATCAAAAATGGATATCATTTTATTTCAGATACAGATACTGAAATTATCCCAAATTTGATACATTATTACTATAATAAAGATGATGGGCATGATGATTTAAAATTATTAAGAGCTGTTAAAAAGACTTGTGATAGCCTAATTGGAAGCTTTTCACTTGAAATTTTATCAAAATATATGCCTGATAATATGATTGTTGTTAGAAAAGACAGTCCTTTAGTTGTTGGTAAAGGAAATGGTGAAAATTATGTTGCCTCAGATATTCCTGCTATTTTGAGTTATACAAAGGATTTTTATTTGTTAGATAATTATGAATACGTTTTATTATCAAGAGATAATATCAAATTTTACAATAAAGACTTAAATGAATTTTCTAAGGAAACTACAACAATTACTTGGGACGCTATGGCTGCTGATAAAGATGGTTTTGAGGATTATATGCTTAAAGAAATTATGGAACAACCTAAAGCTATACGTGAGACCATTGGTTCAAGATTAGATGGAAATAAATGTAACTTTAGTAAATTAGATTCCGACTTTAGTAAGGAATTTTTAAGTTCTTTACATCAAATTTATATAGTTGCTTGTGGTACTGCTATGCACGTTGGGCTTTGCGTAAAAAATACAATAGAAAATCTTTGTAAAATTCATGTAGAAGTTGATATTGCATCAGAATTTAGATATAGAAATCCATTAATAGATGACAAAACATTATGTATTTTCATAAGCCAATCAGGTGAAACTGCAGATACTTTGGCAGCATTAAAACTTTCAAAATTGCATGGAGCTAAAACACTTGCAATTACAAATGTTACAGGAAGTTCAATAGCTAGAGAAGCTGATTACACGCTTTACACACACGCAGGTCCTGAAATTGCAGTTGCATCGACTAAAGCATATACATCTCAAATCACACTTATGTCTTTATTAGCTATATATTTTGCAGAAGTACTTGAAAGTGCTGATACTTGTGTTTTGGATGAATTAAAGAAGGAATTGCTAATAATACCTAATAAAATTGAAACTATTTTAAAAGATACCTCTAACATTCAAGAAATTGCTAAAACTATTTTTAAAGAACACGATGTATTCTATTTAGGTAGAGGTATGGATTATGCAACAGCCTTGGAAGCCTCTTTAAAATTAAAAGAAATTTCTTATATTCATTCCGAAAGCTATGCAGCTGGTGAATTAAAACATGGTACTATTGCCTTGATTGAAAAGGGCGTTAATGTTATTGGTATTATGACTGATTTGAATTTGGTTAAGAAAACTGTAAGTAATATGGAAGAAATCATTACTAGAGGTGCTGTTACTACTGCTGTTGTTTCTGAATCTGTTAGTAAAGAAGTTAATCTTTCTTTGTTTGATAATGTTGTGATTGTTCCTGATACTTGCGTTTATCTATCTTCTATTGTTACTATCGTTCCTTTACAACTTTTGGGTTATTTTGTTTCTAAGGAAAAGGGATTAGATGTTGATAAGCCTAGAAATTTGGCGAAATCGGTTACGGTTGAGTAAAACAGTTAATTGTCAATCGGCACATTGGGACCGGTTCTTTTTGGGTATTTTTACCCATTTGGACCGGTTCTTTTTGGGTCAATCTTCGCTCCAATATTTTGCAATAATTTTGTTATTAACTCCTATTATTCTTGATAATTGTCTTTTTGATATTCTCTTTATATCCTTTAGTTCTTTAACTTTTTCTATATTTTCTTTCCTATTAAAAAAATTTATAACTTCATCCATTGAATCAAAATTTAATCTTTTTAATACAATATCAATTAACTCGTCGTCATTTAATTTTGTGCTTAATTCAAAATCACCATAATTCATTATTTCTTCTATATTTTCTACTTTATTAGTATACTTAATAAAGTCCTCTATATTATTATTTAAATAATACATTAATGTTTTCTTTTCTATAATTTTTTCTTTTCCTATATATTCTCTATAGCTACTCCACTTGTATTGGCTTGTTTTTTCAATTCCTGCTTTTTCCGGATTTCTATGAACATATCTACAGACTTCTAAAAAATATCTCTGATTTTCAATATTTTTGCTTTTAAATCTATTTTGAACAAATGGACCTTTTCGGTCATATTTTTTGTTGAAATAATTTACATACCTAATTGTTAAACTTTGAATTGCCTTTGATAAATGTTCATTTGGTACTTCTATAACCAAATGAACATGATTACTCATTAAACAATATGCATATACTTTATATTTAAATTCATCTTTAGTTAATTTTATTCTATCTAAAAATACATTTCTATCCATATCATCATAAAAAATCACACTATCATTATTTCCTTTTATAATGATATGGTATACATTTGAATTGCTAAATTCTCTAATTTGTCTAGTCAAAAATTTCTCCTTTTTATTATTTATTTAGATTTTAAAGATTTACCTATAAACTTTATTTATTGTCTTATCACAAAAAGAACCGGTCCCAATGGGTCAATTGGCACAAAAAGAACCGGTCCATTTGTGCCAAAAGAACAATTATTTTCTCATAAACTCAATTGCCTTCATAACTCCAAGTTTGCCATACTCATAAGTCAAACCACCTTGCATATAAGCAATATAAGGCTCTCTTATTGGTGCATCACAACTAAGTTCAATTGTGGCACCATCAACAAAAGTTCCAGCAGCCATTATAACTTCATCTTCATATCCAGCCATTGGGCTCGGAACAGGAGTTACATAACTATCTATTGGTGAACCTGATTGAATTCCTTGGCAAAATTTTATTAATTTTTCTTTGTCATTAAAGATTATATTTTGAACAATATCTACTCTTGGTTCATTATATTTCGGACTTGTATTATATCCGCAACTTTTCTAACATTCTACTTGCAAATACCATTGTTTTTAATGAACTTGCAACAACTGATGGTGCAAAAAATAAGCCTTTTAAGTAATTTGTATTTTGACCCATTGATGGTCCTATTTCTTTTCCAAGTCCTGTTAGTCTATCTGCAACAAGGGCTATTAAATCTTTTTTACCTACTACATAAGCTCCGCTTGTTGCTATTCCTGCACCTAGATTTTTTATTAATGAGCCAACTGCTATGTCTGCTCCAACTTCTATTGGTTCTTTTTCTGTTACAAATTCACAGTAGCAGTTATCTACCATTATTATAACTTCTTGGTTTACCTTTCTTATTTCTTTAATTATTTCTTCTACTTTTTCTATGCTAATACTTTTTCTTGTTGAATATCCTATAGACCTTTGGATTTCTACTAGTTTTACATCTTTTTTAGCTAGTCTTTCTACTATTTTTTCTGTGTCAAAATATTCTTTGTCTTTTAAGTCAATTTGTTCATATTTTATTCCAAATGCTTTTAGTGAGCTTGGTCCTGGATTTTCCCCTATTCCTATTACTGTTTGTAATGTATCATAAGGTAATCCTGTAATAGATATCATTGTGTCATTTGGTCTTAGTAGTCCTTGTAAAGTTATTGCTAATGCATGTGAACCTGATATTAATTGACTTCTTACTAAACTATCTTCTGCTTTGAAAATTTGAGCATATATTTCTTCTATCTTATCTCTTCCCGCTTCATCTATTCCATATCCTGTTGATGTATTTAAGTGCATTCCTGATAGATGGTTATTCTGCATTGCTTGTAGCACTTTTAGACTGTTTGATTGACATATTTGCTCTATTTTTTCAAATTGTGGCTTGATTTCCTTTTCTACTTCTTTCGATAATTCTTCTATCTGTTTGCTTATTCCAAAATTTTCGTACATATCTTTTTCTTCCTCTCTTTTTGGCAAAATGGCACAAATGAATGGCACAAATGGACCGGTTCTTTTTGTGCCTGACCCAAAAAGAACCGGTCCATTTGTGCCATTTTGCCAATAATTTGAAAAACGGGACCAAAAAGAACCGACCCCAATGGGTCCCATTGCCCTTTTTGCCCCCTATTTTTTATTCTTCTACAGCCTCAACATTTTCTTCTTGTTTTGGCTCTTCTTTCTTTTCTGTGCTTATATGTAAATCTTGGTATTTTTTCATACCAGTTCCAGCTGGAATTAATTTACCTATAATTACGTTTTCTTTAAGTCCAACTAGGTCATCTTCTTTACCTTTGATAGCTGCTTCTGTTAAAACTCTTGTAGTTTCTTGGAATGAAGCTGCTGATAAGAAGCTGTCTGTTGCAAGTGAAGCTTTTGTGATACCTAGTAGAACACGTTTTCCAGTAGCTGGTCTTACACCTTTGTCTACTGCTTCTCTGTTTTTGTCTGCAAATTCATACATATCTACTAATGTTCCTGGGAACATATCTGTATCTCCATTGTCCTCAACTCTTACTTTCTTAAGCATTTGTCTTGCTATAACTTCGATATGTTTGTCGTTTATATCAACACCTTGGTTTCTATAAACTTTTTGTACTTCTGTTGTTAGGTATTCAAATACTCCTTCTGGTCCTTTTATAGCTAGGATATCTGCTGGATTTAAAGAACCTTCTACTAATGGGTCTCCTGGTTCTACCATATCTCCATCTTTGACTTTCATTTTTGGTCCAAATGGTACTGTGTATGTTTTTGACTCAGTATCATTTGTTACAATAACTTCTTTCTTCTTCTTTGATTCTTTTACTTTTACTTTTCCTGCTATTTCTGTCATTACAGCTAATCCTTTTGGTTTACGAGCTTCAAATAGCTCCTCAACTCTTGGAAGACCTTGTGTGATATCTGAACCAATTGCTCCCCCGGCGTGTTTTGTGTTCATTGTAAGCTGTGTACCAGGCTCACCGATTGATTGAGCTGCAACTATTCCTATTGTTTCTCCTATTTCAACTTTGTTGTGTCTTGCCAAACTCATACCATAACATTTTTGACATACACCGTGTTTTGAATGACATCCAAGTACTGAACGTACTTCTACTTTTGTAATTCCTGCATCAACGATTTTGTCTGCTAATTCGTCTGTAATCATTGTGTTTGTATCAACAATTACTTCGTTTGTTTCTGGATTTACAATGTCTCTTACTGGATATCTTCCTAATAATCTTTCTTGAATTGGTTCGATTAATTGATTTCCATCTTTTACGTCATATACTATTAATCCTTCATTTGATCCACAGTCTGGTTCTCTTACTATTATTTCTTGTGCTACGTCTACAAGTCTTCTTGTTAAGTATCCAGAGTCTGCTGTTCTTAGAGCAGTATCTGCTAGACCTTTACGCGCTTGGTGAGATGATATAAAGTATTCTAGAGCATCTAGACCTTCTGCGAAGCTTGATTTGATTGGTATTTCGATAACTTTACCTGTTGTTCCTGCCATAAGTCCTCTCATACCTGCTGATTGTCTTAATTGGTTGATGTTACCACGGGCTCCTGATTCAACCATTAAGTTGATTGGGTTTAGTGGTTCTAGATTTTCTTCTAGTGCTTTACCAACATCTAATGTTGCACTATTCCAGATATTAACTACTGCTTTGTAACGTTCTTCTTCAGTAATTAAACCTCTTCTATATTGTTTTCTTACTTTTTCTATTTCTTTTTCTGCATTTGCTAAGATTTCTTTTTTCTCTTTTGGAACTTTTACGTCGTCCATAGAATATGTAAGTCCTGATTTTGTAGAATATTTGAAACCTTTTTCCTTTACATTATCAAGTACTTCAGCAGATTCTGATAATCCGTGTATTTTGATACATCTATTAATTAAATCTCCTAATTTTTTCTTGTTAACTGGGAAGTTGATTTCATATTCAAAAATTCCATCTTCGCTAGTTCTATCTACATATCCTAAATCTTGTGGAATTCCGTCATTATATAGGATTCTTCCTACTGTTGTTTCAACTTTTTTAGATTTCTTTTCTCCATTAATTTCTAATGTTCTTCTTACCCAAATTTTTGCGTGCATTCCAACTGCGTGATTTTCATAAGCCATTATTGCTTCTTCTGGGTCTTTGAAGTATTTTCCTTCTCCAAGTTCACCTGGAACTTCCATTGTTAGATAGTATCCACCAAATACCATATCTATTGTAGGTACTGTAACTGTTTTACCATCTTGTGGTTTTAGTAAGTTGTTTGTAGATAACATTAAGTATCTTGCTTCTGCTTGTGCTTCTGGTGATAGTGGTAAGTGAATAGCCATTTGGTCACCATCGAAGTCGGCATTGAATGCTGTACATACTAATGGGTGAAGTTTTATGGCTCTTCCTTCAACTAGTACTGGCTCAAATGCTTGAATACCAAGTCTATGTAGTGTTGGAGCACGGTTTAACATTACAGGGTGGTCTTTTATAACGTCCTCTAATATTCCCCATACTTCTGGTTTTAATCTTTCTACCATACGTTTTGCATTTTTGATATTGTGTGCTATTCCCCTTGCAACTAATTCTTTCATTACAAATGGTTTAAATAATTCTACTGCCATTTCTTTTGGAACACCACATTGATATATTTTAAGTTCTGGTCCAACAACTATAACTGAACGTCCTGAATAGTCAACACGTTTTCCAAGTAGGTTTTGACGGAAACGTCCTTGTTTTCCTTTTAGTAAGTCTGATAATGATTTTAAGGCTCTTCCTCCAGCACCTGTTACAGGTCTTCCACGTCTTGAGTTATCTATTAATGCATCAACTGATTCTTGTAGCATTCTTTTTTCATTTCTTACAATGATTTCTGGTGCTTCTAATTCTAGAAGTCTTTTTAATCTGTTATTTCTGTTTATAACTCTTCTATATAAATCATTTAAGTCTGATGTTGCAAATCTACCACCATCTAATTGAACCATTGGTCTTAAATCTGGTGGGATTACTGGTACAACATTCATTATCATCCATTCAGGTCTATTTCCTGAAATTCTAAATGATTCTACTGTATCTAGTCTTTTTACTATTTTGGCTCTTTTTTGTTCACTTGCATTTTCTAATTCTTTTCTTAAAGATTTTGATAATTTATCTAAGTCAACTTCCTCAAGAAGAGTTTTAAGAGCCTCTGCTCCCATTCCTGCTTTAAATGAACCTTTTCCGTATTTTTCAACTGCTTCACGATATTCTTTTTCTGTTAAGCATTGACATTTTTCTAGTCCAGATGTTCCTTTGTCTGTAACTATGTATAATGCAAAATATACTACTCTTTCTAGATTTCTTGGTGAAATATCTAATACTAAAGCTATTCTGCTTGGTATTCCCTTGAAATACCAAATATGTGCAACTGGAGCTGCAAGTTCGATGTGTCCCATTCTTTCACGTCTTACTTTTGATTTTGTAACTTCAACACCACATCTGTCACAAACAACACCTTTATATCTTACTCTTTTATATTTACCACAGTGACATTCCCAGTCTTTTGTAGGTCCAAATATTCTTTCACAGAATAAACCATCTCTTTCTGGTTTTAATGTTCTGTAATTGATAGTCTCTGGCTTCTTTACCTCACCTTTTGACCATTCTCTTATCTTTTCATCTGATGCAATACCTATTTTTAACTTGTTAAATGTTTCTAATTCTTCCATTTATTATTTATTTGCCCCTTTCTTTTGAGAATTTTTTTCAATTCTCACCTAAGTTTTAGGTTTTGCTTTTATCCCCAAAATTCTTAACACCGCTCGAACAATTCCCTCTTGATTAAATTTTGGGGCTTTTTAAAGCAAATATGCAATTATATTTTATTTTATTCTACGTCGTCAAATCCGCCATCATCCATTAAGTCTTCATCACTTAATATGAAATCTTCATCTTCGCTATCATCTATGTTTTCAAATAATTCGTCATTTTCTTCATAGTCATCATCTTGCATTGTTTCATCTTCTTCGTCATCTACATAATTTTCAGATAACTCGTTATCTACAACTACGTCTGATTTTTCTCCGCTTACCATTTTTTTGTGTTCATCTAGGTTAAAGTCTATTGCGTCCTCGATGTTTTCTTTTAATTCTAATTCTTTGTCATTATCATAAAGTCTAACATCTAATCCTAGAGCTTGTAATTCTTTTATAAGAACTTTGAATCCTTCTGGAATTCCTGGTTCTGGGATGTTTTCACCTTTAACTATTGCCTCATAAGTTTTAACACGTCCAACAACATCATCCGATTTTACTGTTAACATTTCTTGTAATGTGTATGCAGCACCATACGCTTCTAGTGCCCAAACTTCCATCTCTCCGAAACGTTGACCACCAAATTGTGCTTTTCCTCCTAGAGGTTGTTGTGTTACTAATGAGTATGGTCCTGTTGATCTTGCATGGATTTTGTCATCTACTAAGTGGTGTAGTTTAAGCATGTATTGAACACCTACTGTTACTGGTTTATCAAATGGTTCTCCTGTTCTTCCATCATATAGAATTGATTTTCCATCTGTTGATAAACCGCTTTCTGCAAGTAATTCTTCAATTTCTTCTTGGTTTGCTCCATCAAATACTGGTGTTGCTATTTTCCATCCACGTTTTCTTGCTACCATTCCTAAATGAACTTCTAGAATTTGACCTAAGTTCATACGTGAAGGTACTCCAAGTGGGTTTAATAATATGTCTATTGGTGTACCATCTGGCATAAATGGCATATCTTCAACTGGTAGTATTCTTGATACAACACCTTTATTTCCGTGACGTCCGGCCATTTTATCTCCAACTGATATTTTTCTCTTTGTTGCTATGTAACATCTTATTACTTGTTTTACCCCTGGTGCTAATTCATCTGAATTTTCTCTAGTAAATACTTTTACATCTACTATTGTTCCAGCTTCTCCGTGTGGTACTCTAAGTGATGTATCTCTAACTTCTCTAGCCTTTTCTCCAAAGATTGCACGAAGTAATCTTTCTTCAGCTGTAAGTTCTGTTTCTCCTTTTGGTGTAACTTTACCAACTAAGATGTCTCCAGGTCTTACTTCTGCACCAATTCTGATAATTCCGTTTTCATCTAGATCTTTTAATCCATCATCACCTATATTGGGAATGTCTCTTGTTATTTCTTCTGCACCTAATTTTGTATCACGACATTCACATTCGTATTCTTCTATATGTATTGATGTAAATACATCTTCTTTTACTAGTCTTTCACTTAACAAAACAGCATCCTCGTAGTTGTAACCTTCCCATGTTGAGAAAGCAATTAATACATTCTTTCCTAATGCCATTTCTCCGTTTTGTGTTGATGGTCCATCGGCTATACTATCACCTTTTTTAACTACTTCACCTTTTCTAACAATTGGTTTTTGGTTTATACATGTTCCACCATTTGTTCTCTTGAATTTACGTAGTCTATGTGTAACTGTTTTTCCATTGTTGTATTTCATTGTGATACTGTCTGATGTTACTTTTTGTACAACTCCATCATCTTCTGCTAATACTAAGATTCCAGAGTCTTTTGCTGCTCTATATTCTATACCTGTTCCTATCATTGGGCTATCTGTAATCATAAGTGGAACAGCTTGTCTTTGCATGTTTGATCCCATTAAGGCACGTTTTGCATCATCGTGCTCCAAGAATGGTATCATTGCTGCAGCTATTGATACTAGTTGTTTTGGAGATACGTCTATATATTGAACTTTGTCTTTTTCAACTTCTAGTATTTCGTTTTGATGTCTTACTCTTATTCTGTCGTGTACAAATGTACCATCTTCATTTAATGGTTCTGATGCTTGTGCTATGTAGTATTTATCTTCTACATCTGCACTCATATTTTCTACTATGTCTGTAACTTTATGTGTTTCTGGATCTATCTTTCTGTATGGTGTTTCGATAAATCCGTATTCATTTATACTTGCAAATGATGATAATGCTGAGATTAATCCAATGTTTGGTCCTTCTGGAGATTCTACTGGACATAATCTACCATAGTGTGTATAGTGAACGTCTCTTACCTCGAAACCTGCTCTTTCTCTTGATAATCCACCAGGTCCTAATGCTGATATTCTTCTTTTATGTGTTAATTCTGATAGTGGGTTTGTTTGATCCATGAATTGTGAAAGTTGTGAACTTCCAAAAAATTCTCTTATTGCTGCAACTATTGGTTTTGGGTTTATTAATGTTTGTGGTGTTACAACATCTAAATCTTGGATTGTCATTCTTTCTCTTACAACTCTTTCAAGTCTTGCTAAACCTATTCTAAATTGGTTTTGTAATAATTCTCCAACACATCTAATTCTACGGTTTGCTAAGTGGTCGATATCATCTACTGTTCCAAGTCCATGATAAATGTTTAATAACATACTTATTGATGCTATTATGTCTTCTGTTGTGATGTGTTTTGGAACTAATTCGTCATATCTTTCTTGTAAAACTTTAGGTAAATCTTCTTCTGATGTATTTGCTAATATATTTTGTAATACTGCATAATTTACTTCGTCTTTGAAATGTACTTTTGATAAATCTACTGTTGGTAATGCTTTGTAGATATTTACTGTTCCATTTCCTATTACTCTTACTTTTTTGTCATTAAGTTTTAAATCTACTATATTTATTCCAGAGTTTTGTATTTGTTCAGCTACTTCCTCAGAAATGATTTCTCCTGCATTTACAAATACTTCTCCTGTTTCTTGGTCCATTATGTCGTTATATGCAATATGACCTGCTATACGTGCTGCTAAGCTTAGTTTTTGGTTGAATTTATAACGTCCAACTTTTGCTAAGTCATATCTTCTATTGTCAAAGAACATTCCATCAAATAATGTTCTTGCAGCTTCTACTGTTGGTAGTTCTCCTGGTCTTAATTTTTTGTAGATTTCTATTATTGCATCTTCTTCGTTTTTGATTGTGTCTTTTGCTATTGTTGTTTCTATTAATGGTTCTTCTCCAAATAAATCTCTTATTTGGTCATCTGAACTTAATCCTAATGTTCTTAATAATACTGTTACAGGTAGCTTTCTTGTCCTATCTACACGTACATAAAATACGTCAGAACTGTCTGTTTCGTATTCTATCCATGCACCTCTTAGTGGCATTACTGTTGATGTGTAGTTCCTTTTACCTGTTTTTTGGTCAAATACTGATTCGTAATAACTTCCTGGTGAACGTACTAACTGACTGACTACAACTCTCTCTGCTCCATTTATGATGAATGTTCCACTATCTGTCATTAGTGGGAAGTCTCCTAAATAGATTTCTTGTTCTTTTATTTCTCCTGTTTCACGGTTGATTAAACGTACTTTTACGTGCAATCTTGTTGAATATGTAGCATCTCTTTCTTTTGCTTCTTCTTCTGTGTATTTTGTTTTGTCTTCCATGTAATAATCGAAAAATTCTAGAACTAAGTTTCCTGAATAGTCTTCTATTGGAGATATATCTTTTAATACTTCTCCTAATCCTTCTTCTACAAACCAATCATAAGAGTCTTTTTGTACTTTGATTAGGTTTGGCATTTCGATGTAATCTCCTACTTTTGAAAAGTCGATTCTTGAAGCTTTTTCGTATTTAACTTCTTTTAATTCCAAAAAAATCACCTCTAAATAAAATTTTAGCAGAATAAATCTAATTTATTTTTTGAAAAAAGTCCTTCTTAATTCCTAGCAAACCTAAATAAATTAAATAACGAATTTTTTTAATTGCCTGCTCTCAATCTTAAAAATTCGTTCTTTTGCTGGATTAATTCCTCTTTTTCCTTGTATAAATTTCTCTCTTTTGATTAAAATGCGCATAATTACGCTAGTCTAAATTGTAACATTAAAATTTTATCATATTTTTGGGGTTACGTCAATGGTTTTTTGTAAATTTTACTGTGTCTTTTTTTTAATAACTTCTTGTTTTATGCAATAGAAAAATCACAAAAGTCAAAGGACTTTTGTGATTTTTCTCACATTTTTCAAAGGAGTTTTGTGTTAATGACCAATTTTAGTATATAAATGTTTAAAATTGGTCGTTAAATTATAAAATTATTTATTCTTTCTTTTTCTTTATCAGATAACTCTTCTAACCATTTAGCAAAATTTTCAACATCTTTGTTTCTTAAAAATTCAAAATATTTCACTCTATCTTCCTTAGTTATTACAACAGGAGGTAAATTATTTTTTATTAACTCATAATTTATTATTAATCTTCCAGTTCTGCCATTTCCATCTTCAAATGGATGTATCCTTTCAAATTCAATATGATATTTGGCAATCTTTTGAAAGATGTTTTGTTCATCATGATTATAATTATATATATAATACATCATTAGATTTGGTACTTGTTCTGGCTTTGGTGGAATATGTTCGCTTCCTTGAATGAATACTTGAACAGATCTATAACCTTCTGTGTCTTTAATGT
>OLPI01001084.1_pt1 | contig 24705 bp, 32 predicted proteins | sample 1672361 | NCBI WGS metagenome assembly OLPI01 (sample SAMEA3136675, study PRJEB25190) | human gut metagenome
TGGATTTTGAGAAATACGGTCAGGACTGCATGGAAAACGACTGCGTGACAAAAACAGAGTTCGGCCTGCTGCGGCGCTTGGACCCGCCCTTCCAGGAGCAGACGCAGGGGCAGCAGATGTTTCAGTAGACTTTGCGGCAGATGTGTAGTATGTTTGCCGTTGCCCAAAAGAAGGGGGTGATACCTATGAACACCAAGATCTCATATCTGTACAGAGATGCCGATAACTACAAGATGCACAATAAATGCGTCATTGCCGGTACGCTGACTACGGAACAGGCTCGTACCATCAAAGATAGCTGCGAAATGGGCGAATACTTCATTCCAAGGCAAGTAGGACTGCCGGAACGCCGCTTCGACCGGTATGATCCTGCGGTGGATCACTGCTGGTTCGAGCTGGATGAGGACTGCTTCTCAGAAACGATAGAACCGCCTACTGTAGCCCTTACTGCCACAGAACTGGTCAACCGTTTCGAAGGATGTAAAAACAACTGGCGGGATGAATCGTACACGCCGCAGATGGGAGGCATGAAATTTTGAAAGTCAACGCAAGAACAGATAAATTCCAGCACCTTGAAGTATTTGATAAGCCCGCGCTGTTCACCAACGGGCGCATCGCCCGTGATACCGTGCCGCAGGGCTGGTACTGCTATGACATTCGCGGCTCTGACGATGATCCCGGTGAGCTGTGCTACATGGAAGAAAATGTTGTGGTCAACCACGCAGGCTCGGTGCTGATGCCGGAAAAGCTGGCGATGCCTAAGTCCGGGCGGCTGGATGTGCGGGATGAGCTCGGTTTTCTCGATGAAGGCGACATGACGCTCCGCGAGTTTTGCGAGGCGCATCAGCTCCCATATCCCGCGGAGAACATGAAATTTCATATCCGACCTGCCCGCCCGGAGGAGGCGGGCTTATTTTATACCCCGCACCCCGAAGAAGATAAGCGGCTGGGTACCGTTGGACATGTCCGGATGGATTTCGGGCGCAGCGGCAACGAGTTCTGGCATACCTGGTGGCCCCGTGGCCCGGAAGATCTGAACAGCCCCGTATTCAAGGCGGAGCTGCAGGAGGTCGTGGACACGCTGCGGGAGAGTGTGCTGAAAAACCGCTTTGCCATGGAGCGTTTCTGTTATGCCCGCGGTGGCAAAATCAGCGGCGGCTGGACACAAAACTACGGCTACATCGTGGAAACGGAGCATTACCGCTACTGCCTGCGCTGTAATCCGTCCCCTGGTGACTATAACGGGTATCTGACGGCCTATGATCTGGATGTCCAGCGGCAGAACATGGCGCGGGACAAGCCGCTGGCGGGCCGTGTCACCTATGCCAACGGCGATACACAGGAGTTTACCGATGCTGAAGCCTTTCTCGAGTGCGTGCGGGAGGAACTTCCGTATCGCCCGACCACAGGCTTCCGTTACGAGGTGCTGACCGACGATCCCAACCTCCGCAAGCAGGTGGATGGCATGATCTTCGACCTTTATGGTGAGGAAGCCCCTTGCCGGCAGGAGGATCACGATCCTCAACCCGAGCAGGGCATGACCTTCGGAGGAATGTAATGGACGCTTCAAAAAAGCAGCGAGAGCCGGTCGCTTTCAAAAGCCTTGCCGAGCTGAAGCGGTTCATACGACCCGGTGTGGAGCTCAAGACCGTCAGCCACGCCAATCACGCGGATATGGTGGGGCTGCCCCGTGTGGTGACCACGGTGCAGACGGTGGGCTTCTATTCCAAGATCAAGGATCAGCCGGAGCATCCCTTCTCCACCTGCAACCACGGCAAGGGCTTCTACACCGATTTTGGGAAAGCCGGCAATTACATCTTTGATGGTACGACGGTCAAGGTGAAGGATGCCCGAAAGCAAGATCGCGGCGTGATCTATGAGCTGGAGTTTTACGACAGAGAGCAAAACATGGAGGAAACGATGATGGACAGAAAAATGGTGAATTTTATCAAGGAGCAGTATCCCCCCGGCACCCGCATCCGGCTCAATTCGATGGACGACCCCTACGCGCCCATTCTTCCCGGCACCGAGGGTGAGGTGGACTTTGTAGACGATGCGGGGCAACTCCACATGAAGTGGGATAGCGGCAGGTCGCTGGCACTTATTCCCGGCGAGGACAGCTTCACGGTGCTGCCGCCCAAGCTGACTACACTCAAACTCTATATGCCCCTGACCGCCGATCTCTACGAGCGGAACGAGTACGGCGATCTCGACGACAGCAGCACATTGCTGGAGGGCAGTGAGCTGCGCGGCTATCAGGACCAGATCACGGCGGCGCTGGTGAAAAACCGGATGCCGGAGGAGGCGGAGCGAGGGCTCATGCATTGGTATGATGAAGCCGACAGCGTCAATCGCAAGGTCCACTCTGCCGTCTTCGCCGTGGAGGTGCGTGACCGACAGCTCTGGGGCGTTGCGGAATGCCGTGTCGCCGGGGAATTATCCGACACAGAGCTGGAAACCTTAAAGCAATATCTCACCGGACAGGCTTCTGACGGCTGGTGCGAGGGGTTTGAGCAGCGGGAGATTTCCGTGGATGACGGCGGTGAGTTGTATGTCCACTTTTGGAACTCGGACGAGTGGAGCATTCAAACGGAGCAGGAATTATTCGCTCCAAAGCTGGTAGAGGGTCTGCCGAAGCTGTGCTTCTCCACGCTCCCCGGCACCGGCGAGCTCATCTGCATCAAGCGCGGTGAAAGCGGCTACTACCCCAGCGATTGGAACACAAACGATCCCGCGCATAACCGTGAGATAGCGGACTATAACAACGAGCGGCTGGGCGTTACCCCCGCACAGGAAAAAGCCATGAAAACGGGTTCCATGTTCGGCTGGGGCGTCCCCGGCGCAGACCCTGCCTGCTATGAACAACAGCCGGAAATGGGAGGGATGACCCTTGGGTAAGAAAATACTGCGTGTGTATCTCGCTAAAAACGGCACGCCGTATAGCGCAGCCTATGCCAAGCTGGACTTGCCCGCCTCCCTGTGGGAGGTGTGGGACGCCATGGAAAAGGTGCGGCTTCAGACAGACGACATCCTGTACATGGAGATCGAAGACTACGATGCCTTTGAGTATCTCTCGCCCCATTTGGACGGGTTGGACATCAGTCTCAACGAGCTCAATGACCTCGCCGCACAGCTTGCGGCATTGGACGAGGTACAAGGGATCGCCTTTGAGGGGATGTTCTCCATAGAGGTGCAGAGAAAAGTAAACACCAACGGCGGCGTCATCACGCTGCAGGATCTGCGGGATCTGGCGGTCAGCGCAAAAACAGACTGCTATCATGTTGTGGATGCCGCGGATGACGCACAACTTGGCTGCTTCTATGCGGAAAACGGATTCATCCCCGAACTGGACGGCGTGTCGGATGTTGTCTTTAAGATGCTGGACTTCGCCGGCATTGGAAGAATGATGCGGTGCAGTGAAAACGGCGTATTTGTGGACAGTCTGTATGTACTGCGAGATGGCGAATTGACCACCGCGCCGCCCGTCCAAAAAACGCTGCCGGAAAAGCCGGGATACCTCTTCCGGCTCACGCTCGGACTGCATCCCGACATTGGCGATGCGCGCACGGTGACACTGGATCTTCCCGCAGCAGAGGCGGAGCTGCTGGACGCGCAGGAACAGCTCGGTGTGGAGGGCTGGGAGGGCGTCACGGTCATTGATTATGACGGGATCATCCCCTATGCGGCGGACTTCACCGACCTGCCCATGGAGCTGGAGGAATTTAACGCTTTCACCAAGGCCGTGCGGGACATTCCGAGATTCGAGGTGCCAAAGCTGAAGGCTCTGCTGGAGCAGTTCGATGTGCAGGACATCGAAACGGCGATGCTCCTAACGGAGCATCTGGCCGATTACATCCTCACGCCGGGGATCAGCTCACCGCAGGAGGCGGCGCTGGATCAGCTCTGTTTCATCATGGACCGTGAAGAAGCCGTTCGGCTGATCCCGTATGTGAACCTCTTCAACTACGGCGAGACAGTCATCCATGCGGACAACGCCGCCCTCACATCCTACGGCCTGCTGCACCGGGAGGACTATGAACCAATGCTCTCACCCATACAGCAAAAACAGGAAAAGGAGATGACGATGCAGTGACCAGGGAACAGATCCAACACGAAGGTGACCGGCCGCTGCCTTGTGCAGCACAGGAGGCATTCCGATGCAGACCGGATGCTATGAGCGATGACGAAAAGACGATCCTCTCCGCCATCGTTTTGCAAAAAGGTGAGGCGGAGGCTGGGGAGATTTTCAGGGAGTCACCGGAGCAGCTGCGTGATTACACGATCCTCAAGGGCGTCAACAGCTACGCCGCGCTGGGCAGGTACTACCTCGCCAATGAGACTACCGTCCCGGAGGAGCTATACGAATACATGGATCTGGATGCGCTGGGCTGCCGCTATGAGGACGAGCATCCAGGCGTGTTCATCGGCAGTGATTATGTGTGCTACTCTGCGGAGGAACAGAATCTTACCATGGAAATGCAGTAGCTGACCATATCTTACCACGCCAGCTGCGCGGATAAGAATTACACCAAGGGGCCGTTTTTCCGGATGGGGAAAAGCGGCCCCTTCTTTTTTGCGCTGATTTGACCTCCTGCTCCGGGATAACGGGCCCGGAAAGGAGGAACTGTGCCGATCAACAAAGCCCTTGCAGAGTATCTTGAACTCTACCACAAGGGCGAGGCAAACGCCGTCACCAGCCGGGAGCTGGAGTGTGCCTTCCGAATGCGCGGCTCCGAGCTGCGCCGGGAGATCAACGCCCTGCGGGGCGACGGCATCCCCATCTGCAGCTTTGAGGGTGGCTACTACTATGCCGCCACCGAGGAGGAGCTGCGGCGCACCATCCGGCAGCTCCGCAGCCGGATCAAGAAAATCGCATTTGCGGAGCGCGGCCTGTCCCGCACCTTGCCTGACTATGAGGACACCGGTCAGCTCTCCCTCCCGCTGGAGGGAGGTGATACTTCTTGAACAGCTTTATTCCCTGGGTAGGCGGCAAGGGCAAGCTGCTGTGGATCATCAATAAGCTGATGCCGGACCGCTACACCCGCTTCATCGATGTGTTTGGCGGCAGCGGCACGGTGACCATGTGCCGTCCCATCCAGCGCGGCTGCATGGAGGTCTATAACGACTTCAACGGCAATCTCACCAACCTGTTCTGCTGCGTGAAGAACCGCCCCATGGCACTGCTGGCGGAGCTGGGCTTCCTGCCGCTGAACACGCGGGATGACTTCAATGTCCTCTATAAATTCTTCTCCAAGGGCGAGTTCACGGACGACTACCTGCAGGAGGAGATGGATCTGACGGAGGTCTACCTCAAGCCGCCCGACGCCGAGGCCATCCGCGCCCTTATGCTGGAGCGTGCGCCCCGCGGGAGCATTCGACGCGCGGCGGACTTCTTCAAGCTCATCCGCTACAGCTTCAGCGGCGGCGCCAAGTCCTTCGGCGGCAAGCCCTGCGACATCCGCCGTTTCTTTCACCTGATCTGGGAATGCTCCCGCAGGCTGGCGAATGTCATCGTGGAGAACAAGGACTTCGAGGAGGTCATCCGTCAGTACGACCGGGCAGGTGCCGTGATCTACTGTGACCCGCCCTACTACAAGGCGGAGAGCTGCTACGAGGTGGAGTTTCCCCCGGAGGATCATCAGCGGCTCCATGATGTACTGGTCACCTGTGAAGGGTACTTCATCGTTTCCTACAACTACCAGGACTACATCTGCGAGATCTATCAGGATTGCTATATCTTCCGCACCTCCCGTCCCAACAGCATGTCCCAGACGGCAGGCAGTGAATATGAGGAAATCGTCATCACCAATTATGACCCCCGCAAAGCCTGCTGGCAGCTCTCTATGGATAGTCTGCTGGGCGGCGATGGCGACACCCGCTACGAGCTGATCCATGAGCCGGAGCATCCCTTAAAATTCTGAACAATAAAAGGAGAAGCAGCATGAAATTTGTAAAATACAACGACAACAAGAGCGTCACCATCCCGCCTGCCGTTCTGACCGTCTGCGGGCTGGACGATGAGGGGAAGCTGGAAATGACCGGCGCCAAGGGCGCGGTCATTTTATCAAAAAGCGAGATGACCGCCATGGAGATGGTGCGCACGATCCACGCCCTGACGGACCGCGCCGGTCAGCTGATGAGGGAGTTGACGGACCTCTGCGGCAGCTGCGAGGGCTGCACCGAGGGGCACTGCACCTTCCGTGACGCGGACATCGAGGAGCTGATCCGCCCCGCCGTCACCGTTCCCGATTGGGCCAGAGAGGAAGCGGACATCGCGCCCGACGCCAAGCTGGACTGCCATGTGGACGAGGGCTCCGGTGTGATCACCGTGTGCGAGACATTTTACGACCACGACCTCTCCGATATTCCCGCCGAGCTGCTGGAGGCCCTGCGTAAATCCGGCTGCTGCCTGTCCGTACTGGAGGATATGCTGATGGAGAACGATGTCATCTACGATAAGTGATACCGTAGGCATTCAAAGAAGAAACGAGGCGAGAGATCCAAATGAATGAAACCTATCCCTACCCGTATTCCGCTGCTGAAGCCCGTAAGCGGAATGAGCTTTCCCTTTGGCGGGAGAGCCACAAGGCAAACATCGCCTGCCGTGATGCTATCGAGGATGCCATCCGCCGGAGCTTCGACGGAATGCATCTGGACAAGGACTGTATCACACCCGTGCTGGACGAATACGGTTATAAACGCACCGCATGGGTGCTTGCCAATACCCTGCATGAACTCAAGTGGGACGGGCGCTTCAGCCCCGCCAATAAGCAGTGGGCTGAGCGGCGCTACATTCCGCAGGATGAGCGTCACAACGCCGCGATCACTGTTCGGAGCCACCCCGCCGTGCTGGATGGCTTCGTCAGTCTCTACCGCAAGGCGGTGCAGGCGTTAAATCTCTTCGGTGCGGAGCATTGCGTCGGTGACCGCGCCGAGCAGGACTTCACCGGCAAGGTGCTGGTGCTGTCGCCGGATACGCTGAAGGAATCCTGCTGGAGTCAGGCGGATCAACTCTGGTATGCTCGGAGCGGCTTTGGATGCGAGCCGCATTCCAGTGGTCGAGCAGTCTTTGCCACCTGCCTCTCGGACGGAGAAACAGCCAGATGGAACCGGGAGGATTTCATCGGTGTGCTGGACGAAAAATGCCTGCCGGACTGGGCGCGGGAGAAGCTCATGGAGCTGACCGCACCCCGGCAGGAGGAACCGGCCGCAGGTGAGATGAAGCTGGAATGATCGGAGGTGAGTAAGTGCAGCGCATCTTCATTGATAACCATGACCGCATCCTCTATTACAGCAATCCTGCCGGATACATCGCGAAAAAGGAGGCGGTGGTGGATACCATGTTCCAAACGCAGGAGCTGGAGCGTTTTCTGCAAAAGCAGGCAATTCCCATCCGCTGGGAGGACGGTGTCTATGACCGCCTCCTGCTGGGGCAGAGGGGCGGCCGCTTCGACCCGGAGGCTCCGCCCCTGAAAAGCTGCCGTGTGTGGCAGCTCACGCGGGACAGCCCCATCAATATGCGCTTCATCCCGTATGAAGCCCTGCTGGAGCGTTTCGGACACCCTGACCGTAAGCACTACGAAACAGTCTATGACGGTCTGGTCGGGACCAATGACCCGGAGGAGATCTACACGCTCTTCCGCGACCCGGTTCCCGGCTACGACGGCAGACCCATCGGCATCTCGGATGTTCTGGAGCTGTACGACGCCGACGGCAGCGAGTTCTACTACTGCGACCGTGTCGGCTTCCGGCAGATCGAGTTTGCACCGCGGCAGGAGATGGAGCTGTGTCCGTGAATTGAGCACCCGGCCGGGTGCTTTTTTCATATCAACATCAGAAATAGGAGGAAAGAAAAATGCCCAAGAACCAGACCAAAGCAAGCACTCCCGTCCCCGCGCAGGAAAGTCAGACCCCCGTGTCCTTCGATGTCCGAGTTTATCCCGTGAAGGACAGCAAGTACACCCTCGCCAACGCCAATGTGGACATCAACGGCGTATTCGCCATTCGCGGCGTGAAGGTCATTCGCGGCGAGAAAGGCCCCTTTGTCGCCATGCCGCAGTACAAGGACAGCCATGGGGACTACCACGACATCTGCTTCCCCTGCACGAAGGAGGCCCGCCAGCAGTTCAACGATGCGGTGCTGAACGCCTACGAGCAGTCGCTCGGGCAGGCCCAGCAGCCGGACAATGCTCCCGCCGCGGAGCAGGTCATGTAAGTCACCCACAACACAAAACATATAACTTGTAGGAGGAAATTATCACATGAAGAAGTTTATCAAGAACACCGCCAATTCCATCCGCACCAAGGCCATCCGCCTTGCCGCCACCCGCCGCTCCGGTGAGGGCTACATCGACACCGCCGTCAAGATCCTCATCGCCGTGGTGCTGGGCGCGCTGCTGCTGGCGGGCCTCTACGCTTTGTTCGGCGATGTGGTCATGCCCACGTTGAACCAGCGTATCAAGGATATGTTCAACTACGCCGGCGCGCTGGGCGGCTGATCCGTGGCATCCGTCCTGCAGGGGACGCTGTTCCTCATCGGACTTATGAGCGCGGCATGGTCGGATCTCCGGCGCAGGCAGATCTATGACCTTTCCAGTATCGTCATCGCAGGGGCGGGGCTGATTTCCTTCAGCCCCGCCCGGCTTCTCGGCCTGGCGCTGGCCGTCCCATTTTGGCTGGCAAGCCGGAGAGGACGCGGCGGCATGGGAGATGCGTTCCTCATCGCCGCCTCCGGCTTTCTGCTGGGCTTTCTGCGCGGAGTCGCCGGACTGGTGCTGGCACTGGTGCTGTACTGCCTTTTCTACCTTGCAATAGCCGCCCTGCACAAGATCCGCAGGCAAGAGCACCCACCGGAGAGCTATCCATTCGCGCCATTTCTTGCAGTGGGCTTCTTTACCGCATATATCATCTAAGAATAAGGAGGACTTGCTCCATGAGTATTTTCAAAAACCGCACGGTCATCGGCGTCATCTGCATTCTGCTGGCGCTGGTGATCTGCTTCGGCATCACGCCGCTGTTCAATCAGAGCATCAGCCAGAAGGCGGAGATCGTCCGTGTGACGAAGGACATTCACGCCGGCGAGCTCATCACCAGGGACATGGTCACCACAGCCGAGGTCGGCTCCTACAATCTCCCCTCCGGCCTTATGACCGCGAAAGACAATGTGGTGGGCAAATACGCCAAGGCGGATCTTGCCGTTGGCGATTATATTCTCGCCGCCAAGCTCTCGGACGCGCCTGCCGCCGAGAATGCGTATCTCTATAATCTGGATGGCACGAAGCAGGCCATCTCCGTCACCATCAAGAGCTTCGCCACAGGACTGTCCGGTAAGCTCCAGAGCGGCGACATCGTATCGGTCATCGTGGCGGACTACCCGGAGGATGGCGAAACCACCATCCCCGCCGAGCTGCAGTATGTGGAGATCATCTCTGTCACCGCCAGCACCGGCTATGACGCCAATACCGGTGAAGCAAAGGATGACGAGAAGGAGCTGCCCTCTACCGTGACCTTCCTCGTTCTGCCGGAGCAGGCCAAGGTGCTGGCGGAGCTGGAGCAGGCCGCCAAGCTCCATTTGGCTCTCGTCTACCGCGGCACAACAGATGGCGCAAGGCAGTTCATCGAGGCGCAGGACGAGGGCATCACCGGCACCTCCGCCGCAAAGCGGGAGGACTTCCAGCGCATGATGGCGGACTGCCGCAGAGGACTCATCGACCAGATCCTCGTCAAATCCATCTCCCGTTTCGCCCGGAACACAAAGGACTGTCTGGAGGCAGTGCGGGAGCTGAAGGAGCTGGGCGTCAATGTCCGCTTCGAGCGCGAGGGCATCGACACCGCCAATGTGAGCAGCGAGCTCATCACCGCCATCTATGCCGCCTTCGCCCAAAAGGAGAGCGAATCCATCTCCGGCAATATGCACTGGAGCTATCAGCGCAGGATGGAAAGCGGCGAGTTCAACACCTGCCGCGCCCCCTGGGGCTTCCGGCTGGACGGGAAAAGCCTTGCCGTCCACGAGGAGGAGGCCGAGATCGTGCGGCGTATCTTCCTCGAATACCTCTCCGGCAGGAATCCGCGGGAGATCGCGGAAATCCTGAACGCCGAGGATACATCGGGACGGATATGGAAATACAAGGCTGTGGATTACATCCTACAAAATGAGCGTTATGCAGGCAACGCCCTGCTGCAAAAGCGATACACGACCGCCACCCTCCCCAAGCAGCAGAAGATCAACCACGGGGAGCGCGAAATGTACTATGTGGCGGATAGCAACGAAGCCATTATTCCACAGGAGCTATTCGACCGCGCAAAAGAACTGCGGCAAAGACGCAGCGTCGGGCAGGCTGTCACCCATGGAAGGCTCTGCGTCCAGATGCGCTGCTCCTGCGGCTCCCGCATCCGGGCAAAGCAAGTCAAAGGCAGATGGTACTGGTGCTGCTGCCGACACGATGAAAAAGGCGACTGCGCCATCAAGCCCGTGCCGGAAGCGCAGACGGATGAAGCCTTCCGCCGCCTCTACTATAAGCTCAAGCATCAGAGCCTCCCCATTCTGGAGCAGATGCTCGAGACTCTCCGGACGATCCGTGATCGCAGATTGCTCTGGAGCGAGGACATCGTTTCCCTCAACAAAAAAATATCCGAACTCTCCAGTCAGAATCAAACGCTGGCCTTCCTCAAGCAAAACGGCCTCGTTGATCCTGACATTTTTATATCCAAAAGCAACGAGCTGACCCGACAGCTCCGGCAGGCCAAGCTGGACAAAGAGAAGCTTATGGATGCCGAGGGGGATACCACCGCCCAGCGGACGCAGGAGCTGATAGCCCTGCTGGAGGATGGGCCGGACTTCCTCGACTGCCCCGACACAGAGCTCTGCGGCGCGCTCGTTGCGGAAATCATCGTGGAGAGCAACGACACCCTCCGCTTCCGCCTGCATAACGGGCTGGAGCTGCGGGAATCCATTGAGAGGACGGTGCGATAATGGGAAACCGAAAGCAGCCCTTTGGCTACCGTATGACGCTGGGCGAGATCACGATCCAGCCGGAGGAAGCAGATCTGGTACGGTTTATCTTCCAAGGCTACAGCACGGGAGCCACGCTGGGGGAGCTGACCAAGGCACTCTGCCGACAGGAGATCCCCTACTATGCGGGACGGACATGGAACAAAACATGGTCTCCCGTATTTTAGTGGACGGCCGCTATATCGGAGAGAAAGGCTATCCGGCACTCATCGAGCCGGAGCAGCTCCGCGCGGCAGCGGAAAAGAGGACGGCAAGAGCCTGCCCACCGCAGAAAACACCGGCGCAGAAGGCATTACGGCGGCTCTGCGGCGCACCGCCCTCCGAGCAGACGGAGCGAATAGTTACAGACCTGCTCAACGAGCTCATACGCTGCCCCGACCGTGTCCAGCCAGCGACCTCCCAACAGGCGGCCGCTGCCTGCGGAAAAACGCGGGAGGAGCTGACCTCCGCGCTGGAGCGGCAGTCCATCGATGAGGACAACGCCAGAGCGCTGCTCCTTCAACTGGCGGCAGAGCAGTACGACGCCATCGGGAACACGGAATACGAAACCGTGCGGCTGCGGCGGCTGCTCACCGGCCGAAAGCCCATGACAGAGCAGGATGCGGAGCTGCTGCAAAGCACGGTGTCAAAGGTGCGTGTGACGAACAAATGCGTGACCATGACGCTGAAGAACGGACAGACCATAGAGAGGAGAGATCAGCCGTGAACGAAACCGCCCCAAGAGTCATTAAGATCCCGGCAAAGCCGGAGTCGGGCCGGCAGGCGGAGCTGAAAAGACAGCTCCGGGTCGCCGCCTACTGCCGGGTCTCCACCAAGGAGGAGGATCAGGCAAACAGCTACGAGGTGCAAAAGGAATACTACACCGACAAGATCATGTCCAATTCCGCGTGGACCATGGCGGGTATCTTCGCCGACAAGGGCATCACCGGCACCTCGGTGAAAAAGCGCGAGGACTTCATGCGCATGATCCGCCACTGCCGCCAGAGGAAGATAGACGTCGTCCTCACCAAGTCAGTCTCCCGCTTCGCCCGCAACACGGTGGACTGCCTCTACTACACACGGGCGCTCAAGGAGCTGGGCATCGCCGTCATCTTTGAAAAGGAGAACATCAACTCGCTGGAGGAGGACAGCGAGCTGCGCATCACGCTCTCCGGCGCCTTCGCGCAGTCTGAGAGCGAATCCATCTCCGCCAATGTCACATGGGGCAAACGCCGCGCCATGGAGAGCGGAAAGGCGACCATCCAGTACAAATATCTCTACGGCTACCGCAGGGGCGCGGACGATAAGCCGGAGATCATCCCGGAGGAGGCGGAGGTCGTCCGCTGGATCTACGAGCGGTACCTCGCCGGGGCCAGTACACGGATGCTGCGGGACGAGCTGCATGAGCAGGGCGTGACATATTCCGAAAAGTCACCGCAATGGACGCTGCCTCATATCAAAAGCATCCTGCGGAATGAGAAATACTGCGGCGATGTGCTGATGCAGAAAACCTTTCAGCAGGATGTCATCAACCGCAGGGTCATCAAAAACACGGGGCAGCTCCCCATGTACCTCATAGAGAACCACCACGAGGGCATCGTCAGCCGCGAGAAGTACAACGCGGTGCAGGCGGAGATGGCGCGGCGCAAGGCGGCAAAAAGCCCCTCTAAGAGAGCCTCCACCGGTCTTTCCGCCTACACCAGCCGCTACGCACTCTCAGATCGTCTGGTGTGCGGCGAGTGCGGAACGCTGTACCGCCGCTGCACATGGACGCGCCCCGATGGAAAGCGCGTCGTGTGGCGCTGTGTGAGCCGTCTGGACTATGGCAAGAAATACTGCCACAGCTCGCCCACGCTGGACGAGGTGCCGCTCCAGCAGGCGATCATAGCCGCCCTCAACACCGTCCTGCCGGACTTGGATGGCCGCATCCGCCAAATCACGGAGGCGTTGGAGGCGGAGGTCATCCCGTTCCCTGGCAGCGGCATGAGCCTTGGTGACATCGACCGCAGACTGACGGAGCTGGAGGTGCAGTTCCAAAGGCTGCTGGAAAAGGCGGCGGATGATCCCATCGCCTATGGGGATCAGTTCAAGGAGATATTGGACGAGCAGACCGCGCTAAAGGAGCTGCGGGCAACCATCCTTGCCGAGAATAAGAAACACGCCGAAGCGGATCGGCGCATCAGGGATGCCGCGGGGATGCTGGAAAACGCCGTGCCCCACATCGCGGAATGGGACGAGAGTGCCATCCGGCAGCTGGTGGCGCAGGTGAAGGTGCTGTCCAAGAACGAGATCAGCGTGACGCTCAAGAGCGGCATTGAGATCCGCCAGAGCATATCAAACTAAAAAAAGGAGATGGGAAAATGGTATTTGTGACCGGCGACCTCCACGGAAATTTTGAGCGATTCAAACCAAAATACTTTCCCGAACAGGCGCGGATGACAAAGCAGGACATTATGATCTGCGCCGGAGACTTCGGGGGTGTGTGGTTTGGCGACAGCCGCGACGATGAAACGCTGGACTGGCTGGAACGCCTGCCCTTCACGCTTGCCTTTGTCTGCGGCAACCATGAAAACTATGACGCGCTGGAACGATACCCTGTTGCGGAGTGGCACGGAGGCAAGGTGCATCGCGTTCGTCCCCATGTTCTGCACCTGATGCGCGGGCAGATCTTTGAGCTGGATGGTTACCGCTTCTTTACCATGGGCGGCGCAAAAAGCCACGACATCGAGGATGGGATTCTGGAGCCGGATGCCCCGGATTTTGAGCAAAGGCTCACGATGCTCCAGCGCAAGCCCAGAGCGAGGTACCGCGTCAACCATATCTCGTGGTGGGCACAAGAACTGCCCTCCGATGAGGAATATGCCGAGGCACGGCGAACCCTCGACGCGGTCGGCTGGCAGGTGGACTACATCATCACCCACTGCGCTCCCACAAGCATCGCCCTCATGGGCAGCCGCCACAACGAGGCGGATCGGCTCACGGACTTCCTGCAAGAGGTACGGGAAAGAGCAAGATACCACTACTGGCTGTTCGGCCACTATCACGACAACCGAGCCATTGATGAAAAGCACATCCTGCTGTGGGAGCAGATTGTGCGGATCATCTGAAGCAGGTCAAAGCAGAGAAAAACACGGCTGAGTCACCGTGCTTTTCTCTGCTTTGAGCGTTGATCAGGCGCGCCGCGCCGGAAAGGAGAAGCTATGAATATCCGCAAGCCCACAGATTACACCACCCTGTTCGCCGCGCTGGACGCCGCTGTTGCGGCGCAGCTCCCGCAGATGGAGTTGTACTGCGAGATTGGCCGAGTGGTCAGCGGCAGAGCAGCGAAAGGCGCCGCTGTCGCGGCGTCGGAATACCTGCAAGCCGCCTATCCCGCAGCCGATGGCTTTTCTCCCCGCAATGTGCGCCGGATGCGGGACTTCTACCGGATGTACGGCGATACGCCGGAGTTGCTGGCAGCGGCAATGCGTCTGAACTGGACACAAAATGTGGTCATCATGGAGGCCGGATTGACCATGGCCGAGAGGTGTTGGTACATTCGGAAGGTCGCTGAAAGCGGCTTATCCAAAACGGAGCTGCTGCGGATGATTGAGAGAGCCGAACATTCGGAAATTGCTCTTGGCGAAGGCGACGACCACCTCTGCCCTTCCCGCTCTCTATGACCTCACCGCCGGTGACAGCATTCCGAACACCGGAAAGTTCTTCTACATCACCGACCTGCATCTTGAATCCCAGCTTGGTTTGACCGGTATGACTGTTGATGAAATCAAGGGTAAGGTGGCGCAAAAGGTCGATGAGATGCTGGGCGGCCTCAGCAAAGAAGATATGTCGGATGGCGTCCTGCTCGTCGGCGGCGATGTAGCCGACAGCGAGGAGGTTGCCAAAATCTTTTTTGATGCGGTTTTCTTCCGTTTTCGCGGGCCTATCATTTTCGTCCTTGGCAATCACGAGCTGTGGGATGGCTGCACCTACGCGAGTGGTGAATCCTGTCGAAAGAGGTCGATAGACGAGGTCGTAGCAGCTTACAGGCGATTCTACAAAGTCGGGTTCGACTTTGAGGGGAAGACATATTGCCTTGAAAACGAGGTTCTCGTCTGCTATAAGAACTCCATGCAGCGGAACTCTGATGAGTTCGGTGTTGGCCGCAAAACCGCAGGGATGCCCCGTGGAGGTCTCTGCGTCCTCACAGAAGAAATGCTTTTACACACCAGTACCGACGACCTGCGGGAGTTCTTCGATGAATGCTCCATGATTGTTCTCGGCGGACTTGGTTTCTGTGGACTTAATCCGCGCTATAACGCCGACACAGGCCTGTTCCGAGATAGAGTGTCCCGTGAGGAAGATATCGAGCGTTCCAAGCGGTTCAGGGCTGTATACGATAGAGTCATGTCCTGCGCCAGTGACAAGCGGGTGGTCGTTCTCACTCATACACAGATGGAGGACTGGACGACAGGTGCCCCCAATAAGGGCTGGGTCTATGTGAATGGACATACGCATCAGAATGGGCTGGTAAAGACAGATGACGGCGTAGCCGTACTCTATGACAATCAGGTGGGCTACAAGCCGAAAAAGTGGCATCTCAACCAGTTTTCGCTAGAGAGGTATTACGACCCATTCAAAGCATGGGCGGATGGCATCTATCAGATAACACCACAGCAGTATATGGATTTCAATGCCGGTCGTGGCATCCAAATGGAATACTTCCGGCAGCAGGGAGACATTTACGCACTGAAGCAAAAGGGCATCTATATGTTCATGCTGCAATATGGCCTTGGTCTATATTTGCTGCGTGGCGGCCAGAAACTCAACGTATTTCATGGACTGGAATACTACGCTGCCAACTTGGAAAAGTATGTTGAAAAGATTCAGATGGCATTCAGGCCGTACCGCAATGCACTTGATAAGATTGCTGCAGAGGTGAAGCGGTTTGGCGGTTCCGGATATGTGCATGGAAGTATCGTAGATATAGACTTCTATAATCATATCAATCTTGACCCGTTCAATGGAATCATTATGCCATATTTTGCTCTCGACACAACAGGCCGAATAGGCTTTCGTTCTATACGCGAACTATTGGAATCATCTCCTATTCCCGCACGGGGGAGTAATGGAAATCCGTTGTTGTCCGCTTACACAAAGCTGCTGGATGCTGGCGGCATGTCTATCCTCGTGCCGACCGTTAAAGAAGATGCTTTGGCAGTGGTACCGACGGAGGTACTGGACGAAAAGGATATTTACGCGCCGTCCCGTGTTATGAAGTCTATCCAATACCTGTTGGACAAGGGTGTTGTGAGGGTTTGGAACGATGCTGTACTCGCCATGGTTGATAAGAATGCACTACCGGAGACTCAACAGGAGCTACAGAAAAACAGAACGTGACAAAAATCCAGACATCGTCTGGATCTTTGTCATGTTGACTTCTCTTATCTCTTTTACCCATTATAAAGGGCCTACGGCGGAAGTTTTACTTGTCATATTATATACTCTAAAATATATTTCTCTATCCATTCTTCAGAAGCCACTTGTACTTGCTGTATAAAAGCATACATCGTCCAGGAAATTGTAACAGCTTCGTTTCCACTTTTCTTTGGTTACTGTGACGCAAGTTTTGCGCTGCTTACAAGCCCATACCGCCCATGCCGTGGTTCTGCTCATCCTCATGGTCGTTCCACTTGTGTCCCATGGCCATTTTCTTTTCGCGCAGGCGCTGTAGGCGTTTGTGGTCGATCTGGATGCCTGTGGGAGTGGTGGGACGCGGCACATTGTCTCGGAAGATGCTGCCCATGTGGTGGAGCAACCGTGTGGCAGATAGCAGAATGTTGGGCGGCGGCAAATCCTCCTGCCGTTCCATGCGGTCGAGAAAATATCCGGCGTAGGTAACGACGCCAGCCTTTTATCCTGCTTCTTCCTTCGTCCTCCGAAGAGCCGAGGAAACCCCCGAAAATCCGTCCGAAAGCGGCTTGAAATCCCTCCCCGGGGCAGGGACGCTGCCCCGCCCCGAAGGAGGCCACACAGCGGCTCACAGGGGCGAACACGGGGGTTCATTGGGGGTATCCTGCTCCGCCAGTTTTTGCTGTACCTCTTGTCGCTCGGCTGCGGCTTCCACCATGGCCAGATGTCGCTGGTGGAACTGCTCCACCGCCTGTCTCCATGGCAGCAGTGTGTAGAGCAGGGAGCCGTTTCGCTTGCGGCCATTCTTGAGAACGATGGAGGTACGTTCCGTGTGGATGAGGCCTTTCTCCTCCAGCGACCGCACATATTTGCACACCGTGTTGCGGCTCACGCCCACCGCATCACCGATGGTGCGGTAGCTGGGATAGCACTGGTAGGTCTTGCGATCCTCACAGAATAACAGGAACGAGTACACGGCGATCTCGCCGGGCGACAGGCCCAGTTGGCAGATGACCTTCGGCACAGGATAGTAGTTCTTGGCAGGGTCGGGCTTCTGCCACGGCAGGGTGCGGGTCATCGCACACCGCCTGTCTGCGACTCTACCCATTGGCAGAATTTTTCTTTCGGGACGACAATGCGGCTGCCCACACGCAGGGCGGGGAAGCTCGCTTCGTGCATCAGTTCGTAGGCGCTGGAGATGGAAATGCCCAGCACCTTTGCCACCATTTCCGCGTTGAGGAACAGCGGCAGCTCATCGTAGTTTGTATAGACAGATCGTTTTATGAGATGCTCCTTGTTTCAAATTCAGAGAAAAAGAACTTGCGTTTCGGAGGTCTCTCTGTTAGACTGTTTGCAGATGGCGTCTGCGTTTTCCGAAGCGCGGCGTGCCGCCAGACTGTTGCAGCAGTTTGGCGGCTTTCATTTTTGTAGGGACGATATACGGTTCTCACCTCTTTTCGTTGGATTTGCCATGCACCACAGGTCGTTCCTGCCGCACTTTGCCTGCGCGGCGTTTGTCTCAGCCTTGGCACGCTCGGCTGCTCTGCGCAGCGTTGTGGCGTACTTCCCCGGCGAGTATCTTCTCTGGTGATGGGTATGTAGTTGTGAAGGTGCAGCACTATTTATCAGGTTGGAGTTTTTACATTCTCCACCCACTCTCCCTGGCTCTTCAGCCACATCTCTATCCCCTTGCCGAACGCCTCCGCGGAGATGAGCCAGCCGTCGGCGTCCTCGGAGAGTACCTGCGCCGTGGGGAGCCTGTCCAGCACCGCCTCCAGCGACGGGCCGGTGTAGCGGAAGCGGATATGCTCCAGCCGCCCGCCGTACATAAACTGGACGCGCTTGCGGAACTCGCCCTCCTCGAACCGTTTGGCATACGGCACGCGGAAATGCTCATTCAGCACCTTCACCGACCGGATGCGGTCGATGCGGTAGATCGTCGGGAACAGGTCGTCGGGGTTGTCGAAGTCCGTCTTGTCCTCCAAAAACGCCGTCAGATAGAAGTAATACTCGGAGAACATGATGCCCACCGGCTGCACCCGGCGCTGCACCAGCTTGGGTTCTTTCATGCGTTCGTACCCGATCTCAATGACCTGCTGGCTGCGGATGGCCTGCCCCAGCTCCCACAGGCTGCCCAGCACGCTCTGCCCGTGGTGGGGCGGGATGTAGTGCAGCTTCTCGTTGGCCACCAGCTCCCGCACGGCCTTCTGGCTCTCCTGCGGCACGGCGCAGTCGATGAGCTTGTCCAGTATGCCGCCCATGTCCCTGGCGGGCAGGGAGCGGCTCTCCAACAAAATCTTGCACACCGCTAAAATCTCGCTGTTGGTCAGCCCCCGCGGGTTGCCGGACACCATGCGGTAGCCCCGCTGCTTGCCGTCGTAGATGACCTCCCGCTCCAAGTGGCGCTCGGCGAGAAAACAGCGCAAGTCCTCCACGTCGCGCTGAATGCTCCGCTGCGTGACGTGAAACTCCTGCGCCAGATCCGCTTTTTTCAGGGTGCGTCCCTGCTCCAAGCGGGTGTATATCTCCAACAGACGCGCCGATTTCAGCTCGGATCGTTGTTCCATATTTCCTCCGTTTCTCATGCACCGTCAAACACATATTTATATCCACTAAATATAATACTATGTCCGTTGGCTCATGTCAATTATTGTCCCTTTTCGTTACCATAGTAGCGGGAGATGATGTGCATGAAGACTATCTATGCGGACAAATACCGTCAGATCGGGCTGAAGATCGCTTACTACCGCAAGCTGCGGGGTCTGACGCAGGAGCAGTTGGCCGAGAAGCTGGAGCTGAGTCCGGCGTTCATCGGCCATGTGGAGGCGCCCAATGTCAACAAGGCAGTGTCGCTGGACACGCTGTTCGACGTGGCCGCCGCATTGGATGTGCCGCCCTACAAGTTCCTGCAATTTGACGAGTGACGCGGTCAACCGCCCACAGTATACCACAAAGCCCGCGTTGTGTCAGCAAATTTTGCCAAATTCTGCGCGCTGTACCGCTGCGGATATGGCGTTTTCCATAAAGTGGTATATGGTGCCTACGCCTCGTCCTCATCGTCCTCATCGGGGTATCGCGCCGCGATCTCGCACAGGCCGTCCAGCAGCTGCTTCACGCCGGTTTTATACAGCGAGTAACCGCCCCAGCGCACCCAGCGGCCATCCTTGAATCTGATCTCCAGTGTGCTTTCGTTGTCCTTGGGCTTCGGCAGGATGATCTCGGTCTTTGCCACGTCGTTGTAGCGGAAGTGTCCCGGCTTTTCCAGAAATTCCTTGTAGTACACGCCGTCCACGGTGAACAGATACCCCTCCTTACCGGTCTTGAGGAGCGTGGTATCCAGAAAACCGACGATGTCAAAGCTGTATATTCCCCGCACAAAATACTTGCGGATGTTCTTCATCTGCAAGCTGCCGATGGCCTGTATCTGTGTCGTGCCGGAGTCCGCCAGCTGCCCATCGCAGAAGCGGTCGAACTGCGCCCGCATTTCCTCACATTTATCCATGAGTTTGCCCTCCTTGTCGTTTCTGCTGTCGAGTATACCGCAGAGGGTGGACAGTCCGTGTCACTCTGCTGATATTGATAAAAGTTCCGCCGGTGCGACTGCACCGGCGGAGTTTTTGTTGGTGGCGGCGAACAAAAACGACTGACCCTCCACGAACGCTTGCGTATTTCCGCAGCGGCTGGTACAATGGGGCAGAAAGTGAGGTGCATGGCATGAAGCTCTATTTCAAGCAGCGGATGTTTTCATGGTTCGACAGCTACGATATCTACCACATGGACAGGAACGACGCGGTGGCTTTCACAGTGGAGGGCAAGCTGTCGTGGGGACACTGTCTGCATATCCTCGACCCTATGGGGCAGCACATCGCCACAGTACAGCAGCAGGTGTTCACCTTCCTTCCCAAGTTTGACCTGTACATTGGGGAGCAGTGCGTGGGCACCATCCGCAAAGAGTTCACGTTCCTGCGACCGTCGTTCACGCTGGACTTCAACGGCTGGCGGGTGGAAGGCAGCTTCATGGAGTGGGACTACGCCATCGTGGACGCAGCGGGACAGCAGGTGGCCTCGGTGTCCAAAGAGCTGTTCCACTGGACAGATACCTACGTCATCGACGTGGCAGACGAGGAAAACTCCCTGTACGCGCTGATGGTGGTGCTTGCCATCGATGCGGAGAAATGCTCACGGAACTGAGGGGAGGCCGTCTATGCTCTTCTATTGTTTCCAGCAGCGCAAGATGTGGGCATCGTAAGCACTTGTGAAATCCCCATGTTTGTGGTATACTACATAGTAGTGAGTATTCAAATTCAGCGAAGGAGGTGCGAAGCAAATGTCTGACAGGGTCTATACACAGGACGAAGTTTTTACCGCCGTGCGGCGGCTGCTGAAAAAATACCATGCCGAGCGTGCAATTTTGTTCGGCTCTTATGCGCGGCAGGAAGCGAATGCCGCTTCCGACATTGACCTCATCGTGGTTGGCGGAAGCAGATTCGACCCTACCGACGTTTTCTGCATAGCAGAGGAACTGCATCGCACCTTGGGAAAACCCGTGGACGTGTACGAACTGCGGGAACTCAATGCCGGCTCTGCTTTTTATAACACGGTGATGGCGGAGGGGGTGCAGATCGCATGAAGTACAGCGACCAGCAGAGAATTGCGAAAATGCGGGAGACTGTGGAAAAGCTCCTGCGCTATGTGTCGGAAGAAGGTATCACTCCGGACAGGATCTTCGCGGAGGAAACCATTCAATGGACTGTCACAACGCCCCTTTATAACATCGGCGAGCACGCCGCTAACTTGACGGAGGACTTTAAGTCGCAGCATCCCGACATTCCGTGGGTGAAAATTGCGGGCTTGCGGCACAGGTTGGTGCATCATTACGAGGATACCAACTGGATCGTCATATGTGCGATCATCTACGATGTTCTGCCGCCGTTTCTTGATGCGCTGAAAACGCTTTGACCCACATTTTGACCCATACCGAAAACTTACCGTAAAAGTTTAGAGCTGCCCGACGGGAACTCAGTTCTCCGCTGGTGGCTCTATGCTTTTTCCAAGGTGTTCTTTTACTGCTTCCAGCAGTGCAAAACATAACGATTCTCACACCATCGCAAGCTGACCCACACCGGCGCTGACCCACACCCTGACCCACACCCTGACCCACACCGTGACCCACACGGGGAAATGAACGGACGGAGCACATGGAGCAAAGAGTTTTCGACCTCATCCTTTTTGCGGCAGAAATGCCCGCAAAGCCTTATGTACCAACGGCTGGAAGGCTTTTTGTCACTTGGTAAGGATGAGGTCGGCGGTTCGAATCCGCCCAGCAGCTCCACACAAACCCTGTAACCACAACGGTTACAGGGTTCTTGTTTTATCAGCCAATGCAGGAAAAATGCGGTTTGACTACTATTTGACTACTGGAACGTATCATTCGAGTTCTTGTAGCGTCGGTCAGAATACTCTCCAAGGAAGAAATATTGGTTCGACTGAAAAGCAAGATTGAGAGAATTGAGAGATTACAAAAATAAGTCGAGTGCATAAGAACTCCATTTTTCAAATAGCATATTGCTAAATGGGGTTCTTTTATATTTCCTCTCGACGGACAAGGAACCATTTGCTATACTGAAAAAGAATATGACAGGGAGATAAACGGTGTGCAGTCGTCACCGATGGTAACCGCAGCGATTTGAGTCGCAGGCTCAGCCAAAAATTTTGTCTCTCATGCAATAAAACACCCATCCCGTGCATTACACGGATGACAGGAGATAGAAGCCCATGCTCAGTATGCTGATGACAACCGAATATGCGCCGGCAGAGGACCGACGCGAACTGCAGCGGCTGCTGCGGTGCATTGCCGGCGGTGAACGTGAGGCATTGGCGGCACTGTACCAGCGCACGCGCACAGCGGTGTACGGCCTTGCGCTTTCCTACCTCAGAAACGCCCACGATGCGGAGGATCTCACGCAGGATGTCTATGTGCAGGTGTGGGATTGCGCGGCGCAGTACCGCCCCACCGGATCCCCCATGGGTTGGCTGCTGACCGTGTGCCGCAGCCTGTGCCTGATGCGTCTGCGGCGCGAGGAACGCCACGCCACGCTCTTGGATGAAGAATGGGACGCCATTCCTGCGCAGGAGTGCGGACTGGATGCGGATGAACGCGTCCTCTTGCAGCATACGCTGGCAAGCCTTGGAGCGGAGGAACGGCGTATCGTACTGCTCCACGCGGTCACGGGTCTAAAGCATCGGGAGATCGCGGCGCTGCTGGAGCTGCCGCTTCCTACCGTCCTGTCGAAATATCACAGAGCATTGAAAAAGATGCGAAGCTGTCTGGAAGGAGATGACGCCCGATGACCAACGAACAGATGGAACGGCGGCTGGCCAAAGCGCTGGACAAAACGACGCCGGACGACGTAAATGGCGTTCTCTCCCGCTGCGATGAGCGGAAAGGAACGGTGATCCCCATGACGACGAAGAAAACGACAAAAAGACGGTGGACGACACTGGCAGCAGCCTGCCTCGCACTGGCACTGCTGTGCGGTGGAGGTGTATTCTATCAGCAGGCACACGCGGTGGCATCCGTGGTGTCACTGGATGTAAATCCCAGTATTGAGCTGAAAGTGAACAAGAGCGAAAAGGTGCTGGTATGCACACCGCTCAACGAGGATGCAAAAGCTATCCTTGCAGATATGGGCGACGGTGCGGATCTCAAGGGTGCGAAGCTGGATGTAGCGGTGAACGCCATTGTGGGCAGTCTTGTGCGAAACGGCTATCTTAACAGCATTTCCTCCGCCATCATGATCTCGGTGGAGGACAATGACACGGCACGGGCCGAAAAGCTCCAGCGGGAGCTGACGAGTACGGTGGACGGCGTTTTGCAGACCAACGAAGCAAGGGCGTCCGTCCTGACACAGACCCTCACACAGGATGCGGGGCTGGAACAGCAAGCGCGGGAAAATAGCATTTCCACCGGTAAGGCGGCGCTGGTGAACCGTGTGCTTGCCCTGAACTCCGCCCTGAAATTTGACGCGCTGGCGAAGCTCTCCGTGGAGGAGCTGAAGGATCTGGCCGAAGCGGGCGCGCCCGCCATGCCCATCGGCAAGGATGCCGCCGCTTACGCCGCGGAGCAGTATGCCGGGACAACGGCGTTGGACTCCGTCACGGCGGAGGTCGATTCCGAGCTGGACGAATTCCCCGCGCACTACGAGGTGGAGCTGCACACAGCATGGGGTGAGTTTGAGTATCTGGTGGACGCCTACACGGGGAAGGTGCTCAGCGGGCAGAAGGACTTGCCGGCCACGGTCCCTGTAGGGGATGAGACGGCAAAGCCTATTGCGCCCACCGGCGACATCAGTCACGCCAAGGCGAAGTCCATCGCCCTGAACCATGCGGGTGTCAGCGAAAGCAAGGCGTATGATATGGACATTGAGCTGGATGGCGAGGACGGCAGACTCATTTACGAGGTCGAGTTCAAATCCGGCAATACGGAGTATGATTACAAGATTGACGCAAGCAGTGGTGCCGTTCTCAAGCATGAATCAGAGTTGGATGACTGAGGCACCACCCGAAGTACCGCGATTGAATGAACTCCTTTTTTGAACATTGCTGTCGAAAAGCGGAGTTCTTCTTATCGACAAAGCTTACTATGGATTATTTACGGATATCTTATTTCGGGATTCGTTTAGGCAGCAGTATACCCGATTTCAAAGCTTTGATGGCTTCTGCTATTCCGGCGCTGTGATCACAAATTGGAATGCCAATATGTATCGTATGATCGGACAGAAATGCTGCTTAGGCAAAAGAGTGCTTTCGGTTGGCGATGTTCAGCAGGGTCGAGGCATTCTCACTGTCCTCGCCCGCGCCATCGATCTCCAACTCCACACCGAAGAAGCGGGGCCCGGTGCCGTAGAAGATGGGACGGGGCTTGAAATAGTAGTCGTGGATGGGACTGTTTTCAATGTCGGAGCAGCAGTCGCTGCAATAAGGGTCATCGTTGTCGTAAGGATACCAGCACTCGTCGAGGGAGATGAGACTGCCGTAGCGGGTGCATCGGGTATAGTTCCGGTCGTAGCAGTCGGGGCAAAGGGGCGAGGCCGCTGTGTTGCAGTTGTCCCGATGCCAGAAGCGGGTGCCGCAATCGGCGCAGATCTCTGTCATGCTATCCAGACAATCCGGGCACAGCAGACGGTCACGGAACTCGATCAGGTTGTCGGCGGTACAGCCGCAGCGTGAGCAGGTGCGAATGGGTGTGGTCATGGCGAAATTCCTCCAAAATATAGAAATAGGCCCCCGGGAATTACCCGGAGGCCTTCATCAATATAGTATAT
>OLPI01001093.1_pt1 | contig 24627 bp, 27 predicted proteins | sample 1672361 | NCBI WGS metagenome assembly OLPI01 (sample SAMEA3136675, study PRJEB25190) | human gut metagenome
TCACCACCGCATTGCCGACGCTCCGCTTTGCCTTGGGAACCTCGTTCTGCCCAAGGCTGATGCTGACGAAGGCGCAGCAGCCGTCACCGATCATCACGGCAATGGCCAGCGCTACCACCGTCAGGGGGAAAACGACCGTATTGGCGGCGTTGCCATAAGAGCCGAGATAGCTGGCGTTGGCAATAAAGATCTGGTCCACGATGTTGTACAGCGCACCCACCAGCAGCGAAATAATGCACGGGATCGCATACTTTTGCATCAGCTTGCCGATGCGTTCCGTGCCGAGAAATTGATTGGAACTTTCCATGGGATTCACCTTACCTTTCCATTTTGAGGACAAAAAAACAACGGGCAGCCCTCATGCAACCGGTTTTACGCATGAGTGCTACTCGTTGTACGAAATCATTATAGCCTGCCTGTCTGGAATTTGCAAAGGCAGTTTTGCACAAGAATTGTACTGGGCATTCTGCGCAGATTGCACGAGGAAAACTTTGTGAAAGATGCCCTTTGAAGCCCGCCAACCTACCGTGGTACAATAAAGTTGATCGATCAATTTTAATGGAATCTTTATATTTCTACAATTTTCTTTACGGCTCTTTTATCTATTCCATGCTAATCTTTATGCACACGGATAGGTAAAGGAGCTTTTATGATTCAATATCCTCGTTACAGGCAGCACCGTTTTTCTTCTTTTCAGGTCATTATTGCAGGTTTTGCGGCAGTTGATCTGGTGGGCGCATTGCTTCTGATGCTCCCGATCGCTGCACAGCAGCGGTGCGTTACACCGTTCCATGAGGCGCTGTTTACTTCCACCTCTGCCCTTTGTGTGACCGGACTTGTGGTACAGGATACCGGCAGCTACTGGTCGGCATTCGGGCAGAGTGTGATCCTTCTTCTGATCCAGATCGGAGGATTGGGCGTCATTACGGTGGGCGCTGCCTTTGCGCTGCTTTCCGGGCGAAAGATCTCCCTCAAGCAGCGCAGCACGATGCAGGAAGCTACGGCTGCCCCACAGATGGGCGGCATCGTGCGGCTGACAGGCTTTATTCTGCGGATCACCGCCCTGTTTGAATTGGCCGGTGCTGCACTGCTGCTGCCGACGTTCTGCGCCGATTATGGTTTGCGCGGGATCTGGTACGCGTTGTTTCATTCCATTTCGGCGTTCTGCAATGCCGGCTTTGACCTGCTGGGAACAGAGGGTGCAAAATTTGTTTCGCTGACACGGTATGCAGGAAACCCATTGCTTACCACAGTGATCGCGGCCCTGATCGTCTTTGGCGGCCTTGGCTTTCTGACATGGGAGGACATTTGTACATATCGCCTTGATTTTCACCGTTACCGGATGCAGAGCAAGGTGATCCTTGTCACAACGGCGTTTCTTCTGGTGCTGCCGTCGCTGTACTTTTATTGCTTCGAGTTCACGGCAGGCTCTGCCCGGCAGCGCATTTTATTGTCGATGTTCCAATCCGTTACCCCCCGTACTGCCGGTTTTAACACCGCTGATCTTGCTGCGATGGGCAGCACTTCACAGGCATTGATGGTGGTTCTGATGCTGTTGGGCGGTTCGCCCGGCTCTACGGCAGGCGGCATGAAAACCACAACATTTGCCGTTCTGCTGGCCAATATGTGGGCGACCTTCCGCCGCAGAGAAGATGCCGAATTTTTCGGGCGGCGCATAGATGGTTCCGCGGTCAAGAATGCTGCCACGATCGCAGGGATGTATTTGACGCTGTTCTTCCTCGGAGCCTTTGTCATTGCTACGGCAGAGCAGCTGCCGATGTCGGTCTGTTTGTATGAGACTGCTTCGGCTGTGGCAACGGTAGGTCTGACATTGGGCATCACGCCGCAGTTGGGCATCCTTTCGCAGGGGGTGCTGATTGCACTGATGTTTTTGGGACGTGTTGGCGGATTGACGTTGATCTATGCGGCATTTGGCAGCAGCCCTGCCCACTCTCGTCTGCCGCAGGAGAAGATCGCAATCGGATAAAGGAGACAAGTATGAAATCGATTCTTTTGATTGGGCTTGGCCGTTTTGGCCGCCATATTGCGCAGGAACTGAATGAGCTGGGTCATCAGGTCATGGCGATCGACAGCAACGAAGACCGTGTGAACGCCGTGCTTTCCTATGTGACGAATGCACAGATCGGTGACAGCACCAGCGAATACTTTCTGCGCTCCCTTGGTGTCGGCAATTTTGATGTGTGTATCGTAACCATCGGCGGCAATTTTCAAAGCTCACTGGAAACAACATCACTGCTCAAGGAGCTGGGCGCAAAGCTTGTGGTCTCGCGTGCAGAGCGGGATGTACAAGCCAAGTTCCTGCTGCGCAACGGTGCGGATGAAGTGGTCTACCCGGAAAAGCAGCTGGCAAAGTGGGCAGCGATCCGATACAGCTCCGAACACATTCTGGATTATATCGAGCTGCAGGACGACCACGCCATCATGGAAGTGACCATTCCGCCGGAATGGATGGATCGTACGATCGGTGAGATCAATATCCGAAAAAAGTATAACATCAATATTCTTGCGCTGAAAAAAGACGGAAAGCTCGATATGAACATCACGCCGGATACGCAGCTGTGCCGGGATGAAAGTATGCTGGTTTTGGGAAAATACGCATCGATCCAGAAGTGTTTCCGGCTCTGAAAAGATAGGACGGATCATATGGATGTCGCTTTGTTATTGATGGTTCTTGGAGTCATGTTGAGTGGTTTTTGGGCAGCAGATGCGCTGGATCACATGCGGAAGGAGATCCTTCAACAGGAAGGAAAAAGACGTGGCTGGTGGTCGTGACCATCAAATTGTGCTATACTGTGGGCAAGGCAGGTGATCTTTATGAATCAGAACGACCCACCCACTGAACATATTCTGGCGTGTCTGTCGTCCTCTCCCTCCAATGCAAAGATCGTGCGGACGGCAGCAACGATGGCAAAGGCGTTTGGAGGGACCTTTACAGCTCTGTATGTCCGGACTCCGGATTCGGATCAGATGGGAAAAGAAGACTGTCGGCGTTTGCAGCAGCACATTCGTATGGCAGAGCAGGCAGGTGCCGACATTTCTACGATCTACGGGGATGACATTCCGCAGCAGATCGCAGAGTTTGCCCGCATCTCCGGCATTACAAAAATCGTACTGGGGCGCTCCAGCGTACATCGCCGCCATTTCTGGAGTGGACCGTCACTGACTGAAAAATTGACGCTGACTGCGCCTAATCTGGATATTTATATCATCCCGGATGCTTCTGCAGAGAACGGCTACGGTTCAGGACGGAAGCTGTTCACCCGTCCGCTTCTGCCGTCTGTCCGTGATCTGCTGATCACCGCAGGCATCCTGAGCTGCATCACGCTCATCGGCTTCTTTTTCTTACAACTGGACTTTGCACGCTATAATATTATTATGCTCTATATGCTGGGGGTGCTGTTCACCGCATTGTGTACCAGCGGCTACACCTGCGGTGTGCTGGGGTCCGTTGCCAGTGTAGCATTGTACAATTTCTTCATGACCGAGCCATACCTGACATTCCATGCGTATGATCCCGGTTATCAGGTTACATTTGCCCTGATGCTGACCTCTGCAATCATTACCTGCACCCTGACAACGAGGCTGAAGGATCATGCAAAAATGTCTGCGCAGGCAGCGTTCCGTACAAAAATACTGTTTGATACAAATCAGCTTTTACAGAGAGCAAAAAGCGAGGAAGAAATCCTCTCTCAGACAGCGTCCCAGTTGATGAAGCTGCTGAACCGGAGCCTGATCGTTTACCCGGAACAAAACGGAGATCTTGGGTCAGAACAGGTTTTTGAGATTGATGGGGAAGTGCCGTGTAACATCTTTTCTGCACCGGAAGAACGTGATGCAGCAAACTGGACGTTTGCCAACAAAAAGCGTTCCGGTGCAGGCACGGATAGCTACCCGGATGCAAAGGGACTTTATCTTGCACTTCGGACCGGAGGCGGCGTGTTTGGAGTGATCGGGATCGATCTGTCCGAAAAACCGCTGGATGCCTTTGAAAACAGTGTGCTGCTTTCCATTCTGGGCGAAGGTGCGCTGGCCATCGAAAACCGCAGAAATGCGCTGGAAAAAGAGCAAGCTGCATTGCAGGCAAGGAATGAAGAGCTGCGGGCAAACCTGCTGCGCACGATCTCCCATGACCTGCGCACCCCGCTGACCTCCATTTCCGGCAATGCCAGCAATCTGCTTTCCAACGGAGAAACGCTGGATACAGAGACCCGGAACAAGATCTGCACCGATATTTTTGACGATGCGCAATGGCTGATCGGTCTGGTGGAAAATCTGCTTTCCATCACCCGCATTGAAGATGGGCGGATGAATCTGCAGATCTCGCCGCAGCTGATGGACGAAATGATCGAAGAAGCACTGCATCATGTCAACCGGAAAAGCTGCGAACACACCATCACAACACAGTATGGGGACGAGATCCTCCTGGTCAATGTGGATGCACGGCTGATCATGCAGGTCGTTGTCAATCTGGTGGATAACGCCATCAAATACACCCCCGTGGGCTCGGTCATTCAGATTTCGGCTTACCGGAAAGACCATCAGGTCGTAGTGGAAGTTGCAGATAACGGTCCCGGCATTCCGGATCGCGCAAAAGCACAGGTGTTCGAGATGTTTTATACCGGGCAGAGCCGCATCGCAGACAGCCACCGCAGCCTTGGACTGGGCTTGCCCCTCTGCCGTGCAATCCTGACGGCTCACGGCGGAACATTGACCCTGCGTGACAACATTCCCAATGGCAGTGTCTTTTCCTTTGCATTGCCGCAAAGCGAGGTGAACATTCATGAATAAGCCGTCCATTCTGGTCGTAGAGGATGATGTTCCTGTACGGTGTCTGATCACAACGACCCTGAAAACCCACGGCTATAAATATCTGACTGCTTCCAATGGGGAAACGGCGATCATGATGACTACCAGCCACAATCCGGACATCATGCTGCTGGATCTTGGGCTGCCCGATATAGACGGCATCGAGGTCATCCGCAGCGTCCGCACATGGTCGAACCTGCCCATCATCGTCCTGAGTGCCCGGAGCGAAGATTCTGATAAGATCGAGGCACTGGACAACGGCGCAGACGATTATCTGACAAAGCCGTTTTCCGTGGATGAGCTGCTGGCAAGACTGCGTGTAACGCAGCGCCGATTGAATCTGCTGGCTTCTGACGGCATAAACAGTCCGGTTTTTGTCAATGGTCCTTTGAAGATCGACTTCTCGGCAGGCTGCGTCTGGCTGAGCGAGAATGAATTGCATTTGACCCCCATCGAGTACAAGCTGCTGTGTGTGCTGGCGCATAATGTGGGCAAAGTGCTGACGCATACCTCCCTCACGCAGAAAGTATGGGGCAGTACGCAGGAAAATGACATTGCTTCCTTGCGAGTTTACATGGCATCCCTGCGCAAAAAATTGGAACGATACCCGGATGCGCCGCATCTGATCCAGACCCATGTTGGTGTCGGATACCGGATGCTGCGCGCAGAAAATGATGAAGCATAGTAAAAAACAGAGTGCGCCCTGCGGACGCACCCTGCCAAAAGCCACATGCGATAGCGATATGTACAGCAGGGAGTTCCCCACCGGAGGGAACTCCCTGTTTTTCGTTGTTTGCATGATGAGCCTGTTCCGCCTGCCATATTGAGGCATTTTTATGCGTTATTTTTTCATGGAGCTGTTTTGCAACAGCCCCTCTCTGCCGTTAGCGGTTCTTATAAAGTTTCAGGTGCGGTCAACGCGCTTTTTGCCGAGGTATGCGGCCTTGACCTGTTCATTGGTCAGCAGTTCAGCACCCGTGCCGGAAAGGGTCAGGGTGCCGGTCTCCAGCACATAGGCGTAATCGGCCACCTTCAGGGCCATGTTGGCGTTCTGCTCGTTCAGCAGCACGGTGATGCCCTGCTGGTTCACGGTGCGGATGATATCAAAAATCTCCCGCACCACGATGGGTGCAAGGCCGAGGCTTGGCTCGTCCAGCATGAGCAGCTTCGGCTTGCTCATCAGGGCGCGGCCCACGGCCAGCATCTGTTGCTCACCGCCGGAAAGGGTGCCGGCGCTCTGCCAGCTGCGCTCCCTCAGGCGGGGGAACAGACTGTACACCCACTCAAGGTCTTTCTCGGTTTCGGCCTTATCTTTGCGCAGGTATGCGCCGATCTTCAGATTTTCCAGCACAGTCAGGTCGGCAAACACCCGGCGGCCCTCCGGCGACATGGCAATGCCGCTGGCCACGATCTGGTCGATGGGCTTGCCCAGCAGTTCCTGCCCGTTCCACAAAATGGAGCCGCTCTGTGCCTTTACAAGGCCGGAAATGGTGCGCATCAGGGTGGACTTGCCTGCGCCGTTGGCACCGATCAGGGTAACGATCTTGCCGTCCGGCACGTTCAGCGACACACCGCGCAAGGCCTGAATGCCGCCATAGGAAACATGTAAATCCTTGATCTCAAGCATCTTCGTCCACCCCCAGATAAGCGTCGATCACCCGCGGGTCGTTCTGCACCTCGGCGGGCGTACCCTCGGCGATCAAGCGGCCAAAGTCCAGCACATAGACCCGGTCGGAAATATCCATCACCAGATCCATGTGGTGCTCGATCATGAACACGGTCAGTCTGAAATCGGTGCGGATGCGGTCAATAAAGGCGGTCAGTTCTTCGGTCTCCTGCGGGTTCATACCGGCAGCAGGCTCATCCAGCAGCAGCAGCTTCGGCTCGGTGGCAAGCGCGCGCGCGATCTCCACCCGGCGCTGCAGGCCGTAGGGCAGGCCAGTAGCCAGTTCATTGCGCACATCCTCAAGTCCCAGCACATGCAGCAGGTTTTCGCACTCCTCGCGCTGGCGCTTTTCCTCGTCTGCATTCAGCCGGAAGGCAGCGCTCAGCAGGTTGGTCGAGCGGCGGCAGTGCTTGGCGATGAGCACGTTCTCAAACACGGTCTGGCTCTTCCATAGACGGATATTCTGGAAGGTGCGGGCAATACCCATCTGGGTGATCTTATCGGGCGTGGGGGCGATAATGTGGGAATACTTGCTCGCGTTCTGGCCCTTATAGAGCTTTTTCATCTTGCCGTGGGGCGTGTTCTCAATGATCTTGCGTCCCTCGAACCACACCGCGCCGTTGGTGGGCGCATACACGCCGGTGACAACGTTGAACGCGGTGGTCTTGCCGGCACCGTTGGGGCCGATGAGGGAGACGATCTGATCTTTATCCACCTTCAGGTTCAGATTGTCCACAGCCACCACGCCGCCAAACTGCATCGTGGCGTTTTCAATGGTCAATACGTTTTCACTCATTTGGAATGCGCCTCCTTTTTGGCAGTTTTTGCAGTGGATGCGGGCTTTTTCTGGAACAATTCACGGTCGCCCATGATGCCCTTGCGGAAGAACAGCACCACCGCCATAATGATGATGCTGAACACCACCATGCGGAAGCCGGAACGCAGCAGCGGCACACGGAAGCCACCGATCCAGGTCTCGTTGTCGAGGAAGCGCAGCAGCCACTCGGAGCTGGCGATGAACAGGAAGGACGCGATGATGGAACCGGACACCGAGCCAATGCCGCCAATGACCACGATCAGCAGGATCTCGTAGGTCATGCTGGATTTGAAGGTGGTGGCCTGCACGCTGGCCTGATACATGGCCAGCATTGCGCCGGAGATACCGGCAAAGAAGCTGCTGATGATAAAGCTCATGCGCTTGTGGCTGGCAAGGTTGATGCCCATGGCTTCGGCAGCGATCTCATCGTCACGGATGGCCTTGAAGGCACGGCCATAGGTGGAGTTGATGAGCAGCAGGATGATGGCGATGCAGATGCCGGAGAAGAGGAAGGGCATCACGGTCTCCAGATGCAGGGTCGTGCCGCCCAGCGAAAGGTTGAAGCTGGCAAAGCTGGTAAAGCCGTACAGAAGGTTGGAGCCGTTGGTCAGCGGGCCAAAGCCCTCGTAAACCACGGCGGCACGGATGATCTCGGCAAAGCCCAGTGTAGCAATGGCAAGATAGTCGCTCTTGAGCTTCAGCACCGGCAGGCCGATGAGGAAGGCGAACAGCGCTGCGATAAAACCGGCCAGGATCAGGCAGAACACAACACCCAGCAGCAGGCCGAAGCCGCCCAGAGGTTTGGAGAGCAGTTCCGGGATGGAGAAGCCGATGCCGCCGTTTGCATAGCGCTGATAGATGGACTTCTGCGAAGCGGCGGGAATGGTGAGGATGGCGTAGGTGTAGGCACCCAGCAGCATAAAACCTGCCTGACCCAGACTGAACAGGCCGGTAAAGCCGTTCAGCAGGTTCATGGAGACAGCCACCAGTGCATAGATGGCACCCTTGCGCAGCACGGTGAGCAGCATGGAGGGCACAAAGCTCAGGTTATCCAGTGCCAGCAGCACCACCAGCAGAGCGGCCAGCGCCAGTGCGGCCCGGAGATAGATGCGTTTTTTCTCTTGTTTCATGGTCATCACACTTTCTCGGTCAGGTTTTCACTGAACAGGCCGGTAGGCTTGACGGCCAGCACCACGATCAGCAGTGCAAAGGTGAACGCATCACTGAAGGTGGTAGCGCCTGCACCTTTAATAAGGCTCTCGCAGATGCCGATGATGAAGCCGCCGATCACCGCACCGGGAATGGAGCCGATGCCGCCGAACACCGCAGCCACAAAGGCTTTCAGGCCGGGCATGGCACCCACAGTGGGGGTGACTGCCGTGTAGTTGGAAAAATACATCATGGAGCCGATGGCCGCAAGAAAGCTGCCCACCGCAAAGGTAAAGGAGATGACATTGTTGATCTTGATGCCCATCAGCTGGGCGGTCTCAAAATCGCGGGAAGCGGCGCGCATTGCCATGCCGATTTTGGTCTTCTGGATCAGGGTGACAAGCGCTGCCACCAGCACAATGACGAGGAACGGCGTTACCACCGTCACCCGCTTGGTCTGGCAGCCCAGCACCGTGACGGTGTCGCTGATCCACGGCAGGGCAGGGTACTGCTTGGCCAGACCGCCGGTGACATACCACATGGAGTTCTGCAAAAGGTAGGACATACCGATCGCGGAGATCATTACCGACATGCGCGGCGCAGTGCGCAGGGGCTTGTAGGCGATCTTTTCCACTGCGATGCCCAGCAGTACCGTTGCCACCACCACCAGCGGGATGGAAATGGTCAGCGGAAGGGAAGCAGTAGCGTACACCATCAGAAAACCGGCTACGGTAAAGATATCGCCGTGGGCAAAGTTGATCAGGCGCAGGATGCCGTACACCATTGTGTAGCCAATGGCGATCAATGCATACTGGCCGCCCACCGAGATACCTGCCAGCAAATAGGGCAGAAACTTTGCAGCCATAAGGGGGACCCTCCATTTCTTACAACTTTTAATAAAATAAACTCATCCAGTCACCTCCGGTGACAGCCCCCTCCCAGAGGGGGCCAAACCTGCCGGAAAGCTACAAAAAGGCTCCCTCGTTGAGGGAGCTGGCAACGCCGTCAGGCGTTGACTGAAGGAGTTTACAGGTTCAAATCAGCCTTCCACGCTCTGAGTCTTGACGAACTCAAATGCGCCGTCGGCAGCTTTCTTGATGTAAGCCATATCCTTGTTGGCATCACCGGTGGTCTGGTCAAAGGTGATGTTGCCGGTCACGCCGTCATAGTTTACGCCGTACAGAGCATCGCGGATGGCGGTGCCGTCGGTGCTGCCTGCTGCCTTGATGGCTTCCAGAGCCACCATGTAGCCGTCGTAGCCCAGTGCAGAAACGGCTGCCACGATGTCATTGCCGCCGTTGTTGGTCAGCTTCTGGCTGTCGGCGTTCAGCCACTCCTTAAAGCCGGTCACGAACTCCTTGGCTGCGCCGGAATCATCGTTCTCGTCAAAGAAGGTGGAGCAATACACCTGCACGCTGGTGCCCTTCTGGGCATCCAGAATAACGCTGGACTCCCATGTGTCGCCTGCGGTAATGGGCTTATCGAAGCCTGCAGAAGCAGCCTGTGTGATGATCTGGGCGGCGTAGGTGGTAGCGCAGGGAGCAAAGATCACATCTGCACCGGCGTTGATGGCGTTCTGGATGTAGGCGGAGAAGTCCGAGGTGCCCTCGGGGAACTGCTCGCTGGTAACAGTGCCGCCCAGATCCTCAAAAGCGTTGACGAAGTAGGTGGCCAGACCGGAGCCGTAGTCCTCGCCCAGCATGCTCAGCACGTAGGCGTTGGCAGCACTGAACTCATCCTTTGCAAAGTTTGCCATGACCGAGCCCTGGAACGGGTCAAGAAAGCAGACACGGAAGTAGTAGGGGTTGGCCTCAGTCACGGCGGGGTTGGTGCAGGAGCAGCCAATGGCCGGGATGGAAGCGGACTGGAAGGTGGGAGCGGCTGCAATGGAAACACCGGAGCCGTAGCTGCCCAGCACGATGGAGACTTTTTTGGAGACCAGCTCCTGTGCAGCAGTCACGGCCTTATCGGTGCTGGACTGGTTATCCACTTCCACCAGCTCCACGTTATAGGTCTCACCGCCGATCTCCACGGTGGGAGCAAGGCTGTTGGCATACTCGACACCCAGCACTTCCTGCTTGCCGCCTGCGCCGTTATCACCGGAAGCCGGTTCAAACACGCCGATCTTAATGGTCTTGCCGCCTGCAGAAGAGCCGCTTGCGGAACCGCCAGAAGAAGAGCAGCCTGCCAAAGCTGCTGCTGCGGCGGTGATGCCTGCCGCTTTCAGGAAATCACGACGCGAAATGAATGCTTTCATAAGAATTGCCCCCTCTATTATTTCTTGACACTTTCCCAGATAAAACAAGAAAAACCCGCAACGACGCAGTGATCCTCAGATCCTGCATCGTTGCGGGTTTCTTAACATTGTTTTAGCACATGAAAAGGAACTTGTCTAGGCTGAATTTGAATTTTTTTAAATTTTCGTCAGATGATAAAAAGAAACTGTACTTGAACAGCGTGCATTTTGGGCGGGTTTGATACAGACTGTCTTTTGACTAAATACAGATTTGCCGTAAGGGTCATACTTTAATCTGCTGCACGTCCCAGCCGCGTCTTGAAATCGCTGTAGCCGAACTTCACCAGCTCCCGGCAGGTGCCGTTTTCGTCCATTGCCCAGATGGGCGGCAGCGGCATCCCGTTGAAGGTGTTGTTCTTGCAGGTGGTGTAGATGGCCATATCGCCGAAAATGAGCCTTTGCCCCTCGGTGAGCGGGGAGGCAAAGCTGTAGTCGCCCACCACATCCCCGGCAAGGCAGGTGGGGCCGCCAAGGCGGATGAGGTACGGCTTTTCGCCGGGGTCTCCGGCATCCAGCAGCGGCGGGCGGTAGGGCATCTCGATCACATCCGGGGTGTGGCAGGCCGCAGACATGTCCAGAATGGCAAGGCTCGTCTCGCCATTTTGCAAAGTATCCAGCACAGTGGTAACAAGATACCCGGCGTTCAGCGCCCATGCTTCGCCCGGCTCCAGATACACCTGCACGCCGTACTTTTTCTGTGTTTCGGTAATGCACTGCTCCAGCGTGGCAAGGCGGTAGCCGGGGCGGGTGATATGGTGCCCGCCGCCAAAGTTGAGCCACTTCATCCGGGGCAGAAGACCCCCGAACTTTGCTTCCACCGCCGCCAGCGTCAGGGCCAGTGCATCGGCATCCTGCTCGCACAGGGTGTGGAAGTGCAGTCCGTCCAGTAATTCGGGCAGGGCCGGGTCTGCCTGCACGGCGGCATCCCACTGGGCGCGGGTGGTGCCAAGGCGGCTGCCCGGGGCGCAGGGGTCGTAAATTGCATGGCCTTCCTGCGTGGAGCACTCCGGGTTCAGCCGCAGGCCCACGCTCTTGCCCGCCTCCTTTGCTGCCGGGCCGAACTTGGCCAGCTGGCTGGGCGAATTGAACACGATGTGGTCGGCGTACTGCAGCAGCTCCGCGAACTCGTCTGCCCGGTAGGCCGCGCAGAACACATGGTTCTCTTTTTCCGGCAGCTCTTCTTTGCCAAGGCGGCTCTCGTACAGGCCGCTGGCCTCGGTGCCCGCCAGATAAGGAGCCAGCACCGGGTAAACATTAAAGTTGGAAAAAGCCTTCTGCGCCAGTAGAATTTTGCAGCCGGTGCGCTGCTGCACCCCCAGCAGAAGTTCACCGTTGCGGCGCAGCTGCCCTTCGTCCAGCAGGTAGCAGGGGGTGGGCAGAGAGGCAAGCGCTTCCCAAGAAAGGTTTGCAAGGCCCGCAAAGGGCGGGCGGGTATCGGCCAGCCGCATCAGTCCACCAGCGCCGGGCTGTGGCTCTCGGAACGGGGCAGGCCGTACTTGTCCAGAGCGTCCAGATACGGGTCCGGATCAAACTCTTCCACAGTGTGCACGCCTTTGGTGGTCCACTTGCCGGTGAGCAGCATCAGTGCGCCGCACATGGCCGGTACGCCGGTGGTGTAGCTGATGGCCTGAGAGCCGACCTCCTTGTAGCACTCCTGATGGTCGCAGACGTTGTAGATGTAGTAGGTCTTTTCCTTGCCGTCCTTCTTGCCGGTGAAGATGCAGCCGATGTTGGTCTTGCCCTTGGTGCGGGGGCCAAGGCTGGCGGGGTCCGGAAGCAGAGCCTTGAGGAACTGGATGGGCACGATCTCCTGCCCGTTGAAGTTGACCGGGGTGGTGGACAGCATGCCCACATCCTCCAGACAGCGCATGTGGTCGAGATAGCTCTGGCCAAAGGTCATGAAGAAGCGGATGCGCTTTGCCTCCGGGATGTTCTTGGCAAGGGACTCGATCTCCTCGTGGTGCAGCAGGTACATATCCTTGTCGCCCACCTGATCGAAGTTGTATTCCCGCTTGATGCTCATAGCCGGGATCTCCACCCAGTGGCCGTTCTCCCAGTAGCTGCCGGGAGCGGACACCTCGCGCAGGTTGATCTCCGGGTTAAAGTTGGTGGCAAAGGCATAGCCGTGGTCGCCGCCGTTGCAGTCCAGAATATCAATGGTGTCAATGGTGTCGAACTCGTGCTTTTTGGCGTAGGCGCAGTAAGCCTGGGTCACGCCCGGGTCGAAGCCGCTGCCCAGCAGGGCGGTCAGGCCGGCTTCCTCAAACTTCTTTGCGTAGGCCCACTGCCAGCTGTAATCAAAGTAGGCGGAGAAGCCTGCTTCCTTGCAGCGCTTCTCGTAGATGGCACGCCACTCCGGGTCGTCGGTGTTCTCCGGCTCGTAGTTGGCGGTGTCCATGTAGTTTACGCCGCAGGCAAGACAGGCATCCATGATGGTCAGGTCCTGATAGGGCAGGGCAATGTTCATCACGAGGTCGGGCTGATAAGCCTTGATGAGGGCGATCACTTCGTCCACCTTGTCGGCATCCACCTGTGCGGTGGTGATCTTGGTAGCGGTCTTGGGGGCCAGCTCTGCAGCCAGCTTGTCGCACTTGGACTTGGTACGGCTGGCGATGCAGATCTCGGTGAACACCTCGGGTACCTGACAGCACTTGTGGATGGCAACGGAGGCCACGCCGCCGCAGCCGATGATCAGAACTTTGCTCATGATTTTTCTCCTTTATGTCAATGTGTGCAAATTCGGTCAGACCTGAAAGCCGGGCCAGCCCTTGTCCAGCGCGATCAGCGTTTCGCGCAGCACCTTGCAGGCGGTGGCGGTGGAAACGCCGGTGGTATCCAGCGTGGGAGCCAGCTCGTTGAGGTCTGCGGCTACGATGTTGGCTTTCGTCACGGTGCGGATGGCATCCAGCAGCTGCAAAAAGCTCACGCCGCCGGCTTCGGGCGTGCCGGTGCCGGGGAAGCAGGAGGGGTCCAGACAGTCGAGGTCGATGGTCAGGTAGACGGGCACCTTGCTCTCGCACAGCTGTTCCGTCAGCTCGGCAAGGCCGGTAAAATCGAATTTGTGCATCTCGGTGTGCTGGGCTGCAAACTCGAACTCGGCGCGGTCGCCGCTGCGGATGCAGAACTGATGGATGCGGCCGTCGCCCACCAGCTCATGGCAGCGGCGCAGCACGCAGGCGTGGCTCAGCTTTGCACCAAGGTAGTCGTCCCGCAGGTCGGCGTGGGCATCAAAGTGCACGATGTGCAGATCCGGATATTTCTTCACAGCAGCCCGCACGGCACCCAGCGTTACCAGATGTTCACCGCCCAGCAGCAACGGGAACTTGCCGTCCTGCAGGATCTCCTCTGCGCGGGCTTCGATGTCCGCAAGGGCGCTCTCGCTGGAGCCGAAGCACAGCTCCAGATCGCCGCTGTCGAAGATGTCAAAATCGGTCAGGTCGGCATTCTGGTAGGGGCTGTAGGTCTCCAGACCATAGCTTTCGTGTCGGATGGCCGCCGGGCCGAACCGTGCGCCCGGGCGGTAGCTGGTGGTGGAATCGTAGGGCGCACCGTACAGCACGATGCTGGCGGCGCGGTAGCTGCTGTCACAGCCGATGAAGTTTTCAATGTTGGGTTGCATCAGTGTTCCTCCACTTCCCGCAGCATTTCCTCAAGGAATGCCGGCAGGTAAAATGCGCCGACATGCAGCCGGGCGGTGTAATAGCGGGTGCGCATGTTCAGCGCCTTCCATGCGTCTGCATCCAGATCATCGATGGGATGATACTTTTTGCTGGCAAAGCCGAACAGCCAGTACCCAGCCGCAAAGGTGGGAATGTGTGCCTGATACACGCGGCTGATGGGGAAGGTGGACGCAATGCGCTTGTGGCTGCGCTGCATGGCGCTGGCATCCTCGGCATAGAAGGGGCTGCCCTGCTGGTTCACCATGATGCCGTCCGCTTTCAGGGCATTGAAGCAGCTGCCGTAGAACTCGCGGGTGAACAGACCCTCGGATGGGCCGAAGGGATCGGAGGAGTCCACGATGATGAGGTCGTACTCCTCCTCGCAGCGGCGGATATACTTGAGGGCGTTCTCAAAATAGATGTGCACCCGGCGGTCATCCATGCGGCAGGCGTTGCTGGGCAGGTAGGCGCGGCAGGCCTCCACCACCTGCGGGTCCATCTCCACAAGGTCGATGCGCTCCACACGGTCGTAGCGGGTCAGCTCCCGCACCACGCCGCCGTCTCCGGCACCGATGACCAGAATATCCTTGGCTTCCTTGTGCACCGCCATGGGCACATGGACGATCATTTCATCGTAGATGAACTCATCGCGCTCGGTCAGCATCACGTTGCCGTCCAGCGTGAGCACCCGGCCGAACTCCGGGGTCTCAAAGATATCAATGCGCTGATAATCGCTCTGCTTGGAGTAGAGCTGCTTGTTCACACGAATGCTGTGCTTCACATCCGGGGTGTGAAACTCTGAAAACCAAAATTCCATCTTTTTCCCTCCTTATGCCAGAACATTCAGGTGCAAAATTTCGGGGTCCTCCGGGCCGGTCATGCTGCAGCCCTTGGCCTTGGCGTACTCGATGTAGTTCAGGATCTCCTTGGTGATGCGCTCGCCGGGTGCAAGGATGGGGATGCCCGGGGGATAGCACATGACGAACTCGCTGCACACCATGCCCTCGGTCTCCCGCAGGGGCAGGCTCTTTTTGGGGGCATAGAAGGCCTCCTGCGGGCTGGCAGCCACCACGGGGTCGATGTATTCCTGACTCAGCAGACCCGAGCCATCGGTGCGGTAGCGGCGCTTGATCTCGGCCAGCGCACTGACCAGACGCTCCACCTCCTGCGGGCGGTCGCCGATGGACAGGTAGGCAAGGATGTTGCCGATATCGCCGAACTCGATCTGAATGTCATACTCGTCCCGCAGGATGTCGTAGACCTCGATGCCGGCAAGACCAATATCCAGCGTATGGACGCTGAGCTTGGTGGTGTCAAAGTCAAAAACAGAATCGCCGTTGCACAGCTCCTTGCCAAAGGCGTAGTAACCGCCTACGGCGTTGATCTCCTCGCGGGCGTACTCGGCAATGTCTGCCACCTGATGGAACACCTGCCGTCCCCGCAGCGCCAGATTGCGGCGGGAGATATCCAGACTGGACATCAGCAGGTAGCTGCCGGAGGTAGTCTGGGTCAGGTTGATGATCTGGCGCACATAGCCCGGGTGCACGTTGGGACCGATGAGCAGCAGGCTGGACTGGGTCAGGCTGCCGCCGCTTTTGTGCATGGAGACCGAGGCCATATCCGCGCCCGCCGCCATGGCAGAAACCGGCAGGCCGCCGCCAAAGTAGAAGTGGGTGCCGTGGGCTTCATCCGCAAGGCAGAGCATACCGGCGTCGTGCGCCATTTTTACGATGGCACGCAGGTCGGAGCAGATGCCGTAGTAGGTGGGGTTATTCACCAGCACAGCCACAGCGTTGGGGTGCTCCTTGATGGCCTTTGCCACCTGCTCCCGCTTCATGCCCAGCGAGATGCCCAGGCGCTTATCCACCTCCGGGTTCACATACACCGGCACCGCGCCGCACAGCACCAGCGCGTTCAGCACGCTGCGGTGCACGTTGCGGGGCAGAATGATCTCATCGCCCCGCTTGCAGGCGGTAAGTACCATGCTCTGCACGCTGCTGGTGGTGCCGCCCACCATTAAAAAGGCGTGTGCCGCGCCAAATGCATCAGCGGCAAGCTCCTCAGCTTCCCGGATGACCGACACCGGGTGGCAAAGGTTATCCAGCGGCTTCATACTGTTCACGTCCACGCCCACGCACTGCTGACCCAGAAAAGCGGTCAGTTCCGGGTTGCCGCGGCCTCGCTTGTGGCCGGGCACGTCAAAAGGCACCACCCGCATCTGCCGGAACCGCTCCAGCGCCTCGTAAATGGGCGCACGGCGCTGATCCAGCCGGGAACGCGCTTTGTTCTCGTTCATCATTTCCTCCGTCCCTGTTCTTCTTTTTGCACAACAAAAAAGCGCAGACACTGCACAAATATGCAGACCTGCGCTTGGAGCAGCTTTTTCCGCGCTGATAAAGCACCCAGCCGTAAGTGCCGGTGCTGCGCGTTATTCGCGATCCAAAAAGACGGGGTGATGAGAGTCTATATAGCAACTACACTTTTACTACTCTTATTGACCGTTTCACAAGTCTGCGCATAGGCTGCGCAATTTCATGGTTGTAAAGGAACCAACTTATAAAATTTGAGCTTCAAACTCAATCAATAATGGCAGCTTGCGCCGCCGGTCGGCAGTGGACCCGGCTGTCCGTATGGCCTTAGCCCCGTTTGGGCGGTCCCGAGTAAATTGCTTTGAAAAGACTCTGCAAGGCGGCGTCTCTCAAAATCAACAAAAGAATAACATGATTCGCCCCGTCTGTCAACCAAAACTTTTTGGCAGTCGCCCGCTGCAGATGCGCAGGGCGGCGCTCGGCGCGCAAAATGGAGCGTTTTGTGCAAAAAAGCAGATGCCCTTCCCGCCGCAGTATGCTATAATAAAGGAACAATGAATGGAGAAAGAGGGTGTATGGATGGCACTGCCAATCGCCATCGTAGAGGATCAGACCCCGGACGCCCAGCGGCTGGAGGAGTTGCTGCAACAGCAGCTGCCCGAAGCCGAGTGCACATGGTTTGCCTGCGGGGATGATTTTCTCCGTGCCGCAGCAGAGCCCGGCTTATACGCCGTGGTGTTTCTGGATATCTGCATGGCGGGCACCAACGGCATCGAGACCGCCCGCCGACTGCGGCAGGCCGACCCGGAGGTGCTGATCGTATTCGTGACCTCCTCGCCGGAATATGTATGGGATGCCTTTCCGGTGCACCCCTTCGATTACCTGCTCAAACCCTATCAGGAGGAAAAATTCGTGCACCTTGCCGCCGAGCTGCGGCGGGCGCTGCGTTGTAAGGAGCCGGAACTGGAGATTCGCATTGCCCGCCAAAGCATTCAGCTGCCGCTGCGCAAGGTGCTGTATGCCATTGCCCGGAACCACTACGTCCTTATCACCACCGAGGATGGTGAGTACCGCGCCATGTGCAGCTTTGCGCAGATCGAAGAAAAGCTTACCGCACGGGAAAACTTTATGAGCTGCAACCGAGGCGTTATCATCAACATGGACAAGGTGCTGCGGTTCGGGGAGGACTGCATCGAGATCTTGGACGGCACCCGCCTGCCGGTACGGCAGAAGGATAAATGCACTCTGCTTGCCCACTTTACACAATACCAGTTCCGCCACATGCGGCAGGAGCTGCACTGAGGAAAGGAGCAGCCGCCATGGATCTTGCTCTGTTCGGCCGTTATTTTCTGGATTTTGCGCTGCTGTATCCCAGCGCGTTTCTGTGTCTGGCATCCCTATGGGAAAAGCTGCGCACCCCCAGGCGCACCGCCTGCATCGCTGCCGGATGCATCACCCTGCTGTGCATCGGCTGCGCCGCGCTCTGCGCCGTGTTCGGGCTGAACAGCAATTCTCTCCTGCCCGCCATCGTGCTGGTCTCCTTCTGGCTGCTGCGCTGGCGGGTAACGCCGGAAGTGACCGTAAGCCAGACCGCGTTTCTGTTTTCCATCTCTGCCGTGATGATGGCGGTGTGTTCCCTGCTGTCGACGCTGCTCAACGCCCAGACCGAGATCTCCAACCCACAGACCGTCTGCCTTGCCTCCACGGCGCTGCTGCGGCTGGGCCTTGCCGCGATGCTCACCGTGCTGTTCTGGTTCACCGCCGTGCAGTGGAGCCGGTGGCTGCTGCGGGAGTACAGCGGTGAAGCCTTCTGGCAATCTGCGTGGCCGCTGCCCGCCCTCTATGCCGTTTTTCTGGTATACTGTATGCCGCTGAACCCCGCCGTGGTGCTGGTCGGGCGGCTGAAGATCATCTCGGTGCTGGCGGTATCCATCTCGCTGTTCGGCATCTTTCTGCTGCTATACGAGATGTACCGCGTTGCCCGGGAGTTTACCCGCAATGCCCGGCTGGACCGGGAAAACCAGCTGCTGGCCATGGAATCCCGCCGGTACATGGAGTTACAGACCTATCTGGACAACACCCGCCGTCTGCGGCACGACTTCCGGCAGCATCTGCATGTGATTGCCGGACTGACCGAGACCGGGCAGCTGGAGGAGCTGAAAAGCTATCTGCACCAGTATGAAAGCGAGCTCAGCGAGCACCGCCCCAGCCTGTGCGCCAACGCCGCCGTGGATGCACTGGCCGGATATTACGACCATGCAGCCGGGCAGCAGAGCGTTCCTGTGGAGTGGAAGCTGGCACTGCCTCGGCAGCTTCCCATGCCGGAGGCCGACCTGTGCACCATTCTGGGCAATCTGCTGGAAAACGCCCTGCACGCCAGCCAGAAGCTGCCGCCGGAGCAGCGCCGGGTGCAGGTGATGGCGCAGATGCTCAGTCCCGCCATGCTGGGGCTTGTGGTGGAGAACCGTTACGACGGCATGCTGAAAAAACAGCAGGGCATCCTGCGCTCCACCAAGCACGAGGGCACCGGCATCGGGCTGGTATCTGCCGAGACGGTAGTGCACAAATATAACGGCAATCTGCATCTGGAGACCGAGGAGCAGATCTTCCGGGTGAATGTTCTGTTAAATCTGTAACCACCGGCAGGCCAACGTGAAAGCGTTCACAAAAAAAGCAGCGCCGTCCTTTGCAGAGAGGTTTCTCTACGAAGGGCGGCGCTGTATTATTTTTCAAGCTTCTCCGTGCTTTTTTGTGCGGCTTCCAGCTCGTCCACCCGCTTTTGCAGGGCGGTGATCTTATCGTCCATTTTCAAAAATGTCCAGACCAGAACGGCCAGCACCAGCGCGGGAGGAACGACCATCCACAGGGACTGCTGACACCAGAGCAGCAGCGAATAGCCGCCGAATACAGTAAAAATAAATACGGCAAACAGACTTGCAGCCAGTACAGCAAAAAATCCCATACAGAAAGTCTCCTTTCAGTTATTCTTCCGTTTCTTCCTCGTCCGGGTCCAGCTCAATGCTGAACACGGCTTTTTTCAGCTTTCCGCAGCCCTGCGCCTTCAGGCCGGATTTATACGGTTCCCCTGCCAGATACAAGGCAAAGCGTCCCTCGCACAGCATTCCGGCAATGCTGGTACCGGCAGTGCCTACGGTGGTGTCGGCGGCTTCATCGGTTGGCTTGGTGGGCGTCAGCTCCGCAAGGCTTACCTCAAACAGCTCACTGCCGTCCAAGTCAGTCTCCAGCGTAATGTGATTGTCGTGCCGCTGGAACAGTGCCTTGTCGGAGGTCTGGGGCGTGACGGTGCTCACGGTGACCACCGCCTTGTCCCCATCGATGCGGGTGCGCCCGGCAGGCAGGGTGGTGATATCCCGCGCCATGATGTACTCGATCACGGTGTCCAGATTGTCGCTTACGCCCAGATAGTTGGGCAGGTTGTTCAGGGTATCGTAGATCATAGAAAAAGTCCTCCGTCTGTGTTGTTTCAGTTACCTGTATGGTATCACAGGTCAGGGACAGATGCAATATGTGTGCGGGCAGATGTCGCGAGCCGCGCAGAAAAGGAACCCGGGTCGCGGCTCCCAGCGGCTGCATCGTGCCTTGGGCGGCACGCGCATCCTGCTGGCCGCAGCCCCAACAACTCCTCCCTGTTTCTGCCGCTGGCAGCGGTCGTCGCTGTTGCACAGGGGCTTTCCCCCGCCGGACTATTCGGCGGGTCGATGCTGTTCGAATCCACCCGCTCGGTGAGATTAACTTTGTTATATAACAAAAACCTCAGCGTACTTGATACGTTGAGGTTTTTTGGTGGGCGCGGGTGGATTCGAACAACTATTTTTTCGGTCTGTCTGTTCCTTCCGTGTCAGAAAATGCAGCATTCAAGCCGATTTTCGGGCACGGCATGGAACGCGCGATGCACCACTGGAACAGCTCGAACGTTAAAAGTGGGTTGCAAAGTGGGTTATTTTTCGGGGCCCGGCGCGTACTCGGACAGCACGCCGGAGACGGCCTGCGCGGTGGCGTCATCACGGCCGGTGACGGCGTGGGAGTACCAGCCGTAGGTGTCCATGCTCTTGCTGTGGCCCACGATGCGGCGCAGCTGAGCGGGCGGCACGGCGTCCTCGATCATGCTCACAAAGGTGTGCCGCAGCTCGTACAGGCTGACCGGCGGGTCGATGCCGTTGCAGCGCTGGTAGAACTTCCAGTAGTTGTACAGGCTTTGCTGGTTGGACAGCAGAAACAGCGGGTCATCGTCCCTCAAGGGGCGCTCCTCTTCCTGCGTGCGCTGCTGCAGCTGGGCGCGGATCTCCTCCACCGCCAGAGGGTGCAGCACCACCGTCCGGATGGCATTCTCGTTCTTGCCGCTGGTTACTTCCTGCTGGCGGTTGATGGCCCGGCCGATGTGCACCCGGTCACCATCCAGATCGCCCACGCGCAGGCCCAGCAATTCACCAGGGCGCAAGCCGGTCATGACCGCGATGCGGTAGGCGTGCACGTTCTCGTCCTGCTCCACTCTTCCACGCACCACACGGGTGTCGGTGGATAAAAGCACCCGCAGACTGTCCGGCTGCAGGATTTTCCGGCCCTTCAGGCGGGCACCCTTCGGCACGGTCAGATCCTCGTCCTCCGGGCGCAGGGAGGTGTATTTATGCTGGCGCGCCCACTTGACAAAGGCCACCTCCACGCCACGGATGCCCTGCAGTGTTTTGCGGGACAGGTTGCCCCGGCTCTTGCGCTTGCTGTCCGGATTCAAACAGCCCTCTTTGTAGGAGCGGTTCAGCACGTCCTGCAGCATGCCGGTTGTCAGGTCGCCGATCCGGCGCTGGCCGATCACCGGCAGGATGTAGTTGCGTCCAAACTTCTCCACCTGCTCAATGTTGCTGGTGCCGCCCGTGGCTTTGACTGAGATCATGTACTCGGCCCACACATCCGCGCAGCGCTTTGTGGTGCTGCTGATGCCCTCATCCAGCCAGGCGTCGGCCTTGCGGTTCGCTTCTCGCTGGCCGGTCCGACCGGCTTTTGTGCTGGTAAAGGTCCGGCGCACGCCGTCCTTCTGCACCTTGATCTGCCAGCGGTTCTGGTTCGGTAGCCAGACAGCCGTGTTGGTTCGCAATCCCATAAAAATACACCTCCATGGGTACACTTTGACAAGCCTGCCCGGAGGTGGTACAATACAACTGCTGGATTGGATTGTTCCTCGTGAGCAAGCCACTCTTTGACGCCCTGCCGGTTGCCGCCGGTGGGGCGTTTTTGTTTGTTCAGGTTACAGGTCCTTACGCTGTTCGTCTTTCTCGGACAAAATATCTTTGTGCAGGACGGATTCCAAAGCGCCTGCAACAGCTCCGTACAAAATGCAGATGCCCAGGTAACTTAATCCGCCCATTACAGCCCCTGAGCCAATGGCAAGTGAAATCTCTCGGCCCTGCCCGAAATAGTAGTAGGCGGCAAACCCAATACCACAGAGCACAGCCAGTATTTTCAAGGCTAGGGGAATCTTATAGTTTTTAGCAGGTTGTTGTTGAACCGGCTGTACGGTGCGCTTTTTGCGTTGGGTCTTTTTCCCGCTTTCTGTCACATAAGAAATCCCGGTGCCCGGAATGGATGCAGTGATGCGCTCCCTACCGGTAGCGGTTTTTGTGTGGCGCAATCCTTTGATGCCGTAGCTGTAGCCAACGCCGGACTTGCTGAAATTGATTCTCAGACCACCGAGCTTTACACTTTTTCGATAACGAAATCCCATAGTGACACGCTCCTTCTGGTATTATCCTTGATATTCTGGTGCATAAATATTGACTTTCACCTGCCGTGAACCATGAAACTCCACATCGCTGTAGGTCAGTTTTATGTCGTTCAGGGGATAAGCGCCCTCAGAATAATATTTCGTTCCAATGTCCTTGATATCGGCCCATGCCTGTGCAATTTGTTCGTCTGAAAGAGAATCGTCGATCACTTTCAAAAAATCGTGAAAGACCGGGTAAAGAGCATCGGATTCATTCGGTCCGTCGTCCAGAAGAATGGTCAGCCCATTTGCACTGTTGACCAGCTCTATAAAGATATCACCCGTGGAAATCAGTGCTTTTGTACGAACATTGCCCTGTCGGATGTCCTCCGGCTCAAATGGATATTCTGCAATTGCAGAATACTCCTCAAAGAAACGGTTCAGACCTTTATCCGATTTGAAATAAATCTTTTCCTGTTCCACGGAGACCTCAGGAGTTGAGGATGCCGGGAGCGTTTGCGCAATGCTGCTACAGCCCGTAAGGCACAAAGCCAGCGAGCACACGATAGCAACGGTATGAATCATCTTGATCATGACGATTTCTTCCTCCACCCTGTCAGATTAGCCACTGCATTTTCTTTGCTGGTACTGTGCTTTCGGTGCCATTCTTTGCGGCCATAGGGAGAAAGTTTTTTACCCATACAATTCCTCCTCGGTTAAGTTTTCATTTTCCTTGTAATAGTAGTAAGCACGCCGGACATATTCCTCCGTCGTGTCCAGGATCTCCGCAATTTCATCGGCATCACGGCCCTGCTTCAACAGATCAAACAAGACCTGCTTTGGGATCGCGTGCCGGATATACCAGTGATCCGCCCGCACCTCATGCCGCTCCACAATATCAAACGGAGTGGCCATGGAATAAAATCCGCCATACAGGCAATGGCCGAGCTCATGCCCGATGCGTGCCTGCTCTTCTGCATAAGTGCAGGGCTTGGAGTTGTCCAGCCCAATATAACACGCCCCATTGACCTCCGTTGACATACTGCCAATGATCGGCATTGGATAGCGCAAGACTTCCACATGATTTTCGGCCGCAACTTTATAAAAGTCAGCCCTTGTTCCCATTTGCATCCCGCTCCTTTATGAACCGGACGAACTGCTTGACCTCTTCATACTGGGCATCTGTCACAGGGCCACCGCCAAAGAGAGCAAACTTAATATCATCCTCCGAAACCCCACCGGTACGCCCGGCGGGGCTTTTTTGTTCGCCAATCAGGTCATTCACCGACACTCCGAAGTAGGCCGCAACCTTCGCGAGGGTATCGCCAGAAGGAACAGCCCCGGTATTCTTCCATTTCGTGACGGTCGAGTTACTCAGACCAATTTCTTTTGCGGCACGACTGCAGCTCACGCCCTTTTCCTGGCACAGTTCACTGTATACGTCATAAAACACAATTTTCAACGCCCCTTTTTGTGCAGAGCGCCAAATCTAACCAAATTCAGAAAAATTCATTGACTTTCTAACCAAATTCAGATATCATAGTGTCACAGTTGAATCTGGTTAGCAAACAAGCCCGGAATCAACTGAATGGCTCAGGCTAGAATTTGCGCTGGATAATTGTTAGCACCATCATCTTACCGCAAATTCTAACCAAAGTCAAGTTTTTAAGTTGAAGGAGGTTAGAATTGTATGCCTGCACAATGGACAGGTGAGCTTGTTGGAAAAATGCACAACGCCGGTGTCACCGGCAAAGAGCTGGCCGCACAGCTGGGAAAGAACCCAAAATACATTTCCCAGGTGCTGAACGGCCACTACGAGCCCAAGAAAGCAGAGCGCGAGTTCAACGCTGCGCTCTCCGCCATCATTGAAGGCCGTCAGGAAAAGGAGGACTGACCCATGGCAAAGAAACAGTTTCTGAAACTCCGGCGGCTGGCCGAAGATCAGGACATCACCACGGATGAGCTGGCCGCAAAGGCGGGCATCGTGCCCCGCACGCTGCGCAAGCGCTTTGCCGCGCCGGAGAGCTGCGGCACATGGAACTGGGAAGAGATCACCGCCATTTGCAGGGAGCTTCACATCCCGCAGGAGCAGATCGGAGAGTATTTCTTCCCGAAGGTTGAGAAAGGAGCATGAACATGAAGGCAAAACTTTACATCGACAGTGAGGACTCGACCATCAAGGTCGAAG
>OLPI01001106.1_pt1 | contig 24481 bp, 16 predicted proteins | sample 1672361 | NCBI WGS metagenome assembly OLPI01 (sample SAMEA3136675, study PRJEB25190) | human gut metagenome
GGAACGGGTATAGTATCGAAAGTTTTGTCGTTAACCAGCGGGGGAGTCCTGTGGGCATCAAAAAGAAGATCAAAAAGGAGCTTATCGGCACTTCCGATTACCCGTCGAATAAGATCTTTACGATCTCCAATTTCATCACCTTTACGCGCCTGATCCTCACCCTGGTATTTCTGTACCTGTTTGTGACGGATAACAACCGCGTCATCGCCATCGTTATCTACGCCGTTGCCGCCTCCACCGACTGGATGGACGGTCAGATCGCCCGCATGACTAAGACGGTCTCGTGGCTCGGCAAGGTCATGGATCCCATTTGCGACCGTGCACTGCTGTTTACCGGCGTGTTGGGCCTGGTAGTCCGCGGCGAGCTTCCCATCTGGGTCTGCGTGCTCATTATTGGCCGCGACATCTATCTGGGCATCGGCACACTTATCGTTCGCCATTACCACCCTCGTCCCATTGACGTCGTCTTCCCCGGAAAGATTGCGACAGCGCTGCTCATGACCGGCTTCTCGCTCATGCTGCTCGGGTTCCCCGTTATTGACGGCCTGCATCTTTTACCTTCAACCCTTACGGCCTTCCCGGGCCTCAACGGAAGCTCGGTGCCCCTCGGCATCTTCTTTGTGTACGGCGGCGTGATCTTCTCCATGCTCACGGCTGTCATCTACTCCATTAAGGGCGGAGCGGCCATTAAACAGGCTCTCGCGCATCCCGAGGACGAGGACATCGACTTTCTGAACCCTGAAATCGAAGACTGATTCGTTGGGGTATGATTACGTACGGTTCATTATTTGCGGCACGTCCGCGATAAGTTAGGGGTTGTCATGGACAACATGGTTAACAATATGCCTCAGAATGATAAGACTGCTGACGCTACCTGCGTATTCCGCGTGCCTTCAAGCGACGTCACCGTTCCCGACCTCATGGCCAACGTGCGCATCACCGCCCCCGTTCTGTCCATCGTCAAGGGTCCGCAGACGGGTGCCGCTTTTGAGCTCGAGGACGACGTGACCACCATCGGCCGCGATCCCGCGAACGGCATCTTCCTCAACGACATGACTGTTTCGCGCAGCCACGCGCGCATTATTCGCGAGGGCCTCGGCGCTCGCATCGAGGACTTGGGATCGCTCAATGGCACCTGGGTCGACGGTGCCATCGTCAATGCAGCCCCGCTGCACGACGGTTCTTCCGTTCAGATCGGTACGTTTACGCTCATCTACCACGAGAGCACGCCGGAGCGCATCGAAACCGGTGAGTAGGGCATGGCCGAACGCAACTATCTGAGTATCGGCCAAGTCGTCAACCTACTTCGAGGCGCATACCCCGATCTTTCGAACTCAAAAATTAGATTTCTAGAGGATGAGGGGCTCATTACCCCTCATCGTACGCCTAAGGGATACCGTCAGTACTCCAAGGAGGACGTTGATCGCCTGGAGGTCATCCTGCACTTGCAGAAGACCCGCTACATGCCGCTCAACGTGATTAAGCAGCGCTTGGAAAACGCCACGGACCTGTCAACGCTCGCTTACGAGGTGGGCTTGCTGTCCGATGTTCCGCTCAAGACGGAGCCCAAGGAGACTAAGCAAAAGCTGCATCCCATCGAGACCATTCCCGATATGTTGGGCGTCGAGATTTCATTTATCCGCTCGCTCGCCGAGAACGACCTCATTCGCATCATCAAGAGTCCGCAGAATCGAGAGCTCGTCGATGGTCGCGATTTCCCGATCATCCGCTACTGCTCCGAGCTGTCACGCTTCCATATCGAGCCGCGCAACCTGCGTCAGTACGTGTCTTCCGCCAACCGCGAGTCCTCGATGTTTGAGCAGGTGCTCGTGAGCATGCTCGGAATGGATACCTCCGATGACGAGCGCGACGCCAAGCTCGAGCGTGCGTTTAAGAAGCTTCACGACCTGACGGAAGGTGTGCACACTGCGCTGCTCAAGAACCGCGTTTTTGAGTCGCTCAACGCCGTGGTCGAGGACGCCGACATCGATGCACTCGATGAGGAAATCACTCGCTCCGAGTCCACCAAGGCCAAAAACGAAGAGACAGCCGCGCCGGCTTCGCACGAGGATTCTCTCGTAAAGCCGCTCAAGGTCGTCGCCCCTTCGCAATCCGGCACCGCCACCGCGGGCATATAACCGCTGCTGAAATTTCGGCAACCCATTGAAAGGGCATGCAATGTACGACTTCGAATCTCAAATCGTCGATATCCCCGACTATCCCGAGCCCGGAGTCATCTTTAAGGACATCACGCCGCTCTTTGGCAATCCCGAGGCGCTCAAAGCCATGACCGATGCCCTCGCCGAGCACTTTGCCGGCATGGGAATCACCAAGGTCGTGGGTCCCGAGGCTCGCGGCTTTATGGTTGGCGTACCGGTGGCTGTAGCCCTTGGCGCCGGCTTTGTTCCCGCACGTAAACCGGGCAAGCTGCCGCGTGAGACCGTAAGCCAGAGCTACGAGCTCGAGTACGGCACCGATTCAATTGAGATCCATGCCGACGCTATCAGCTCTAAAGATACCGTGTTGATTCTGGACGACTTGGTCGCGACGGGCGGAACCGTCGAGGCAACAGGTAAACTGGTGCGAGATATGGGCGCAAAGCTTGTCGGTTACGGTTGTATCCTTGAGCTTGCGTTTCTCAACCCGCGCGAGAAGCTCACGCCGTCTGATGACGATGTGGAGCTCTTTAGCCTGGTGACGGTGGACTAGCCGTTACCCTTAGTTACTGGAAAGGAAGCTACATGCGCACAGCAAACACGCACAAAAACATGGCACGCTGCGCTGCTACGGCAACCCTCGCTTGTGTTTTGGGCTTGGGCCTCGCGGCTCCTGCCTACGCCGATACCGCATCCGACCTTGCCGCTGCTCGTACGAAGCTCGAGCAGATCGGTACCCAAACTCAGCAGATTTACGATGAGCTCGCCACGCAGACGCAGGCGCTCGATCAGACTGCCGGCGAGATCACGCAAAAGCAGCAGGAGATCGCCGATGGTCAGGCTAAGCTCTCGACCTATGTCGCCGGCGAGTACAAGACCGGTGGTCTGAGCCTACTTCAGGTTCTGACGGGCGTCGACGACCTGAGCGATATGCTCAACCGTCTGTTCTACTACGGCAAAGTTTCCGATAAGCAGGCTCAGACCATTCAAGAGGTCAAGGAGCTTAAGCAGCAGCTCACCGATAAGCAGGCCGAGCAGGAGAAGAACGTCGCCGCCACGCAAAAGAAGGTCGACGAGCTTAACGCCCAGCAGGCTGAAGCCCAGAACGTCGTAAACTCTCTGGATTCACAGCTGCAGGCCGAGCTTGCCGCCGAGGCCGAGGCCAACGCCGCGCTGCAGGCTGGCATCAACGCCAGCACCGCCGAGAAGGCCACGGTGAGCAACGAGACTGCCGGTACGACCGAGAACACCAACAACGGTGGCCAGACCAGCAATAACAACAACCAGGGCGGCAACACTCCGGCTCCTACGCCGGCACCTGCTCCGACGCCGCAGCCCTCCACGCCCGCTCCGGCTCCGACGCCTTCTGCTCCGAGCCAGTCTGTTGATGGCGGTTCTGTTGTCTCGCGTGCATACAGTAAGCTTGGTTGCGCTTATTCCTGGGGCGGAATTGGCCCGAACAGCTTCGACTGCTCTGGTTTTGTTAGCTATTGTCTCACTGGTCGCTATTGCCGCCTGGGCACCACGGGCACCTTTATGGGCTGGACGCGTGTGTCCGATCCGCAGCCCGGTGACGTTGTTGTCAACTCGTACCACACCGGCATTTACATCGGTGGTGGTCAGATGATTCATGCTTCCGACTACAACACGGGTGTTATCATCAGCTCCGTTGCCGCCGGCATGAACAATAACTACATCTTCGTGCGTTACTAAGTCATCTTACACAGCGTGTGAATGTGGACCTCGTGGCTTTGAACCATGGGGTCCATTCTTTTGCCTTTCGTGCAGTCCGCTATCTAGTTTTGAATACTAGATAGCGGCCCAATCGGTCTGCAAGAAGGCTATAATTGTTTGGGAACAATTAGAAAGGACCCTCTATGAGCTGGGCACTTATCTCAGATTCAAGCTGTAACCTCCGCGATTGGCAACCGACCGCGCCCCATACCACCTTTGCATTTGCGCCCCTCAAAATTCGAGTGGGGGAGCGTGAATTCGTCGATGACCTTTCGCTCGATGTTCATGAGCTCAACTGCGCTGTTCAGGCGGAGACGAACGCTTCTTCGAGCGCTTGTCCCAGCGTGGGGGAGTGGGCCGAGCTCTTCAAATTGGCAGACAAGACCATCTGCATGCCGATCTCTGAGGGCGTGTCGGGCAGCTACAACGCGGCAGCCACGGCTCGCGATATGGTTCTTGCCGAGGAGCCCGACCGACAGATTCATCTAGTCAATTCACGCGCAGCTGGCGGCAAAATGGACCTCATTTTCTTGCTGTTCGACCGCTATCTTACAAGCAATCCGAATGTCTCATTCGAGGATGCTTGCGCATACTTCGATAGCCTTGAACAGAACAGCAAAATCCTCTTCAGTTTGTGCAATTACGAAAACCTCGCCAAAGCCGGACGTATCCCTAAGGCAGCCGGCGTCATTGCCAACAAGCTCAATATCCGCATTTTGGGCACGGCGAGTGAGGCCGGTAAAATCGAACTCGTCGGGCACACGCGTGGCGAAAAGAAGATGCTCAACAAGATCATCGACACTATGGAAGCCGAGGGCTTTACGGGCGGTGAGGTCATCATCGATCACGTTGAGAACGAAGCTGGAGCCCACGCGCTTACTGATCGCATAGTCGAACATTGGCCCGGCTCCAAGACCATCATCATGCCCTGCAACGGCCTGGATTCCTATTACGCCGAGATGCACGGCCTGATCATCGGCTACGGCATGGGCGTAGCTTCGGGCAAATAAAGTCCAACCAAGCAAAAAAACGGGCGGGACAAAGCGACAGATGGCTCTTTGTCCCGCCCGTTTTATACGTCGGCTAGCTATTAAACCCGTTGAACTTGAGATAGCTCATCAAGTAAGCCTTCGAAACAAAGGATGAAACCGCGCTGCGCACAAGCAGCGACTCACGCGTTACCTGATGCGCCGTATCGGGAACCGGCGTCTGCTCGACAGAAAACGCCGAACGAATCGATGCCTCGAGCTGATCGACCACATAGTCGAAGGCCGTCGGGGCATCGTAGCTCAAACGCTGAATGTTAAAGAGCGCCTGCACCGCAGCAATAGGTAGCACCTGCTTAAAGATGCAGATTGCGATCAGGCGGGCAATCTGCTCGCGGCCATATTGCTTTTTGACCGGAGCAGGCACCAGGCCGACCTTCACGTAGTTATTGATCATCGATGGCGTAATGACAGGCTGCTCAACGCAAATAGACAGCGGCTCCATCCACAGCGCAACATACTCAATGACCTGGTCGCGGTAGAGCGTCACATTGGGCAACTGGTCATAGCGCGGCAGACTCAACGTATTGAGTTTGCGCACGATATCGGACTGAATAAATGCATCGGGCAGCACAGTGGGCTGAATATCCTCAGGCTTAATGCTGACCGACGAATCGGACATCGGGATAACGCGTTTGGCGTGGTTCATAAGGATCCTCCGTTCATTAGCTATATTGTATTCTAGGTTATCTAGTTTTGCATACCATATAGCCGGCAAGTAAAAGTGGTTGGACAGCACATTGATGCACCGTCCAACCACTTTGTTTTAAAGATAGCAACCTTACATAAGATATATTATCGTACTTATCTACGGAGAAATGCGTATGCGCTGGTTGCCGCTATAGCTCCGTCAGAAACCGCGGTCACAACCTGGCGTAAACGCTTGGAACGGATATCGCCAGCGGCAAATAGACCTGGCGTGCGGGTCGCCATGGATTCATCAGTTAGAATGCCGCCATCAGGCGCCAGATCGACTAGATGCTCAACAAGCTCGGTATGGGGTTGCGTCCCGGTATAGACAAAGATGCCAAAAGAGCCGGGCTCAAATGACTCGGTATGAATTTCCCCGGATGAATTGTCCTTAAAGGCGATCGTCGTTGGCATCGCTTCACCAGAAAGTTCAACAATACTAGTTTGGTACCTAACTGTAATATTGTCCTTTTCGAGTACTTTCTGAACAACACCATCAGGTGCACGGAACTGATCGCGACGCAGGACGATGGTCACGCTGCTGGCGATTTCTGACAAGAACAGGGCTTCCTCACAGGCAGCATTGCCGCCGCCAATGACAAAAACCTGCTTGCCACGGAAGAACATGCCGTCACATGTTGCGCAATATGAAACGCCACGACCGCGATACGTATCCTCGCCAGCGAAACCAGCAGATCGCGGCGTGGCACCCATGCAAGCGATAACGCTCGAGGCCAGCGTATCGCCCATATCGTGATGCACCGTAAACAGCGCTGCATCGGCATCGTAATCGATACCCGTAACCATGCTCCATGCGACCTGTGCTCCCAGGCCCTCTGCATGCTGCTGAAAACGCTCGCCGAGTTCGGCGCCGCTCAAGAGCGGAATGCCCGGATAGTTCTCGACTTCATTGGTCGTGGCGATCTGTCCACCCGACATGCCCTGCTCAATCACGGTCGTCGTTAGGTTGGCGCGCGCCGCGTAAATGGCTGCAGCATAGCCCGCAGGGCCGCCGCCGATAATAGCAACATCGATCGGCTGATGGGTAGTCATGAAGAGACCTCCTGTCGAAAGATTGGCGTTCTTTGCGCTCATACCCAAATTTACGTGAACATGACACTCATGCACTACAATGATAAATCGCGTAACAAAGCTGAAGGGGAGTTATCGATGGATCAAATGCAGACGAGCAATAGCGCTCCCCTGCCCATGCAAGCTACTCCCCAACCGGAGCAAATGACCGTTTCACCTGCACAAAAACCCCTAGTAACTATCGTGCACGCATCGGTTGGATCGGGCCACAAAGCCGCCGCCAACGCGATTGCACAAGCATTTGACCTTATCAGCGGCACCAAGGGAATCCCTGAGGATGTTGAGATCGAAGTCCTGGATATCCTCGATTTTGGACGTATTAGGTTCGATGGTAATAAAACAGCAGCTTCGTTTACCGGCGCCACGCGTCCCATATATGACCTAACCTGGCGATACACGTTTACGGGACATCTGCTCTGGGGCGGAGGCACGGCATGGTCACGTATTATGTTCCCTGCCTTCAACGAATATGTCCGCACCCGCAGGCCCATAGCCGTGGTCGCAACACACATCACGGCGGCCAACGTCGCTGTGGGTGCCCGCGTCATCACGGGTATCGATTATCCCGTCATCTGCGTACCAACAGACTATGAAGTCGAAGGCTTTTGGCCCCACAAGGACACCGATCTATTCTGTGTAGCCAACGAGTTTATGGCCGAAACGCTGCGCCCGCGCAAGGTTCCCGAGTCAAAGATCCGCATAACGGGCATCCCCATCCGAGCCGGTTTCGATTCAGATTACAAACGCGAAGATGAGCTCAGCAAGTTCAATCTCCCCATAGACAAAACCGTCGTATTGGTGATGGCCGGTGCAAGTTTACCCCAACCGTACGTCCGCTTTCGCGCGGAGATGGACCGCACCCTCCCCTTCCTGCGCAGTTTCGAGGACATGCACTTTATCTTTTTGCCGGGCAAAGACACCGAATATGCCACCCGTCTCAAGACGCTCTTCGACGCCATGAAGCTCGAAAACGTCACGGTTCTGGACTACGTGGACGATATGGCAGCCCTCATGCACGGCTGCGACCTGGCAATCCTCAAGTCGGGCGGGCTCACCGTCACCGAGTGCCTGTGCGCTCATCTGCCGATGATCCTGCTGGGCAAATCATACGGTCAGGAAAAGGCCAACACCACAATGCTCACCGGCATGGGCGCCAGCATGCATGTCACCACCGCACGAGAACTCATCGTAACCCTACGTCACTTGCACGACCATCCCGAATCACTCAAAGCCCTACTCATCAACGGCGAAGTACTACGCCGCCCCCACGCAGCGGAAGATATAGCCATCGCAACCATGGAGCTCGTAGGCAAACCCCAAAAACGTAAACGAGCCTTCTGCCGCTTCTACTGGGGCGGCAAGCCTGCGCATATCCGCTAACATTGGACTGTCCGCCGTGGCGCAGGCCGCCCACACATATCATTCCATGCTCAAACATTCTCGCTTCGCTGCGAAACTGCGCGCGGGACGATATAGGCGGGCGCTCCGGGGACTACGTTGACGCTGCTTGTCTCGCCCGGGTGCCGTTGGGCCAGGGAGGGGCGTCTTCGCTGATAATTGCTTTGTTGGAAGAGCTGCTTTTATTGCGGCTCTTTCTTTGTTTTTGGGTATATTTGTTCTTGTTGAATTGTTATTGCGGATGGGCTGAGTACTTGGCTTTCCGCCGTTATTTGTAGCTGTCTCGGCTTTGGTTGAGGGGAGACGTTCTTTATGCGTATTGTGTTTATGGGTACGCCTGATTTTGCTGTGCCTTCGCTGACTTCGCTTGTTGAGGCTGGGAACGAGATTGCGCTTGTCATTACTCGTCCTGATGCTGTTCGTGGGCGTGGTAAGAAACTTGAGCCGTCTCCTGTTAAGGCCAAGGCGCTTGAGCTTGGTCTACCCGTTGTTGAGGCTAATCGTATGACGCCTGAGGTTGTTGAGGCGCTTCAAGCTGCCCAGGCTGACATTTTCTGCGTGGCTGCCTATGGTTGCATTTTGCCGGATGACGTGCTGCATATGGCGCCGCTTGGTATTGTGAATGTTCATGCGTCCTTGCTGCCTCGTTGGCGTGGGGCTGCTCCTATTCAGCGTGCCATTCTTGCTGGTGACGAGGTTGCTGGCGTTTCCATTATGCGTATTGGGCATGGCGTGGATACTGGTGCTTATTGTGCCCAGGCCTCCACGTCGGTTGCCGGTAAGCATGCTGAGGCGCTGACCATGGAGCTTGGTGAGCTTGGCGGCAAACTGCTTGCCGATACGCTTCCTTCTCTTGCCGATGGCACCGCCGTGTGGACTGAACAGGATGAGGCGCTCGTTACCCATGCTGCCAAGATTTCCAAGCTGGAGATGCGTCTGGATCCGCAGATGGCTGCGCTCGATTGCGTGCGTCATGTGCTCGCTTCGTCCGATACTGCGCCTGCTCGTTGCGTGATTGCCGGCAAGACCGTGCGCGTGCTCGATGCTGCGCCGGCTGATGTGTCGCTTGGCGAGGGTCAGGTTCTCATTAAGGCCAAGCGTGTTTTCCTTGGCCTTTCCGATGGTGCGGTTGAACTGCTCGAGGTTAAGCCCGATGGCAAGCGTGGTATGGCCGCTTCTGCTTGGGCTGCTGGGCTGCAAGGCGCCGATCTTTCGTGGGGTGTTCTGTCATGAGCAAGCTGTCTCCCGCGCGCAAGCTTGCGCTCGATGTGCTGATGGAGGCCGATCGCCGCGGCATGTATGCGCGCGACGTGCTGTCCTCTCGCGCATCGGCCAAGGCTATTGATCAGCGCGATTCCGCTTTTGCCGCCCGCTTGGCACTTGGTGTGGCCGCCACGCAGGGTATTTTGGACGAGCTTCTCGACCAGTTTCTCGATAAGCCTAAAAAGGTTGCGCCGCGTGTTCGCATGGCGCTTCGTATCTCGGCTTTCGAGATGCTCTATTTACATACGCCTGGGCGCGTTGCTGTAAGTCAGGGTGTTGAGCTGGTTCGCTGCGGCGCTAAGTCCGCCGCTGGCTTGGCCAATGCCGTGCTGCATAAGGTTGCGGACAATGTTGAGGACTTTGCCACGGCGTCCGATGTAGATGAGCCTGAGCGACGCCTGGTTCGTCTGTCGCGCCTGATGGGTCTGCCGCGTTGGCTGTGCGCTCGCATTATGGCATCGTTCGACACGCCTGAGGGTGCGCTTAACTTTGCCGGCAATCTGGCCCCCGCGCCGCTGGCCCTGCATGAGAACGCCTTTGCGACCAGGCCCGATCCGTATGTCTCGCAGCTCGTCGCGCCCGTTTTCCCGGGCTGCCATGCCCCGGTAGATGCGCCGGTCACGGTTGCATCGGGTGTGTTTGAGCGTGCTGCCGCGGTGGCATCTGATCTCAATGCGCAGCTTATCGCCACAGCTGCCACGCGCCCTGGAAGCTGCCTTGAGATTGGTGCCGGTCGTGGCACCAAGACCTATGTGATGATGTGCCAGGCCAAGCGTGCGGGCTATGAGCGTCAGCATACGGCGCTCGATCTGCATGATCGCAAATGCGATCTGAATCTCGCTCGCCTGCACAAGGCCGGTATTCAGGGCGTTCGTACGGTTTCGGGTGATGCCTGCGAGCTTGATGAAGTACTGACGTCGTTTGATGCCATGCTTGGCAAGCCGTTTAAGTTCGATACGGTCTTTATCGATGCGCCGTGCTCTGGCACCGGCACCATGCGTCGTCATCCCGAGATCCCGTGGCGCCTAACTGAGAATGACGTTACGACCGAGTTGCCCAAACTGCAGTTGATGATGCTCAAGGAAGCAGCCGCACGCGTGGCTGCCGGCGGTGAACTTATCTATGCCACCTGCTCGGTTTTTGATGAAGAGAACACGCGGGTCGTGGATGCTTTCCTGGCCTCTCCCGAGGGCGCCGGCTTTACCGTGGCACCGCTCTCCGAATCTCAGATTCTGCAGCTTCCCGATTTCGCGCAGGCCAAGAAGCTTGTCGCCGTGCGCCAGAACGATCGAGGCCTCTTCCAAAGCGTGCCGGTAAACGCCGATTCCTACGACGGCCACTTCTGTGCCAGACTGGTCCACAAGTAACGACTAAGTTGCGGTGAAATAGGGATTGAATAGCGGCTTCTACCCGCCAAACAGTCCTTATTTCACCGCAACTCATAGAGCCACCTTTAGCGCAAAGAATTAGCCCCGCGATCGGTGTCGGTCGCGGGGCTGTTTGGTTCCTAGTGGCTATGCGGGCAGTTGGCGCAGCAGCCGCTGGTAGCGCTGGTGCTGGAGCCGCCGCTTCGCTGGTCGGTGTTGTAGAAACCGCTACCCTCAAATTTAATGCCGCTGGCCGAGAACGTCTTGGCCGCCGGGGCACCGCAGCTGGGGCACACGACCTCGGGAGTCTCGGACATGGGATGCTCAACCTCAAACACGTTGCCGCAGCTCGAGCACTTGTAATCGTAGCGCGCCATAATACTTCCTTTTCAGCACAAAGCGGGCAGATTACTCTGCCCGCAAAAATTCAAACGTCTGTAACTGTACCCTATATCGGGGGTTTTATCACGCTTCGCCCCAGAATCTATGGTTGTTGCGCAAGAGCTGTGCGGTTTTGTTTTCGGCGGCTGCAATGTCCGCCTCGTCAGCCTGCCAGGTCCAGTTGCCCGTGGCAACGCCCGGAACGTTCATGCGCGCGTCGTCGCCAAGCCCCAGGATATCCTGCAGCGGCATCATCACCAGGGGAGCGTCGCTCGCCAGCGCGTCGCTCATCAGCTTGGCCGCCACCTCAACACCGCTCGGTTCATCGCCGCCCGCAAAGGTACGGGTGCACCAACCGGCCAGCGTCGACGTATCGTGCGTCGAGGTGTACAGAATCTTGCCGGGCGTGGGATGCACACCGCAGCGAACGTCGTAATCGCTAAACTCCAGCACGTCCATGCCGGGGAAGCCGCAGGTCGAAGCCATGGCGCGAACACCGGGCGTCAAATAGCCCAGGTCCTCGGCGATAAAGTTGAGCGGACCCAGTTCGTCATAGGCGGTCTGGAACAGGTCCTTGCCCGGGCCCGCCAGCCAGCGGCCGTCGGCGCATGCCTTGCCCGCGGGAATGCTGTAATAGCTGTGGAATCCCAGGAAGTGATCCAGACGCACGCGGTCGTAGAGCGAGAACGCGCGGCGCAGACGATCCATCCACCAACTATAGCCGTTCTGCTTCATGTGATCCCAGCGGAACGTCGGGTTGCCCCACACCTGGCCCTCGGGCGCAAAGATGTCGGGCGGCGCGCCGGAAATCTCGATTGCCTTGCCGGTATCGGACAGCCAGAAGTTCTCGGGCTCGCTCCACGCATCCGCCGAATCGTCGGACACGTACATAGGAATATCCCCGATAACCTCGATGCCCTTCTTGTGCGCATAGTTCATGAGCTCGCACCAAGCCAGGTCAAAGCGGTACTGCATGTACGCCTGAAGCTCGGCCTCGTTGTGGAAGCGCTTGTCGTCGATCAGATGCTCGCTGTAGCGCGCGACATCTGTCGGCCAATCATGGCGCGACTCGCCCCCAAAGTACTTCTTAACGGCCATGTAGACGCAGTATTTCTCGAGCCAATCGGCATTGCGATGCTTAAACGCGGTGTACAGCGGATCGGCATCCTCCCCGCCGCGGGCCTTCCAGGTCTCAAAGTCGGCTGCCAGCTCCTCGTGGCTCTCGGGAAGGAGGTCGATATTGCCTGCAAAGGCCGAAGGACCGGCGTAAGGGGAGCGGAAGAAGTCCGTGGGGTTGACGGGGAGAACCTGCCAGTAGCGCATGCCCATGGCGGCCAGATGGTCGATAAAGCGACGCGTGGGCGCGCCGATCGTACCGGGCTTGTCGTCGTCGGTCGGCACCGATGTGATATGGCACACAACGCCCGCACCGTGATCGAGCGGCTCCTGCAGGCGCTGTTCGGCATGGTGATAGATGATCGACGAGCCCAGCGGATATAGATCGAGTGTGACCGTGCCGTTGTGGATCTCGCACTCGTGACCGCTAATCACATCGCTCGCGCATTCGCCGAGCGCCGGAATCGTCACGCGGTGTGAATTGCGCAGGCTGCGGTTGATGATAACCGTCGCGGACTCGCCATCCTTGCCCGTACGGTTGTAGGCCAGCACCTCGTCATTGAGCGCGAAGGCCTTGATTTCACCGTCGATCATAAACGGCAGCGCGCGGCGCACAGCAGATGCGTTCTTGACGATCGCGAACGTATCGAAGTCGTGCAGGTCTTCCTTGGTCGGCATGGTGCGGCGATTGCCCGGATCGGTGAGTCCCTCCAAGCCGTATTCGTCACCGTAATAGATTGAGGGAACGCCCGGGAACGTCATCTGCATGAGCGTCGCGAGCCAAAAACGGCTCTTGGCCAGGCCCATCGCGTTCTCGTCCAGACGCCATTTGCTGCGCTCGCACTCGGGCAGCTGCGACTCGTCGGGGCCGCCGCCGAGCACCGAGATAATGCGCGGTCGGTCGTGGCTCGAAAGCAGATTAAGCGCGCAAGACAGGGCCTCACGCGGATAGTTCTCGCGTAGGGTCTCGATATCCTCGGCTGCCTGGTAGGCGTTTTTGTAGCCCATCAAAAAGCCGATGACCATGTCGCGGAAGGGGTAATCCATGGCCGAGTCGAGCTCGGAGCCTTGCAGATAGCGACGCAGATGGCCGTAGCTGATCTTGTTGGAGGCGTCTTCCCATACCTCGCCGAGCAGCAGCGCGTCGGGCTTCTCGGCGAGCACGGCCTTCTTGATCTCGGTCAGGAAATCGTCCGAAAGCTCGTCGGCCACGTCTAGGCGCCAGCCATGAGCGCCGGCACGTAGCCATTTTCGGATCACGCCATCCTTGCCCAGGAGCCGCTCGCGTACCAGTTCGGAGCTCTCATTGATGGCGGGCATATTGCCCACGCCCCACCAGCAGTCGTACGAGCCGTCCTCGTGGAAATAAAACGCATCACGCCACGGCGAATCCTCGCTCTGCCACGCGCCCACGCCGGGGTAGTTGCCGTAGCGGTTGAAGTAGATCGAATCGTCGCCCGTGTGGTTGAACACACCGTCCAGAATGATGGAAATGCCTAGCTTCTCGGCCGCCTCGCACAGCTCGGTAAAGTCCTGCTCGGTGCCCAGAATCGGATCGATCTTGGTGTAATCGGCGGTGTCGTAGCGGTGGTTACTCGCGGCTTCAAAAATGGGGTTGAGGTAGATGGCCGTAAAGCCCAGCTCGGCGATGCGGGGCAGGTCATTCTGGATGCCCTTGAGCGAGCCGCCGTAAAAGTCCCAGGTCTTGATGGATCCGTCTTCGGCGCGCTCGTACACAGGCGGCTCGTTCCAGTCCTCGACCATGCGGCGCTGAATGCCCTTACGCGGTTTTTCGACCTCGGCCAGCGTGCGCTCGCGCCAGTGCTCGTCGCGGGCATAGCGATCGGGGAAGATCTGGTAGACCATACCGCGCTCGTACCAGGTGGGACGGTTCTCACGGTGTTTGTAGACGGTGACCTGGAATGACGGCACCTCAGCGTAGTCGTAGGTTACGCCTTCGCCGCCGGTGCGGCCCTGTGGTGCGCCCAGACGAACCTCGGGCTGGCCCTCAATATTGCAGATAAAGCTGTACCAAATAAGACAGGGCTCGGTGCACTCAAGCTCTGCGGTAAATATGCCGTCGCCCTCGTGCGTCATGGGATATCGAGATTCACCGATCTCATCGACCCAGGTGCGCAGCGTAAGCGTTGCCTGCGCGGGATCGGCGTCCTCCAGAATCACGGAGAGCGAAAGGGTTGTTCCTGTGGTCACAGCGCCAAACGGAGTGCGAAACTGCGGCAGACGGCTGTTGTGTATCAATCTCATAGTACGGTCCAGTTCAATAGAATCACGGCCTGCTGGCCATGGGCTTTACGCACAGGATGTAAGTATATCTGTTGTACACAGGCTGTATAAACAACATCCGTTTACCATCGGCGAACGGTTGTCCTAGAAAATCGTTTTACCAACTACCTACAGAGAAGGGGCGCCCGGTTGGAGCGCCCCTTGCATGGGGTTTGATTAGGTTTTGAATCGTCTTTGGGCTAGCGGCGCTTGCGGGTGGCCGTGGCCTTGCGGACGGACGTCTTCTTGGACGGGGCCTTTTTCTCTGCCGGAGCGGCGGGGGAGACCGGAGTCTCCTTGGCGGGCTCGGGCTTGGCCGTAGCCTTCGGTGCGGCCTTGACCTTAGCGGCCTTCGGCGCCGGCTTGGCCTTTACCTCGGCCTTGGCCTCTGCCTTGGGGGCAGCAGCTTTGGTCGTGGTCTTCTTGGCCGTCGTCGTTGCGCGCTTACGCGCGGTGGTCTTGGCGGCCGGCTTTGCCTCGGCCTTGGGCTCGGCACCCGCCTCCTCGACCTTGACGGCGGGCTTTGCGGCACTCTTCGGGGTAGCCTTGGCCGCAGCGGCCTTGGTCGTAGTCGTCGACTTCGTTGCCGTTGTCTTCTTGGCAGCGGTCTTTGCCGGAGCACTGGCGGCCGGCTTGGCCTCGGCGACATCGGCCTTTACCTCGGGAGCAGCCTCGGCTTCGGCGGCCTTCTTGGCAGCGGCGGTCGTGCGCTTGCACGTGGTCGTTGTCTTGGCAGCGTTGGTCTTTGTTGCCGCCGCCTTGGTCGTCGTAACCTTCTTGGCGGTCGTCTTGCGGGCCGCGGCCTTCTTAGCTGCGGGCTTTGCAGCAGGCTTGACCTCGGCCTCTGCCTCAGGAGCAACTTCAGCCTTCACCTCAGGCTCAGCCTTTGCGGTCTCAGCCTCAACCGGCTTCTCCTCGGCCTTGGGCTCCTCAGCGGACGCCGGCTCAGCAACAGCCTCAGGCTCGTCGACAACAGCCGCCGGTCTCTCAATCTCCGGATGCATAAAGAAATACAGGTCCAGATACTTGTCTGCCGAGCGCGTCCAGCTAAAGTCCTGGCTCATGGCCTGCGTGACCAGCTGGTTCCAGGCATCGCGGTTGTCCCAGAACAGACGCGCCGCGCGGAACACCGCATCGCCCATCTCGTCGCCGTTAAAGTTGCTAAACGAGAAGCCCGTGCCCTCGCCGGTAAACTCGTTGTACGGGATCACAGTGTCCTTCAGACCACCGGTCTCGCGCACGATGGGCAGGGTACCGTAGCGCATGGCGATGATCTGCGACAGGCCACAGGGCTCAAACTTCGAAGGCATCAGGAACATGTCGGCGGCAGCGTACATGCGCTGCGACAGCGCCGGATCGAACTCGATGCGCGCGGCCATGGTGCCGGGGTACTTGTCCTGGAAGTAGCGCAGGCCGTCCTCGTAGTCGCGGTCGCCGGTGCCCAGCACCGCCACCTGCACGCCGCCGGACAGGATGCGGTCGAGCGCGTACATGACCAGGTCCATGCCCTTCTGGCGCGTCAAGCGCGTGACCATGACCATAAGCGGACGGTCGTCACGCACCTCGAGCCCCAGCTCTTCCTGCAGCTTGGCCTTGCACACGGCCTTGCCGGAACGGTCTTCGACCGTGTAGTTGGCGGTAATGCGCTTGTCGGTCGCCGGATCAAAGCCCGCGACGTCGATGCCATTCAAAATGCCCTGCAGCGCGTAGGAGCGCTCCCGCAGCACGCCGTCCAGGCCCTCGCCAAATTCGGGCGTCTGGATCTCGTCGGCATAGGTAGGGCTCACCGTGGTGATGGCGTCGGCATAGCGCAGGGCGCCCAGCATGTAGTTGATGCTACAGGCGTCGCAACGCAGCTGCGAGGCGGCCGCCGGAATGTGCGCCACACCCAGGATGTCCTCCATCACGGTGTCGCTAAACTGGCCCTGGAACGCCACGTTGTGAATCGAGAACACGGTCTTGACGCGGTCATACAGCGGCAGGCCCTGGTAGAACTCGCGCAAGAACACGGGTGCCAGTGCCGTCTGCCAGTCGTTACAGTGCAGGATGTCGCACTCAAAACCGGCCGGCAGGTGCTGCAGGCTTTCGGTAATGGCCTTGGAGAAGAACGCAAAGCGCTCACCGTCGTCAAAGAAGCCGTACGGATAGTCGCGCGCAAAGTAGCGCTCGTTGTCGATGAACATATAGGTGACGCCGTCGTGCTCGAGCTTCTCGAGTCCGCAGTACTCATTGCGCCAGCCCAGGCTCACGTAAAAGTCGGAGAAGTGCTCCATCTGCGCCTTGTACTCGTCCTTGATGGTGGCGTACTTGGGCACCATCACGATGACTTCGGCGCCGGCGCGTACAAGCGCCGCGGGCAGCGAGCCCGCCACGTCGCCCAGGCCACCGGTCTTTACAAACGGTGCGCACTCGGCCGAGGCAAACACGATCTGCATCTTTTTGCTGGAATCAGCCATATTGTCTCCCATGTTGCAATTCGAGAATAGCCGCCTGGCGCGAACCGGGCGGCTATTCTACATGTTACGAGCGATGTTGCGGTGCAAACGTTAACGTACGATGGTGGTGTCGGAAGTTAACGGAGCCTTGCCCAGCACCAAGATGTTCTCGGGCGTGCCGCGAAGCTCGGTGTTGGTGGGAACCACGTTGTTCTTGTCCAGAATGGCATTCTCGACGCGGGCGCCGCTCTTGATGATGCAGCTCTGGTTGATGATCGAGTTGGTCACCGAGGCGCCTTCCTCGACCACGACGCCGCGCGACAGGATCGAGTTGCGCACGGTGCCCTTGATGATGCAGCCGGCCGAGATAATCGAGTTGCAGGCGTGGCTACCGGTCGCATAGCGCGAAGGCGGCACGTCGTGAGCCTTGGTCAGGATCGGGCGCTCGGGATCGAAGAGCTGGTCGGCGACGGTCTGGTCGAGCAGGTCCATGCTGCGGCGATACAGTGATTTCTCGCTAAATACGCCCACGACCTCGCCCTTGTACTCGTAGCTGCACACGTCGATGTTGCCAAAGTCGCCCTGGAGTGCCTCGAGCAGGTCAAGATAGTCGGCGGCCTGGTAGTGGTCGATAATCTCGAGCAGCGTCTCGCGGTTGACGATGCAGCAGTCCATGGAGGCGTTGTCGCCGTACACGACGCCGGCGCTCACGCCCGTCAGGCGGCCGTTCTCGTTAATCTCGAGCTTGGTCTCGTCATCAACATTGCGCGTAGCCTTGCAGTACACCACGGTCATCTGGGCGCCAGAGTTCTCGTGCGCCTCGATGATGGTGTTGAGGTCCATGTTAAAGATGATGTTGGTGCCCATCATCACAACGTAGGGCTTGTCCGAGCGCTGGAACAGCGTCTTGTTGGAGATGATGTCGCGCAGCAGGAAGCGCATGCCGCCCTTGGTGGTGCCATACGCGTTGCCGGGCACCATGAACAGGCCGCCCTTCTTGCGGTCCAGGCCCCAGTCCTTGCCCGAGCCCACGTGGTCGATCAGCGAGCGATAGTTGCCCGGCATGACGACGCCGACGGTCTTAATGCCGGCATTCATCATGTTGGACAGCGGGAAGTCGATCAGGCGGTAGCGGCCCAAAAACGGAACGGACGCGATGGGGCGGTCCTTGAGCAGCACGCTGCCGTAGGACGAAGAGTAGTTAGCGGTGATATAACCGATGGCCTTGCGATTGATCATCGGATCATTCCCCCTTCCCGATAACGACGTCATTTCCAACGACGGCCGTATCCTTGGTGGTATCGACAGAGCCGAGCTTCACGCCCTCTTCGACCGTGGAGTTCTCGCCCAAAATAGCGCGGCAGATGTGCGCGCCGCTCTTAACGTGCGCACCCGGCAGCAGCACGGAGTCCTCGACCACGGCGCGCTCCTCGATGATGACATCGGTCGAAAGGATCGAGTGGCGAGCGGTGCCGTAGATCTTGCAGCCGTTGGAGACCAGGCAGTCGTCCAGGCGGCCGTCCGGGCCAATGTAGTGCGGCGGACGCGTGGTGATGTTGGACATGATGGGGAAGTGCTTGTCAAACAGATCGAACTCGGGGTTGTTGCCCAGCAGGTCCATCGAGGTCTCGTGGAAGCTGGCGATGGTGCCGACGTCCTTCCAAAAGCCGTGGAACTCGTAGCTGTAAAGGCGCTTGTTCTCGCCGAGCAGCTTGGGGATGATGTCCTTGCCAAAGTCGTGGCTCGAGCGCTGGTCCAGAGCGTCCTCCTTGAGCGCCTCGATCAGCACGTCGGCCGAGAAGATGTAGATGCCCATGGACGCGAGGTTCGAATCGGGCTTCTCGGGCTTCTCGGTAAACTTGGTGATGCGGCCGTCCTCGGGGTCGGTCGTCAGGATGCCAAAGCGGCTGGCCTCTTCCCACGGCACGGGCATAACGCTCACCGTGAGGTCAGCGTTGTTCTCAATGTGCGTCTTGAGCATCTTGCGGTAGTCCATGCGATACAGGTGATCGCCCGAAAGAATCAGGACGTACTTGGGGTCGTTGGCCTTGATGTAGTCGAGGTTCTGCGTGATGGCGTCTGCCGTACCCGCATACCAGGCGCCGCCGGTCTGCGTCTCGTACGGCGGCAGGATCGACACGCCGCCGTCGCGGCTGTCCAAATCCCACGCCTCGCCGGAGCCCACATAGGCATGCAGCAGGTAGGGGCGATACTGCGTCAGAACGCCCACCGTGTCGATGCCCGAGTTGGAGCAGTTGGAGAGCGAAAAGTCGATAATGCGGAACTTGCCACCAAAGCTAACCGCCGGCTTGGCGATCTTTTGGGTGAGTGCCCCCAATCGGCTGCCCTGTCCTCCTGCGAGGAGCATCGCGATACATTCTTTCTTACTCATCGATTTCTCCTTCTGTCATCGATGTTTCTAACCCATTAGCGGTGGGCGCGGCGCCTGGTCGCGCCCACCGAATAATGCCGTGCGGCAAAGGGAGCTCGCGCGCCTTCTTTACGCGTGCCAGATCTCGTCACGGTACTCGCGAATGGTGCGGTCGCTCGAGAACCAGCCAGAGGAGGCGGTGTTGAGCAGCGCCTTGCGGTTCCAGGTCTCCTGGTCGCCGTAGCTGCCGGTGAGCTTCTCCCATGCATCCACGTAGCTGCGGAAGTCCGCCATGACCAGGTCGGGGTCGTTGTTGTTCATGAGCTCGTTGTAGATGCTCTCGAAGTTGCCCGAAAGACCCGCAAAGGTGTTGTCCTTGAGCTCGTCCATCACGCGGCCCAGACGCTCGCGATCGTTGTTGAGGGTATCCCACGCAAAGTAGCTGTTGGATGCCCAGAGCTGCTCGACCTCGGGGGCGGTCAGGCCAAAGATGGCCTCGTTCTCGCGTCCGGCCAGATCGGCGATCTCGATGTTGGCGCCGTCGAGGGTGCCCAGCGTAATGGCGCCGTTCATCATGAGTTTCATGTTGGACGTGCCCGAGGCCTCCTTGCCGGCCGTGGAGATCTGCTCCGAGATCTCGGCGGCAGGGTAGATGAGCTGGGCGTTGCTCACGCGGAAGTTGGGGATAAAGCAGACCTTCATGACCTCGTTCACGCGGGCGTCGTTGTTGATGATGTCGGCCACGGAGTTAATAAGGCGGATGGTCTCCTTGGCAAAGGTGTAGCTCGAGGCAGCCTTGCCGCTAAAGATGAAGGTCGTCGGCGTCACGTGGAAGTTGGGATCGGCGATGCGACGGTTGTAGATGTCCATCACCTTCATGATGTTCATGAGCTGGCGCTTGTAGGCGTGGAAGCGCTTCACCTGAACGTCGAAGACGGTGTTGGGGTCGATGACCAGACCGGTCTCGGCCTTAACGTAGGCGGCCAGGCGCTCCTTGTTGGCGCGCTTGGAGGCACCCACGGCCTTCAGGAATTCGGTGTCGTCCTTAAACTCCTTGAGTTTCTCCAGCTCAAAGGCGTCCTTGAGCCAGCCATCGCCAATGGCCTCGGTCACGAGCTTGGCGTAGGTGGGGTTGGCCTCGGCAAAGAAGCGACGGTGCGAGATGCCATTGGTCTTGTTGTTGAACTTCTCGGGCGTCAGGGCATAGAAGTCCTTGAGCACGATGTTCTTGATGATGTCGGAGTGGATCTTGGCTACGCCGTTGACGCTGTGGCTGCAGATCACGGACAGGTTGGCCATGCGAATCTCGCCGTCCCACAGGATGGCGGTCTGACGCAGACGCTCCTGCCAGCCCTCCTGCGTGGTGTCGAACGACTCGTGCCAGCGACGGCTGATCTCGTCGATGATCTGGTACACGCGGGGGAGGAGCTTGGAGAACGTGCCGATGGGCCACTTCTCCAGAGCCTCGGGCAGGATGGTGTGGTTGGTGTAGCTCACAACCTGCGTCACGATGTTCCAGGCGTCGTCCCACTCGAGCTTCTTCTCGTCGATGAGGATACGCATGAGCTCGGGGCCGCACATGGCGGGGTGCGTGTCGTTGGTGTGGATGGCCACAAACTGCGGCAGCAGCTCCCAGTTCTCGCCGTGCTCCTTCTCAAAGGTATCGAGCAGGCTGTAGATGCCGGCCGAGACAAACAGGTACTCCTGCTTCAGGCGCAGCAGACGGCCGTGCTCGCCGGCGTCGTTGGGGTAGAGGATGGCGCTGATGGCCTCGGCCTCGGCGCGCTCGGCATCGGCCTGGGCATAGTCGCCGCGGTTGAAGGCCTCAAGGTCAAAGTGCTCCTCGACCGGCTCGGCAGCCCAGACGCGCAGCTTGTTGACGGTCTCGCCGGCATAGCCCACCACGGGGATGTCGTAGGGGACAGCCAGGATATCCTGCGTGTCCACCGTGCGGTAGAACGTGCGGCCGTTCTCCTCAAAGCCCTCAACGTGACCACCAAACTTGATGGTTACGGCCTTGTCCTGACGACGGACCTCCCAGGGATAGCCGTGGGTGAGCCACTCGTCAGTGGCCTCGACCTGGCTGCCGTTGACGATCTCCTGCTTAAACAGGCCGTGGCGGTAGCGCATGCCGTTGCCGTAGCCGGCAATGCCCTCGGCTGCCATGGAATCCAGGAAGCATGCGGCCAGACGGCCCAGGCCACCGTTGCCCAGCGCCGGATCGGGCTCCTGGTTCTCGATGACGGACAGGTCAAAGCCCATGTCGTCGAGCGCCTCGGCGACCATGTCTCGCACGCCAAAGTTGAGCAGGTAGTTGTCGAGCAGGCGGCCGATCAAAAACTCAATCGAGAAGTAGTACACGCGCTTCTTGCCCTCGGCGGTGGCGCGGGCGTCGCTCTTGGTGGCAACGGTGCGGGCCTTCTCGGCCACGAGCTTGGCCAGGGCGTTAAAGCGGTCGAGGTCGCTGGCGGCTTCGACGCTCTTGCCGCTGATGCTCATGACGGCATCGCGATAGAGCTCGGTAAACTCCTGCTTGTTGTCGAAGATCTTATTCATACGTTCCTTTCCCCCGGGGATGTTTCTCCCGGAACGGTTATGACATGTATCCTACGCCCCGGCGGGGCGGGTAATTACAGTGGTAACGCCTTTGTTACGCTTTCTTGGCAGGAGCCTTAACAGCAGCTGCCTTGGCCTTGGGAGCAGCCTTTTTGGTGGCTGCCTTTTTGGCCGTGGTGGACTTGGCCGAAGCCTTGGCAGCGGGCTTGGCAGCCTTCGCCTTGGCCGGAGTCTTCTTGGCGGCTGCGGCCTTGGGCTTTACCGTGGACGTACGCTTGCGCGTCGCCTTCTTGGGCTTCTCGACCACGGGCGGCTTATAGCTGCTGGGACCGCGGCGCTTAAGCACCACGCCTGCCAGGCCGGGCACCTTGATCTCGATGGAGTCCATCTGCCCGTTCCAGGGATAGGGCTCGCTCGAGCAGGTGTAGGGCTCCTCACCTGCGTATCCACTGCCACCAAACTCGGGACGGTCGGAGTCAAAGATGACCTCCCAGTCGCCCTCGCGCGGCACGCCCACGCGGAAGCTCTCGTAGCTCGCCGGATCAAAGTTGATTAAGATCACCAGGTCGTCATCGACGTCCTCGCCCTGGCGTACAAAGCTCACGATGGACTGCTTGGAGTTGTCCGCGTCGATCCAGGTAAAGCCGTCGTCGGTGTAGCCGCGCTCATACAGGGCGGGCTCGGCGGTGTACAGGTGGTTGAGCGCCTTGATAAACGCCTGATGATGACGGTGGGTCTCGTACTCCTCGGTCAGGAACCACTGGATGGACTCGTAGTAGCGCCACTCAATAAACTGGCCGATCTCGTTGCCCATAAAGTTGAGCTTGGCACCGGGGTGAGTCATCTGGTAGAAAGCCAGCGTGCGCAGGCCGGCAAACTGGCGCCACCAGTCGCCCGGCATGCGGCCAATCAGCGAGCACTTGCCGTGCACGACCTCGTCGTGGCTCAGCGGGCAAATAAAGTTCTCGGTAAAGGCATACATGATGGAGAACGTGAGCAGCCCGTGGTTGCCGGGGCGCCACGGAAAATCGGTCTGCATGTAGTGCAGGGTGTCGTTCATCCAGCCCATGTCCCACTTGTAGTGGAAGCCCAGGCCGCCGTCCTGCGGCGGATAGGTCACGAGCGGCCACGCGGTGGACTCCTCGGCCATCATCATCACGTCGGGGTAGTGCGCCTCAACAGCACAGTTGACCTGGCGGATAAACGCGCTGGCGTCCAGGTCCTCCTCGGTACCGTACTTGTTGAACTTCTTTTGGCTGGGATCGTCAATGCCAAAGTTGAGGTACAGCATACTGGACACGCCGTCCATGCGAATGCCGTCCACGTGGAAGTTCTCAAGCCAGTACAGCACGTTGGAGACCAGGAAGGAGCGTACCTCGCCGCGGGCGAAGTCAAACTTGTGCGTGCCCCAGTTGGGGTGAATCTCGTGCTCAAACAGCATGTGGCCGTTAAAGGTGGCAAGGCCGTGGGAGTCGGCGCAAAAACCGCCGGGAACCCAGTCCATGATCACGCCGATGCCTGCCTCGTGGCACGCATCGATAAAGTGCATGAGCTGCTGCGGGTTGCCGTAGCGCGACGTGGCGGCGTAGTAACCGGTCGTCTGGTAGCCCCAGGAGCCATCGAAGGGATGCTCCATAAGCGGCATGACTTCGATATGCGTATAGCCCATATCGCGGACGTAGTCCACGAGCTCCACCGACAGGTCGTCGTAGGTGTAAAACTCACCGCGCTGCGCGGGGAAGGGGTCCATGGGACCGGGGTAGTTGCCGTACTCGTCGGGCTCGCCCTGCGGCGCGTCGCCGTGGCGCTTCCACGAGCCAATATGCACCTCGTAGATGTTAAGGGGTTGCGACATGTGGTTATGGCCGGCGCGTCGCTTGAGCCAAGCCGCGTCGTTCCACTGGTAGCCATCGAGGGTCCACAGCACGCTGGCGGTACCCGGAGGGCACTCGGCCTTAAAGGCGTACGGATCGGCCTTGTAGAGCTTTTCGCCCTCGTTGGTCTCGATAAGGTATTTATAGAGCTGACCCTGCTCGGCGCCAGGAATAAAGCCTTCCCAAATAGCGCTCGTATGCACGGGCACCAGCGGGTTGGCTTGTTCATCCCAATTGTTGAATTCACCGATAACGTGGACGCTCTTTACGTCGGGCGCCCAAACGCAAAAACGCCAGCCGCGCGTACGGTTCTGCGTGTCGGGGTGCGCGCCCATCTTTTCCCAGCTGCGCTCCCACGTACCGATGCCAAACAGATAGACATCGTCTTTGGTGAGCTCCGGTGCGTGCGGGGCGGCTTTACGGGCAGCGGGCTTTTTGGTTGCTGGCTTTAGCTTTGTATCGCTCACGTTTGATCCCATCATGACGCGGCAGCGTGTTGCCTTGGTGACTAGATGCGAAAGGTCCAAGGCTGCACGAATCGAAGGGACGGCGATAGTTCTATGATTCGTTCCACCTCGCGTGCTCGGTGGAACTTTCGGCAAAAACTACGATAACACCTGTACGTTAGTTTTATGAACGAAAGCGGATTTGCGGGGACGTTTAATCGGTAAGCGACATGTTTAGACCACTGGCAGAATTGCCGTGGTAAAACTCTTGAC
>OLPI01001117.1_pt1 | contig 24285 bp, 20 predicted proteins | sample 1672361 | NCBI WGS metagenome assembly OLPI01 (sample SAMEA3136675, study PRJEB25190) | human gut metagenome
GGATTCTGCTTTTTCCTATCCCCATACCGGGAGGTCCGCCGTAATCTTTTCTAATTCCTGTGCAAGAAACGTCAGTCTTTCCCTCAGATGGTTGTTATGCGGTGCATCTCCGTTCAGCAGATAGTCCGTTCTGACATTCAGGCAGGACGAAAGATCCTGCAGCAACTCAATCGAGCAGCAGCGGCTTCCCGTTTCAACTTTTGCAAGATGGTTCGCACTAATGTTCAGCATTATACTCAGCTGTTCCTGCGTAATTCCTTGCTTTTTCCGTAAATCTCGGATACGTCCGCCGAATTCTTTTGCATCAAATCGCATTGTTCAATCCTTTCCTTTGCGCCGAAAACACAAACAGGCCGAGACTCCTTTTCCGAGTCCCGGCCTGTTTTCAGCTTGAAAATGCACAATGACCGCGACTCGATGGAGCTGCTCTTGTGAGCAGCTCACGGAGTATTATCAGCCTTTCATGCATTTCAGGCAATTTTCCCTCTTGCGCAACTGAAACTTGCGCCATGGCGATATTATAGCAAGTGTTTTCATCACTGTAAAGCACTAAAACATACTGTTTCAGCAACAAAACCGCTCATTTTTCTGCGATTTGCTTTGGTGGCTGCAATTTTTTCTTGAGGTCATCCAGCATCTTGCAAACCAATATACTGTTTTCAAAACAACCTTTCAGCAGGAAATCGCTGCTGACTCCCATTGCGTCCGACAGGCGTCCCAAGTGATCTACTCCCAGATTGCGCTGTCCTTTTTCCAATGCGCGAAGCTGCTGCACTGAAATTTCAGCTTCTGCTGCAAGCCGTTCCTGCGTCCAGCCTTTTTCGAGGCGGCTTCCACGGATTCTGTTGCCGACTTGCACTTTGTCATAACTCATATTCGGTCGTCCTTTCTGCTGCTACGCAGCGGTTTGGGCGGAGGAACTGGGTTTTGTTTGCAATCCTCCCTGCGATAAAGATGCTTTCTCCTTTTCCGCATACCAGGATAATGCATGCGGATTCAAATTCAACTTTATTTCACAAAAGCGAATTTGCTCATAAATTACCACAGAGTATTTTTTCCGTCAAGTCCTTTTTTGCGGCGGAACGTGACAAATTCACACAACAAACTTACAAGAATGAATATCTGCACTCGAATCACACATATTTCACTATAAACTCGTTTCAAAAACATCAATATGTCTTAGTTTGCAGCGCAACCATATCAAATTTTCTACGTTTTTCACAGGTCTCATTTTCACGATTCAACGCAAAGAATTAAACACTTTTAGCGTTTAACAAACGCATATAGTGTGCCTGCTCATTTTATCCATCCCATTTATACACAGTTCCGAACCAAAAGAACCGCATAAAGTTCTCATCAAAAAACAGGGAGTGACATCAAATCACTCCCCGTTTGCATTGATTGTATCAGAGTTTCGTCATCCAAAGGCCATGCAGGTTGCAGTATGCGTAAACAGCCACCGGCTTTTCACTTCCCAGTTCAAACCCCACGTTGGGAGCCTGCCCCGGATTCAGATAGCGGATCTGCCCGCCGTTCTCAGTCTCCACAAAAATCCACTGAATATAGTGAACATCCGCCATGGGGTGCTCCACCGCGCCCACTGTGACCGTGAGACGACTGCCGGAAAGCTCTGCCACCGGCAGATGCTTCTCGCCGCTGGCTTCCACCGTATTGGGAACCAGCTCTTTCATTTTCTCCCCGCAGCAGACCAGCGGAACGCCTGCGTTATGGATGGTAGTGACGAGGTTGCCACAGTGATTGCAGATGTAAAACTTTGCCTTCATATCGAAATCCTCCATTGGAATGTTATCGGTGTGTTTCTTGTATCTATATGATAACATTTCCTATTTATGATTTCTGTAACTGAATCACGCAAAGCGTTTTTGGGCTCACTTGCAATAAATCTCAATGGCTTTCTGCGCAAATTCTGCGGCACCGGCACCGCCGGCAGCATTGATGTTTTCCGTAAATGCTCCGCCTGCCCCATACATCTGCCCCAGCTGATTCAGGATCACCTTGGAACAGTTATAGTAGTGCTCTGTGATAAACTCCTGCAGCTTCTTCACCTGTGCCTGCACTTCAGAGTCCGCCGGGTCTTTGCTCTGCATCCCGCCGAATGCCGCCACGATGTCCATCAGTTGACTGCTCATGTCCTTGACCTCTTTCTCGGTCTTATGGGCAGTTTTTTCCTCAAACTCTTTGTATTCCGGCGTTTCGCCCCATTCCTTTTTGGCCTGCTCGGTATACTTCTTGATCTTCTGCGTATCAAATGCGGTAAAGTCCATAACCATTCCTCCTGTGGATCGAATTTTCTGCGCAAGACCGATCAGATCTTCAAGATGCTGCTTTTTCAATGTCAGAAGTGTGATCTGCTGTTCCAGTGCTTTCTGCCGGTCAAAAGCCGGGTTCTCCACGATTTTCTGGATATCCTTCAGCGGAAATTCCAGTTCTCGGAACAATAAGATCTGCTGCAAACGTTCCAGCGCGGCATCGTCATACAGCCGATAGCCTGCTTCGGTACGGCCCGCCGCGCGCAGCAGACCGATTTTATCGTAATATTGCAGGGTCCGGATGCTCACTCCGGTCCGGATGCTCACTTCGTTCACTGTCATCATCTTGCTGTCCTCCCTTGCGACAGCCACAGTATACGCTATGACGCTGCGTCAGGGTCAAGAGGTTTTCCGAAAAATTTTTCAGCCTTCCCTCTGCTCCACGATTTCCAAGCTGTCACGCCCCACACGGCAGAGCAGAAACAGCACCCGCACACCTGCGGCCTTTGCTTCGGCCAGTGCCGTACCAAACTCCGGCTGTGTGCTGACATTTGGCCGCACCTCGGTGATGCCTTTCATCTGAATCACGAAAGCCACTGCGCACCGATACCCTGCCTGCTGTGCCTGCGCCAGCTCGTGCAGGTGCTTCACGCCGCGCTCGGTGGGTGCATCCGGGAAGTAGCCGATACCGTCCACTTCCAGTGTGCAGCCCTTGACTTCCATCAGATACTTTTGCTCGCCCTTTTCCATATAAAAGTCGATGCGGGACTTGCCATAGGTGAATTCCGGCTTGATATAGTCGTAGCCCTGTTTTGCAAGCCACTCCCCTACCACCTTATTGGGTGCCTGACTGTCCATGTTGACCCAACCAAGTCCCTGCTTATGTACCGCCACAAGGTCGTATTTTGTTTTACGTTTCGGGTTATCTGACACTTCCAGCCGAACCGCCGTGCCGGGCAGTAGCAGTTCCTTGCACCGCCCGGTGTTCTTGACATGGACGGTTTCCACTGCTCCATTCACTTCCACATGGGCAATAAAGCGGTTGGGACGGTCAACAAAAATGCCGTCTGCGATTTCTCTGTATTTCAATCTTTACTCCATTTTCAGTACAGGATTCGGGAGCCATACCCATCCTGTTTACCAAGATACAGTTCCACGACCATCCTGCCGCTTTCACTGTTGCAGAGTTCTTCCTTGCAGTAGCCGTAGAGCTTTCCTTCCGCTTCCGATACATAGCGGTGCAGCGGTTCCTGCAGGTCTTTCGGGATGCTGCCCCACGGAATGACATAGCTCATGCCGGTATCCCCCACATCCACGATGCAGGCCCGCTCACTATCCTCATCGGACAAAATCAGGTTTACCAGAAACACATCTGCGAACGGTGCGCCCTGATACTCTGCCTTTTGCCGTCTGCGCTCCGTCCGAAGCTCATCCAGCGCTTGATTCAGGTCATTTTCTGGCAGCGTGGACTTGTACAACAGGACATGCAGTTTCTGCTCCGCCGCCCCACTGTCATTCTGACCGTTGGCCGGGAGTTCTACATCTGCATGGATGGCGCAAATTTGTTTCTGCATCGCAGTGCGCAGAGTTTCCAGTTTTTGCTGCCGTTCTGCTTCCAATTGCTGTGCGGACTTTTGATGTAATTCTTTGGCTTCTGGCTGTTGCGCAGCATGCTCCTGCTTGGGTTCTGGCTTAGGCTTTGACCGTTCGCTATGCTTTTCTGCGTCAGCCGCCGAAACGTTTTGCCCTAGTACAGTCGGTACCGACACGCTTTTGGCACCGCTTTGTGCTGCCGATGCTTTCTGTGCCGCAGAAGGACGCTCCGTTCTCTTTGGTTTTACCGACCGCGTTGCACCTGTGCTTGTGCTTTTTGTCTCCGGCCTTGGTGTTTTCACCGCAGGAACAGCATTTTTAACACTTTTCGGTCGAACCCGTGTCTGCGTCTGCCAGAAATCGCTGCCTGTGCGCTGATAATAGGACTTTTCCGCTCGTTTCCGGCTGCTGCACACACCTTCACAGATCCACGAAAAAATCAGATAGCGTTCCAGCGTATTCCAAAAACTGCTGCGCCGATGACGGGGCTTATGCCGCCCGCGGGACGCATACACAATCACTGACAAGCATCCGAAGAACAGAAAACCTGCCGCAAACCCGATCCCTGTAAACAGCTTTTTGAAAAAGCCCATCTCTCACACCTCTTCCGGTTACAGCCTTGCCTGATACACCCGCTCCGTCCGGGCATCGAAGCAGCAGAAAATCACCTGCATGGCGTAATCCGCGTGATCTTCCAGCCACTGTGCCACTGTTTTGACTGCAATCTCCGTGGCATCTTCCAGCGGGTAGCCATACACGCCGGTCGAAATTGCCGGGAACGCAATGCTATGGACATCATGCTCTTTGGCAAGGTTCAGCGAATTGCGGTAGCAGTCCGCCAGCTGCGCGGCATCCTCTGCTGTGCCGGAATAAATCGGGCCTACCGTATGAATGATATACTTTGCTCTCAACCGGTAGCCCTTGGTGATTTTTACTTCGCCGGTGCGGCAGCCGTGCAGCGTACGACACTCCGCCAACAATTCCGGCCCTGCTGCCCGGTGGATGGCACCATCCACACCGCCGCCACCCAGCAGACTCCGATTGGCCGCATTCACGATGCCGTCACAGTCCAGTTTGGTAATATCACCCTGCACCACTTGAATCTGATTTTTTACTTTTTCAGAAATCATTGTAAACACCTCACTTTTTGAGCAGCTCCAGCGCCTTGTCCATGGGCACACAATCGGCATAGCGGTCCGGCCAGAGGAATTCATTGTAATAGTGGTAGCTCTGCTCCCCTGTCATGTACTCGTTGTCCTGCGTGGAATTTGCATAGGCAGGAACGATCATGTGCAGGCCATGCTCAAAGCCCGCCTCCACCGTTGCATTGATGCAGAAGTCGGTCATGATGCCGCAGACCATCACATCTTTTTCGCCCTTTTCCGTCAGATATTCCAGCAGACCGCTTTCTTTTTTGAACGCACTGCATACGGTCTTGACGAACCGTTTTTCAGTCAGCAGTGGCGCAAACCCGGAATAGACCTCGAATTCATCGTCCCCGATGGAGAAACCGGTGCCGGGCCCATCGTCATGCTGGACATAGACAACCTCGATTCCCTGTTCGCGGGCAGTTCGGATTAGTTTCCTGATGTTGCTGACAAACTTTTCGAACGCATACAGGCGTTCATCCACGATACCTTTCTGTGTATCCACAACCAGTAAAACCATGTGTAAGCCCTCCTGTTTTTCTTTGATTTCATGCTACCATAGACCGCCGTTTTCTACAAGCAGATTCGAAAAATCCCCACAGGGAAAACCTGTGTTTCACCTGCAGGGATTGATTCAGCCACCCAAGACGATCAGGATCAGCACCACGACCACTGCAATGGCGATCAGGCAGCCGCACCCGCTGCCGTCCCCGCCGCCACCGCCATTGTTGTTGTGGTTTCCGCCACCACCACCGCCGCCAGACGAACCGCCGAAGTTGCGGTTGAACGCCGTCATGTACTGGGCATAGCCCGTATCACCTTTGCTGAAGTAACCATAATCACCGTTTGACATTGTTTTGTCTTCCTCAGAAATATATTTTTTCCCTTCTGAGGTTCATTTTATCGAAAGTGATGTCCAACAAGCATCTCTTTCAAAACATTTTATGCAAAAATCTTTGAAAGCCATGGAAATAACGGTTTCTTAAAAGTGATACCAAAGAACTTCTGCGCCTCCTCCAGATTCATCATCAGGCAGTCTCTGGACTTACGTACTTCCAATGTCTCTGGCAATTCTTTCAAAATTCTGTCGGCCTCATATGTCGCACCCGCATTATAGCAGAGTTCATTTGTTCGGGGATAAATTTCAAATGAATCCTTGCTGGTTTTCCATCTCTAGAGCAAAGATTTGAGGTCGTTGGAAAAGTTTTGAACTAAAAAGATGGGAGGAGTTTTCGTGGATACGATCAAGCGTGTTCAGGATTTGATGCAAGTGCGTGATATGAATCTATGTGTATTGGCAAAGAAATGCGGAATATCGTACTCCACGATTCAAACCACCGCCCGTCGGGGAGGGCAGTTAAGCGTAGAGACGATTGAAAGAATTTGTCAGGGTTTAGGAATTACATTAAAAGACTTCTTCGATTCCTCTGACTTGTAAATATGACAGCAAAAAAACTCCCCGGCATCCTTCTTGGAAGGAATGCCGGGGAGGCGTTCAATGTTTTATGGGCTCAGTTGTCCGGTATCAGCCGCTGACGAAGTACTTATCAGTGCAGCTCCGGCCAGTAAGCCTTGTTGGCAACGATCATATCGTCCAAGATCTTCTTGGCGACCAGCAGGCTGGGCACGGTCTTGGACAGAGTAAAGGCCATCAGTGCCTTCTCGTAGGAGTGCTCCACAGCGGCATCCACGATCAGCTTCTCCACAGCCTCCTGCTGCTCGATCAGACCCTTGTAGAAGGTGGGAATCTCGCCCACACGCACGGGTTCCGGGCCGCGGTCGGTGATATAAGCGGGAATCTCCACCATGGCGTCGGAGGGCAGGTTCTCCACAGCGCCGTTGTTCTCCACCATGACCAGATAGCGCTTGCGCAGGTCGAAGGCAAGGCTCATGGCAACGTCCACGATGAACTCGCCGTGCACACCGCCGAAGAACTTGGTCAGGTCTACGTCCTTACCGGCACGATAATCTGCCACAGCATCAAAGATACGCTTCTCGCGGCCTTCCATGACCTCGTTGGCACGGGTGTGGTTGGGATCGCTGCTCTTTACAACTTCATCGCCCAGCAGGTAGTACTGCATATAGGTGTTGGGCAGATAGTCATGGAAAGCAGAGCAGATGTTCTTGGCGTTTGCGTAGGTGTGCAGCCAAGACGGATCGCTGTGCAGCACATCGCTCTTGGCGTTCTGGGGCATATAGCCGTGCTCTGCTACATAGCTCTTGAGCTTCTCGGTCACATCCTCGCCGTTCAGGCGCACCTTGGTGAACCAGCCGAAGTGGTTCAGACCAAAGTAGTCCACTTCCAGATCATGACGGTCGCACTCCAGAATCTCGGCCATGTTGCGCTCGATGGCAACCGGCATATCGCAGATGTTCAGGATACGAGCCTTCGGGCGCAGACGGAAGGTTGCCTTTGCCACGATGGCAGCGGGGTTGGAGTAGTTGACGATCCAGTAGGTGGGCTTTGCGTACTTTTCGCAGTAATCGATCAGCTCCACCATGGGGTAGATAGTACGCAGGCCGTAAGCCAGACCGCCGGGGCCGCAGGTCTCCTGACCCACAACGCCGTACTTCAGCGGGATCTTCTCGTCCTGCTCACGCATAGCGTACAGGCCGACACGCATCTGTGCAAAGATGAAGTCGGCATCGGTCATGGCAACTTCCGGGTCGGTGGTCAGGGTCAGCTTCAGTTCCGGGTCGAACATTTCCACCACATGGCGGACGATGACACCCACAGCCTCCTGACGCTCTGCGTTGTTATCGTAGAGCACCAGCTCATTCAGCTTGAAGCGATCCTTCTGCACCAGCAGGCTCTTGACGATGCCGGGGGTATAAGTGCTGCCGCCGCCGGCGATGACCAGTTTGAACGTTTTCATAAGGCAAGCCTCCTATTATAATGTTTTTTGTATGATGAATAAAAGCGGATATCTTATTCTGCGCGGCCAAGGTAGCTGTCCACGATGGCACGCATCTTTCCCACTTTGGGGCCGTAAATGATCTGGATGTTGTTGCCCTTTACCACAAGACCTGCGGAGCCGGTGGGCTTGAACCACTCCTTGTCCTTGACCAGAGCGGCATCCTTGACCTGCACTCGCAGACGGGTCATGCAGTTATCGGTGTTCAGGATGTTCTCTGCACCGCCCAGTCCTTCCACGATATGGGCTGCGGTCTGTGCATCGTTTGCGCTGGCAGCAGTCTTTTCGGCTGCGCCGCTGCGGATCTGTTGCTTGACAGCAGCTGCGTTTGCAGCAAGGTCGGTGACTTCTTCGCCGTCCTCACGGCCGGGGGTCTTGAGGTTCATCTTCACGATGAGGAAGCGGAAAACGAGGTACATTACCACGATCTCCACCAGACCCACCAGCACATACAGCGGCCAGCGGGTGCGACCGATACCGGCAGGCAGGTTCAACACCAGAAAATCAATGATGCCGTTGGTGGCGCAGACCCGGATGCCCACAAGGTAAACGATCATCTGGAACAGACCGTCCAGAACCGAGTACACCAGCCACAGCGCGGGAGCTGCAAACAGGAAGGTGAATTCCAGCGGCTCGGTCACGCCCACCAGACAGGCGGTAAGGGTAGCCGGGATGATCTGTGCCTTGGTGGCAGCCTTCTTCTCCTTTTTGGCGGTGGAGATGAAAGCCATTGCCACGCCGATCACGCCGAAGGTCTTCATCAGACCGTAGGTCAGAAAACGTGCGGAATCCCGCATCATTGCCACGCTGGGGTCACTGAGCAGGGCAAGGAACACAGGCTTTGCGCCAACGATCTGCTCACCGCCGATGATCATGCTGTCGCCCAGTGCGGAGTAGAGGAAGGGCGACCAGACCAGATGATGCAGACCCGTGGGGATCAGCACGCGGTTCAAGAAGCCGTACAGGAACACACCGAACGCGCCTGCACTTGCCATGACACCGGTCAGGGCGTTGATACCCGCCGCAGCCACAGGCCAGACGTAGCTGGCAACCACCGCCATGACCAGAACGATGGGCAGCAGCACCACAAAGACGAACTTGCTGTTGCCGTACATGGCCATGGCACCTTCAAACTCGGTGTCGATGAAGCGGTTGTGGACCAGCGCCACCACCATGCCAAGGATCATGCCCAGAAATACGCCCATGTCAGTAACGTGATAGCCGAGGCAGATGGTCTGACCGGTGCCGTACAAAGCGCTTGCCGTATCACCGGCGATGGTCAGTCCTGCCACATCCAGCCAGCGGGAATTGGCTGCCAGCCAGACCAGATAGCTGACCAGTGCCAGAAATGCCGCATCTGCCTTGCGCTTTTTGGCAAGGCTCATTGCGATGCCCACGCAGAACAGGATACCCAGATTGCCAATGACTGCTCCAACGCCGCCATTGATGAATTTGCCGAGGGTCCAGACAACACCGCCCTCTGTCACCAGTGCCGTGTTGCTCATGACCGAAGAAATCGCCTGCAGCATACCCGCAATGGGCAGGAACAGAACGGGGCCCATCAGAGCTCTGGAAAAGCTCTGCATAGCATCCATAACTTTTTGTTTCATTGGTGTTCTCCTAACGTTCCATGAATCTCTCTTTTCAAATTGTCTCTTCGTTTCGGGGGTGCACCTTACCGTTTCGATGGCTTGATTATATCACTCTGCACAAAAAAATCTACCGAATTGGACTTTTTTTGAACTTGTTCGCAAAAGCTGAAACATGTTTCGCTTTCATGTTGGATACATCGAAATGTTTATTGACAAAATACGCGATTCAGCGTATACTTTATGGAATCAAGCCGTTCTTTGATTCGAAAATCGGAGTAAAATATGAAACACGACCTTTATAAACTGGCAGATCAGCACCATCTGAATGCCAACGAGCAGCAGCTTTTGCAGGCGGTGCTGGAAACCGCAAAAAACGGCGGTCAGTGCAGCGTGCGAGAGTTTGCAGCGCAGAATTATACCTCCCCCGCGGCCGTGATCCGGCTGAGCAAAAAGATGGGCTATACCGGCTACACCGATATGATCTACCGCATCGGTTTTCTGATCCAGAACGAGATCGACAACAAAAACCACGCCTCCGACATCACCGCCTTTATCGGGGGTATCCCAGAAGAAAAAATACACCGCTTTGTGGAGCTGCTCCACGCCAACCGGCAAAAGCCCATCCTTGTGACAGGCACCGGGTTCTGTGCCCCTTTGCAGGAATTTATGGTGCGGAAGCTGCTGGTTCTGGGCTACTGCGCCATCGGCTCCAACAGCTATGAGGTCTACGAAAGCGGTGCACTGAATGCCGGGCTGGTCATTGCCATCAGCAAGAGTGGAAAGACTGGCACCATCCTGAAGCCGGTACAGGATTCCTTTGCACAGCACCGGAGCATCATTGCCTTTGTGGGTGCCGACAATTCTCCCATCGCCCGCTGTGCAGACCCTGCCTTTGTGCTGCTGGACGACAAGATGCTGGACGACCGGAACCTTACCGCCAACTATTTCTATGCGCGCGTGCTTATCACCTTTGAATATCTCATGGATCTTGTTCTGGAGAAGGACGAGCATCCGAACGGAAAAGAAGGGCAGTGAGCGGTTTTCACGCCTGAGAATACATTTTCTTCTCCGCATTCATCAGAAAAGCCGCCCCGGCTAGACCCGGAGCGGCTTTTTCAGGTGCAGATATAATTAGAAGAGAAGGAAAACGTTGTAATCAGATGCCTGCGGCAGCGTTCTGACCGGCAAGGCGGCCGAAGGTGGCACTGCGGCCTGCGGCGGCACCTGCCATCAGGCTGGGATAGCTGCCGGAGAAGTAGTTGCCGCTCATGTCACCAATGACATACAGACCGGGAATGGCCTTGAAGTCCTGATCAATGGCGTGCATATTGTCGTCGATCTGGATGCCGTCGATGGTGCAGATCAGATAGCCGCCGGCCTGACGGACGCCGTAGAAGGGTGCCTCGCTCAGGGTGGAGAGGCGGTAGTTCTCCTTGCCGTAGTCCTCATCCTCGCCCTTGGCGGCCAGCTCATTGTAATGGTCCACCGTAGCGGTAAAGGTCTCCTTCGGCAGACCCAGCTTGTCGGCCAGCTCCTCGATGGTGTCGGCCTCCACGATGTAGCCCTGATCCTGCAGGTCGGCGTTCATTGCCTGCACATAGTCCATGGGGAACACCGGGTTGGTGCCGTTGACATGGGGATACAGACGGCTGCAGCCATGGGTGGCGAAGTGCTCGCAGTCCTCGGCATACTTGCTGTCCCACACGGTGCAGTAGGTGTGGTAGGGCTGGCTGGCGGCAGCGTGCAGCACCAAATCGTAGGGCATATACTCGTTCATAAAGCGTTCACCCTTCAGGTTCACCTTCAAGAACGGCTGGCTGCCCATCCAGAAGAGGGCACCATCGCTGGCCTTGCCGTACTCGCCGGTCTGGTCCGGCTTGATGGCACCACGGTCGAAGATCATGGAGGTGTGGGTGGTGTCCATGATGGCACCAGCCCACAGGCACGCCTTGATGCCGTCGCCCTTTGCGCCGGGCTTGGAGTAGTTGACGCAGGTCTGCTCCACGCTCTGGGGCTGCAGGGCGTTCATCATGGTCTCGTTTCCGCTGTAGCCGCCGCAGGCGAGGATCACGCCCTTGGAAGCGTTGTAGCGCACATATTCATCGTTGGCATTCTTGGCGATGAGGCCGGTGACGCGGTCTCCGTCCTTTTCCAGCTTGACCATGGTGATCTCGTACTGCACTTCAAGGCCGTCTGCCTCAGCGTGCTTCAGCACGGCATCCATGGTCAGCTGCTCGCTGTATTCTTCGCCATACTGGGTGCTGTGGCCGACATCCAGAACCTCGTAATTGTCACCCTCGTGCTTTTCGTCGATCTCGTGGCGGAAGTCGATACCGCTTTCGGCCAGAACATCCGTGAACCAGTCCATGGTCTCGCCGCTCTTATCGGCCCAGACCTGTGCCAGACTGCGGCGGGTGTATCCCTGACTCCAGTTGCACAGGTAGCGCACGGCGTCCTTCTTGCTCACGTCGTCGCCGTCCTCCTGCTGCTGCTTGGAGCCGCAGGCTGCCAGCGTATCCCGGATGCCGCTGGCCATATCGTGACCAAACTTCTCGATGAGGATGGTCTTGGCACCAGCCTCGGCGGCAGCGGCGGCAGCAAAGCTACCGGAAGAACCGGCGCCCACCACCAGAACCTCGCAGTCCACGGTCTGCTTGATATCGCTCTCGGCAATCTCCGGTGCCCCACCCAGCCAGTCGGCGGTAGAGGAGGTCTCCTCGGTGGACTGCTGTGCAGGGTTGATGGCACCGCCGCTGGCCTGCTGGATGCAGTCTGCCACAGCGTTCTGCACGGCCTTGCTGGTGACGGTTGCACCGGTCACGCCGTCGATCTGGCTGGTCTGGGCGTTCATGATCTGCTCAATGAGCTTGTCCTTGGCTGCAACGCCGATGCTCTCGGTCTCGCCGGAGAGGTCCAGCTCCACCTTGGTGATGGTGTTGGCATCAAAGGTGACAGTGGCGGTGATCTCGCTCATGCCCTTGGCAGTAGCGGTGTAGGTGCCGGGGGTGTAGATACCGGTTGCACTGGAAACGCCGGAGGCGCTACTGGCTGCATTGCAGGCAGCCAGACCGGCAGCGGTCACGCCGCTCATGGCAGCAGCTGCTGCGATCTTCAGAAATCCTTTACGGGAGATCTTTTCCATAATAATTCCTTCCTTTTCTTGCTATATCCTTCGTATCGACAAAAATCCATTGCCGTTCTTGTTAAAAGTATCACATTTACAAACAAAGAAAAAGAAGATATAATATCCTTATAAGTATCAAGTAAAACTTGCGTTTTGCAAAAAGGAGCACATCATGACCATCCAGCAGCTGCGCTATTTTCTGGCGCTGTGCGAAGATTTGAATTACACCCACACCGCCGGGCGGATGTATCTGTCCCGGCAGGCCTTGCGGCTGAGCATTGCTGCACTGGAAGAAGAGCTTTGCGGCAAGCTGTTTGTCAACAACCGCAATCATCTGGCTCTTACTGAAAAGGGTGAGCGGTTCCGGGCACAGGCTGCGCCGGTGGTGCAGCAATTCAATGCCCTGTGCCAGCAAGCTTATCAGGACATCCAGTCTGCACCGCTGCGGCTGGGCATCAGCGTGGCACTGGTTCCGGACTATCTGCCCAATCTGGGGGAGGTGCTGGAAGCATTCCGGCAGCAGTACCCCGGCATCCCCTTGGAGCTTACTTCCCTGTCCAACGATGAAGTGCCGGTGCAACTGCAACGGGGCGCACTGGATGCCGGGCTGGTGATGGACCTGGGCGGCTGTGCTGCGGGGCTTGCACGCACCGCCCTTTCACAGCATACCGCCGCCGTCATGGTCTGCCGCAGCAGCCCTTTCTGGGAGCGAACGCATATTACACCGGCAGAGCTGGACGGGCAGACCCTGCTGGTGCCCGGCTTTGCCCCGGATGCCCTGGCACCGCTGTGGCAGGCACTGCGGGAGAGCAGTGCACACCCACAGCTGGAGCTGGTCGAGCAATTTTATCAGGTACTCTACCGCACGCAGGAGCAGAATTGTGTATCTCTGAACCGTTTCGAGAAATCTTCCAGCAACCAGATGTCCAATGTCCGGGATGTAATATTAGACGGTCTGCCGCCTATTTGTGCCGGATTCCTCCGTCCCCAAAAACAACACAACGCCTGTGCGGAGCTATTGTGCCGCTTTTTGCAGGAGAGGTTGAAGTTTTAAAAAAGAGTGACAGCATTTCGCTTTGAACACTGCCACTCTTTTTTGTATTATGAATAACATCAAAACGACCACGTTTTTCTTATCATCCTTCATCAGCGCGAGCGATGGTTGATTATTTTATCAGCTTAATCCAGAGAGTGACCGCATTACAAGGTCAATATCCTGATTTTCCAGTTCCTGAATGATGTGCAGGTAGGTTTTCTGCGTTGTTGTCATGCTGGAATGCCCCAGCCGCCTTGCCACGCTTGCAATAGATACACCTGCAAGCAGAAGCACCGAAGCGTGGGTATGCCGCAGACCATGTACCGAGATAACCGGGATCTTGGCCCGGTTGCAGTGCCGTTCCAGAACATCGTTGACGGTGGAATTGTAGGCGTGTTCCTTGAACACGAAAATCGGCTTATCTTCAGGAACGTCCTTTACCAGTGCTGCGAACTGGATCACCGTCTGCCAGTCGATCTGAATTTTGCGGACAGACGATTTATTTTTTGTCGGCAGAAATCCGCCGTTCCCCTTATAATCCCATGTTTTATTGATGGAAAGCATCTGGTGCGAAAAGTCAAAATCCGCAGGAGTGATCGCCAAAGCTTCGGAAAAGCGGATGCCGGTTTTGGCAATCAGCAAAATCATCCAGTCCCAGTTGAGTTTTCCCTGTAGATCCAAGTCGCTCAGTAAAAGATGCAGTTCAAACTGGTTCAGATACTTCACCTTTTTAGGAACCGGGGGCTTGCCTTTGATGATCGCTTTTCGGGTCGGATCTTTCACAATCAGTCCATCATCCACGGCATCCATGATAGCCCCTTTCAGCTGATGGTGGAAGTCCATCGTGGTCTGACGCTCGTGGCCTACGGCATAATCGTTCAAAAGCTGCTGATAGGTCACTCTGGAAACCTCACAGAGTTTCAAAGTAGGAGCGAGTTTTTTTACCCAAGAAAGGGTCATTTTGTACTTATCCAATGTAACCGGGCGAACTGCACCCTCTTTGTATACAGCAACCCACTGCTCATAATAATCGCAGAACAGGTTGTTTTCATTCATTTCGTTTAACACGTTTTACCTCCAAAATCGGTTTTATATGCTCACGCTGATGAAGGGTGATAAGGGTGTCAAGATTGCGGAAAAACTCAGAGATTGTTCTTTGCTCCTTGATGTCAGGAAAAACGATTTGTCCCTTGAGCGCATTTTCTGCGGATACCTTCATGTCGTTTTTTGCACCTTTGTTGACGAGTGGGTGCATATAATTATTCATTCTGGCATCCTGCTCAAAATAAATCTGGACAAATTCTGGATTGGCACTTTGTTTTGGCTTGTAAACGGCATATAACGTTGACACGATGCCATTTTTTCCTTTATTAGCTTTAATGATGCCATAAGGATTAGATTTCAGGGGTGATTTAGTGTAAACAATATCGCCGGTTTCAACCACACCATAATTGGCAACGGATGCTCCTGCAAATGAACGTCCCTGAAATTCAATCTGATTCACAATTCCAAAATCGCCCGAAACGGACAAGACATCTTCTTTGGTATATATTCCTTCAAAGTTCTTTTGACCTGAAACTTCGAGATATTCTTCCAGCTTACGCTGTTCCCAAGTAGGTGTGTTTTGGGATTTTGGCGCGAAAAAAGAGCCGAGGACGCGCCTCGGCTCTTGGTCAGCAGGGTGATTTTGCACCCATTTTATGATTCTTTTGGCATTTTCAAATCAAATCCGCCACTTACGATGAACTCGCGCAAGAGTTTATCATACTTGACAGGCACCTTGGGCGGAATAAGCTTTGTACCCTCGATTGCTTCAAAATATGCCTTTGCTTTTGCCTTATCTACGGTGGCTTTCAGGTCATCAAAACGGCCAAACTCGTTAATGTTGGCTTCGGTGATGTTTGCACGCATGAATGCCCGCAGCTTCTTTTCGTCCAAGCCGAAAACTTCAGCTACTTTGTGGATCTGGTCGTTCTGCTTTTGGGCGATGTACTCGGCAATATACTCCCGCAAGGTCTTTCCCGGCTGCGGGACAACTGCCCCGCTCTGAATGTCGTGCAGGAAAATATTCGCATATTTCTGTTCTTCCTGCGAGAGGGTGGCAAAGGTCTTGTGCAGCTCCGTTTCGGCCTGATGAATGGCTTCTGCTTCTGCACCCTCCTGATAGAAAATTTTCAGGTACTTTTCAAAGCGGGAGTTCATGTAATCCGTGTCGATGTCAGCAGTATCAATGGTGGTCAGATAGCTGTTCAGCGCATAGGGAACGTCATCGTCCGGGTCATTTTCACTGCCATCCGGATTCGGCGTGAACAGCTCTTTATAGCGGAGTGCCAGCACTTTGAACGTTCTCTCGTCAAAGTCCGCATGAAGTTCCGTTTTCTCATCTGTATCCTCGTTGATGATCACAATGGGCTTATCCCACTCGAAGCCCTGTACCTTGGCTGCTTCCAGATTTTCGTTGAAGGACTGGAACAAGTCGGCAAACTTTTTGCGCTCTGCCATATCCGCAGGGATCTGCGAAAACTCTTCAATGCCCGCCGACACAAACAGATCTTTGATCTCCGCATAGAGAGCATTCAGTTTTTCCACGTTCTTGTCCAGTTTGTCCACAAACAGACCGAACGGTTTATCGCCGGAATACTCTTTTACCGCATCTGCGATGTTTTTCTCCATCGTGTGCGGACGGCGGTAATACTTGATGGTGCCAAACTGTTTGTCATCGCCAAACAGTCGGTTGGTGCGGGAGAACGCCTGAATCAGATTTTCGTATTGCAGCACCTTATCCAGATACAGCGTATTGATCCACTTGGAGTCAAAGCCTGTCAGCATCTGATCCACCACGATCAGCAGATCAAGCTGTTTTTCCGGGGTACGCTCAATGCGCTGGTAGGGCAATTTGTGCGCCAGACGTGCCGCAATGTCCTTTTTCATCTTGGCAAAGGTCGGAATGCTGAAGTCCTGTCCATAGCGGGCGTTATAGTCTTCTACGATCTCTTTTAGCCCTTCTTCTTTGGTGATACCTTTGCCGTTGTTGTCAATGTTGGGGTCAAATAGTGCGGTGACTTTCAGCCATGGTGCGGCTTCTCTGAACCTCTTGTAATATTGGATGGCTTCCGGGATGCTGGAGGTTGCAAAAATGGCATGAAATTTGCTGTTGCGGCTCTGGGTCTGCCAGTTCTCGCAAATGTCCTCCACCACGGCTTTCTGGTGTTCTTCGCTCTCATACTGGGTGTTGGGAATATAATCCTCGATGCCCTTTATCTCCTCACCGAGCGTATCTTTTCCGCCTGCCATCGGCAGATTCAGATATTTATAGAAAACCTTGCTCTTCTGCGGGTCTGCCAGAGCCTCACCCACAGAAGCGGCCTTAGCTTTTTCCAGTGCAACCGCTTTCCGCAAGTCGCTGTCCTTGAAGGTCAGCACTTTGTAAGGGTCAAAGCCCAGCACGTTGTGATCCCGGATGCCGTCTGCAATGCTGTACCGATGCAGCTCGTTGCCGAAAACGGTGGCGGTGGTGCTCATTTTCTTCTGGTTTTCGCCTTGGATTGGCGTGCCGGTAAAACCAAAGAACAGCGCTTTCGGGAATGTATGTTTGATGGTCTGCATCATATCGCCAAAGGTGGATCGGTGGCACTCGTCCACGATAAAAACCAACCGCTTTGCGTTGATCAGCGCAATGTCGTTGGGGTTCAGCTTGTTTTGTGCATCATCCTTGATGTTGCTCATCTTCTGGATGGAAGTCACGATGAGCGTATCGGACGGCGAAGTGCTTTTCAGCTTGTCCACAAGAACATCCGTGTTCTCGGTAGCCTGCACCTCCTCGTTTTCCTCTGCAAAGTTGCGGTATTCTTTCAGGCTCTGGGTACCCAACTCGATTCGGTCCATCAGAAAAATCACTTTGTCCGCATCCTTGGAAGATGCAATCAGTTGAGCGGACTTGAAAGAAGTCATGGTCTTGCCGGAACCTGTGGTGTGCCAGATGTAGCCGCCGCGCTGCTGGTCATTCTCCCATTTCGCCTTGGAAACGGCATCCGAAATTTTGCTGGCAGCGTAGTACTGATAACTGCGCATCACCTTCAAAATGCCATCGGAACCATCGGCCACAGTATAAAAGCCCACCAACATATGCGCCATCGGAATGGACAAAAGTGCCGTTGTAACGTCTTTCCAGTCGTTCATCGGCTCGTTGTAGAAGTCCGCCCAATGGAAATAGTAGCTGGGGTTGAATTGTCCTTCCGGGCCGGGATTGGCAAAGTAGACCGTTTCTTCCGGGTTCATGGCCACAAAAATCTGCACCAGCGAGAACAGTCCCGTAAAAATGCCCTCTGCCGCGTATTTTTCAATCTGGTTGCAAGCCTGTTTGATGGAGACACCGCTCTTTTTCAGTTCCATGTGAATGACCGGCATACCATTGATGAGCAGCATCAAATCGCCGCGGCGGTCATTCAAAATTTTGGACTTGGTGGGGAACTTTGGCTGCTCTGCGATCTGGTAGCGGCTAAGTCCGGCTGCAATTTCCAGACGGTCATAGATTTTCAGGGACACTTCTTTGCCGAAATTCAGCTTATCGTCAGGATTGTCACGCTTGATAAGCACACTTTTGCCGTTGATAAATTTATTCAGCTTCATCGGCGTTTTCGCATTCATGACCTGTTCCATGATCTGCTGCATCTCGCCATCCGTCAGCGGATAATCGTTCAGTCGATCAATGCCACGGTTGTTTTCAAAAAGGATGTTCGCCCAATTCTGGATCAGCTGCTGTTCGGTGTAGTTCTTCAGCACACCATCTTTCCAGCCGCGTTCTATCAGGAGCTTTACCACCGCCTCTTCAAAATCGGCTTCTTTTGTAAACGCCATAACGAACTCCTTTCGACTTTGTAAAAAGCACCTCTCTGCGAAGGCTTTTCTAATTTGTGCAAGCTTTTCCAGCTTACGCTGATGAAGGGTGATAAGGGTATCAAGTTGTGTCAAAAACTCGCCAATCTTCTTTTGCTCTTCTATATCTGGTGTTGGAATCGGCATTTCAAAGAACACACTATCCTTGATGGAAAAACGGTCAGACCTCGCACCGGAATCGCCGTTGAAATTCATGAAGGAATGCCAATATCCACTTTTGAAAAAGTGTTCAAGGTAGGTCGTATCAATGTCATGCGGTCGAAATACAGTATAAAGCGGCGACATTACGCCAGTTCGTCCCAGTTTATTGCGGTTAATTGGGCCGACTGGCGCGGTAACAGAAATTCGTGGATTATAAACAAAATCCTCATTATGAACAACATAATAGCCATCCAAACTTCCTATTTTTGAAATATCATGGTCAAAGAAATCGCGCTGGCTGATAATTCCAAATTCAGCAGAGTTTGTGAATGTCTCTATATATTGCAACCCTGCGTTTTTCTCTGTAACCTTTTCAACAATATCTGACAACTTACGCTGTTCCCAAGGGTCAGTAAAACCCTTGAAGCGAATTTCCGGCACAGATGCCCCATTTTTTGGGAACATCTTGTCCAGCATGGACTTTTTGATATTCACCAGCTTCTCATACTTACGCTGATGAAGGGTGATAAGGGTATCCAGTTTTTCAAGAACCTCTCCAATTTTTTCTTGCTCTATTTTGCTGGATGGAATTGGAACATTAAATTGCGCCAGATTACCTCTGCTTATTCTTTGTCGTGTTCCTCCTGCAAGACAAGTATTTACCGCATCAAAATACGCCTGTGATGACAGATATTGCAATAAAAACCGCGTGCTTGTCACTGCGTTGGGTCGCACGATTGTACAGTCTACCGCTGTTATCATTTTTGTGCCTAGGTTCGGCATAATACATGCTCTTCCGGCTGGCTCTGGCAATCGAGAAATTAATATATCTCCCGGATAAACTTCTTCACAGTGAAGCTGTTCAAACGTCTCGAATGATATCCATTTTTTATTGTTAGGTTTGTCAAGATATTCGGTTACTCCAACATTTCCAGTTTGAACTAACCTCACACCAGAATCACTTTGATCTTTTGCTTCAATCCAATCACCGTCTGTGAATTTTTCGCACAAATTCGTCAGCTTACGCTGTTCCCAAGTAGGAGCAAATGCACACTTTCAGCAGCTATTTTCCACCGCCTACCGAATGTTCGCTGAAAATTTCACTCTCGGTTTTGCGTATTCGGTTCAAATTTTGATTTTTGACTCCCGATAGCTTTAAAACGCAGCAGTTCCAAGCGTTTGACGTTGCCTTGATTTTTATTCATCAGCCTGTTTTGCATATTCTGAACGGGCAAGAGAAATTGCGTTGCTCCCTTAGCCAAACAACAAACGCCGATACGTCCATCTTCTGATTATGGGCAAATTGCACCACTTATTTTTATACAAACATCTTTTCAAGACAGGATTTCTTGATGTTTTGCAGCTTTTCCAACTTACGTTGATGAAGGGTGATAAGGGTATCAAGTTGTGTCAAAAACTCGCCAATCTTCTTTTGCTCTTCTATATCTGGTGTTGGAATCGGCATTTCAAAGAACACACTATCCTTGATGGAAAAACGGTCAGACCTCGCACCGGAATCGCCGTTGAAATTCATGAAGGAATGCCAATATCCACTTTTGAAAAAGTGTTCAAGGTAGGTCGTATCAATGTCATGCGGTCGAAATACAGTATAAAGCGGCGACATTACGCCAGTTCGTCCCAGTTTATTGCGGTTAATTGGGCCGACTGGCGCGGTAACAGAAATTCGTGGATTATAAACAAAATCCTCATTATGAACAACATAATAGCCATCCAAACTTCCTATTTTTGAAATATCATGGTCAAAGAAATCGCGCTGGCTGATAATTCCAAATTCAGCAGAGTTTGTGAATGTCTCTATATATTGCAACCCTGCGTTTTTCTCTGTAACCTTTTCAACAATATCTGACAACTTACGCTGTTCCCAAGGGTCAGTAAAACCCTTGAAGCGAATTTCCGGCACAGATGCCCCATTTTTTGGGAACATCTTGTCCAGCATGGACTTTTTGATATTCACCAGCTTCTCATACTTACGCTGATGAAGGGTGATAAGGGTATCCAACTCTTCGAGAATTGTTCCAATTTTTTCTTGTTCGGATTGAGATGGAACGTCAACCACCATATTTTTGAACTTTGCATGTGCAAGAACTTTTTGACCGGTACCTTCTGCCGCCATTGAAAGCTGCTTTTTTATTCCGTGATTCAAGCGCCTTAGAAGAAAGTTTGAATCACAAGATTTAGGAGCAAAAACCGGATAGTAATAGCTAATAATCCCCTTGTCTACGATGTTATTTCGGTTGAAAACAAATACATCCGTATCGCTTCTGCTTCGATAAGTAAAATAGCCCTTAGGTAGTACATAGTAGCCAACATTATTATCCGTTGTTACCTGTCGATCTGCAAAATAATCTTCTTGAAGGACAATTCCCTGTTGCTGGGATGATGTCAAAACCGGATATTGATTCTGAGTCACAGTTTTTTCAGTATAATCTTCAATCAGCGTTCCGACCTTACGCTGTTCCCAAGGGTCAGTGAAGCCCTTGAACCGGAGGGCAGGTTTCTTCTCGTTATCCTGCATAATCATTCACCTCCCAGCAACTTTTTGAGTTCTGTAATGCCCTGCATGTCAAATTCATTTCCCTGCAAATCGTCCAGCAGCCCCAGCAATTCGTGCTCGGTGCTGGCGATCTGGCTCTCTACGTCCTCAAAAGTGGTTTCATATTTCTTGCAGACGGCATCCAACTGCTTCACAAAATCGTCCAGAACGGCATCCGGCAGGCTGTTCAGATTTTCCATCAGGGGCAGGATCCACTTGCGATGCAGCAGGTCACGCACTTCTTCATCGGTCAGGTGCTCGATCACGCTCTTGGTGCGCTGGTGGAGGGCGGCGCTGTCGTCCTTGACCTGCTTTTTCAGGGTCTTTTCCTCGGCAAACAGCGCGTCCACATCCTTCAGAATGCTCATGGTGGCAGGTTCTACCTCCCGCGCTTTGATGGCCTTTTTGACTTCAGCGGCAACAAAGGCGTCCTTTGCGTCATTCACAAAGTTCTGCTCCTTGTCCTCCTCGCTCAGTTCGTCCAGATAGCTTTCATATTCTCCGGCGATTTCGGAGAGTCTGGTTTCCTTTGCCCGCAGCGCTGCTACTTCCTCGTGCATTTTAACGCTCTGCACCAACTCAAAGGGCAGCACATGACCCACCCAGCCGTCCTGTACTTCGGCATCCTTTTTCAGCACCATGTTGGGGTCTACCTGCTTGGTTGCAGCAAAACCCTCGGTCTGGATGATTTCAAGGTCAATGGCGATTTTCTTCCAGTCATCGTCCAAAAGCTGGTATGCTGCATAGCGGTCAACCAGCGGAATCTCTGCCAGCCGTGCAAAGATCTCCCGGCTCAGGCGTTCTTCCTCGCCGGCAGCATTCAGCTGCGTCATGCCGTCGATGAGTGCGGACTTCAAGTAGGCATCAAAGTCACCGAAAGCATTCTGGAAAGCGGTCTTGAACGCCACCACATCCGGGTGGGACAGAACAGCGTTCTTTAAATTGGCCACATTCAGACGGCAATAGGCTTCGTTGTCCGGGCTGAACAGAGCCGCTTTCAAGTGCGGGAATGCTGTCCAGTAGGCAGACAGGTCTTGCAGTTCGGCCTCGGGAATGCCGCCAAACATGGAAGCGTAAATATCCCAGCTCTCAGCCTTTTCCGAGGAATCCACATACCGGGGGATGTTCAGGTTGTAATCATTCTGGATAATCTCTGCGCGGGATACTCTGCGTGCGAACTTTTCGATTTTCTCCGGGCGTTCCTTGTAAGCATCCACAATGCGTTTGATGTCACAGGCACGCAGCTTGTTGTTTTTGCCGTCCTTCTCAAAGCCCTTAGACGCATCAATAATCAGAACGTCCGAATCCTTTTTATTCTTCCGCAGCACCATGATGATGGTGGGAATGCCTGTGCCGAAGAAAATATTGGCGGGCAGACCGATGATTGCATCAATGTTGTTGTGGTCAATCAGATTTTTGCGAATTGTACCTTCTTCACCGCCACGGAATAGAACACCGTGGGGCAGAACGATGGTCACAATGCCGTCATTGCGGATATGATACAGGTCGTGCAGCAAAAAGGCGTAGTCTGCCTTGCCTTTGGGGGCAAGGCCGTAATCCGAAAAGCGCGGGTTGTTCTCTTTGTCGTTCGGATTCCACGCCTGCGAATATGGGGGATTTGATACCACCGCATCCACAAACAGCGGGTCGTAGGTGTTGACCGGGTCGTTTTCTTCAAAGTACGGCCAATCTTCCTCCAGCGTATCGCCGTTGCGCGTTACAATGTTGTCGGGCAGAATGCCGCGCATGACAAGGTTCATGCGGGTCAGGTTGTAGGTGTTTTCCTTCAACTCCTGTGCGTAGTATTTGATGTTGTTGCCATTGCCCATATACCGTGCGGCACACTGACCAATGTTGATCAGCAGTGAGCCGGAACCGCTGGTGGGATCGTAAATTTTGATCTCTTCCCGGTCTTTCAGGTGGTACGCCACGATTTCAGACATGAGCAGCGAAACTTCGTGCGGCGTGTAGAACTCGCCGGCCTTCTTGCCTGCGTTTGCTGCAAAGTTGCTGATCAGATATTCGTAGATAAAGCCGAGAACATCATAATCCTGCTTGCCGTCCATGGGAATATCTTTGATGAGATAGATCAGGTCGCGAATGGCCTTTGTCCGCGCACCGGAGCTTTCACCCAGTTTGGACAGGCCGGTTTGCAGCGTAGCAAAGACACCGTCAAACACCTTTTTGTGGTGCGGGTCGATCAGTCGACTGAATGCCTGTAATGCCACCGTTACGTCGTCAGCCTTGAAGTCGTTGCCTTTGCTGATCCATGTGGAAAACAGATTTTCATAGGCGATAAAATAGCCGACATTCTTCCGAACGGTATCCAGCGTTTCGACATCGTCTTCGGTCAAATCCGGCAGATATTCGTCTGTCCAGTCATTCTCTTTCAGCCATTTGACTTCTTTGTCCGACAGAAATTTATAAAACATGAAGCCCAGAATGTAATCCTTGTACTCGTTGGCTTCGATTTTAGAGCGCATCTTGTTGGCAGATTCCCAGATTTTCGATGCGAGTTGCTGCTTGTTCATGCTATTCCTCCCAGTGGCCTGCAATAGCGCATTTTTAGATTTTTTAATCGGACAGCCCCTCCGATTTTATGCGTGTGTTCATTGAACCAATTATACAAAAGTGCCACCCGGTTTGCAATGCGAATGAAAAGTTTCTCAATCGCATTCGCAGAACCATAACCGTGGCGAGCAGAGCCTTTGTGCGCACAAAGGCTAAATTCGCACGCAGAATTAAAATTCTGCTGTGTTCATTCGCTTGTTGGGATGCAATCCCAATCCCTGTAATCATCACAATTCCGTGATGGCTGCGCATTCCTGCGGTGTGCTGAAAGAGCGTTTTGCAAAAAACGCGTAGCCTGCATCCATCGGATGTAGTTCAAGGGTTTGGGATTTCCCAACAAGCATTTTGCAACGCAAAATGGTCTTTGTATATACGAAGACACTGCTTGCTACGGCTATGAACGCCTTTTGAATTGCAAAATGATTTTTCAGTTGCTATACTGGGC